>Ga0209487_1004034_pt1 | contig 11410 bp, 10 predicted proteins | sample Poulit2012_FD_187524 | JGI IMG/M metagenome (GOLD analysis project Ga0209487, IMG submission 187524) | Agricultural soil microbial communities from Georgia to study Nitrogen management - Poultry litter 2012 (SPAdes) (version 2) | ecosystem: Environmental > Terrestrial > Soil > Agricultural land... | reverse complement strand
ATTGACCTTGGCCCGATCATTTTGTGCCTTGCGTTGCCACAGGATGCCAAGCCAAACCATTAGCACCACGCTGGGTACAAAAAGTAATAACGAAGCATAAGGCGCAATGGGGTCAATCAAATAGGTGGGTATGGTCACCATCAAGGCCCCTAAACCCACCCACAACAGAAAAACACCGGGGATAATCAGCTCTAAGAGGATTAAAATCAGCCCTATAGACAGCCAAAAAAGCGGGTTTTCTAGTAGCTCGAGTAGTGACATACAGTGTTCCTACAAATGGTTGAGAAATTGTTATTTGCGATTTTAGGTCTCGGAAGTCTTTTGGAAATGTAGATCATTTAGGGCTTTTTAGCGTATCTGGCTTATCTGGATTGTCTGGATTGTTTGGATTGTTTGGGTTGTCTGGGTTATTGGGGTTATTTGGCCTGCTTGGGTTATTTGATTTATTGACACCGCCAGGGCCTTGTTGACTGTGAGTGCTACTTTGAGCGTCATTGCCACGGCCAATATTACCAATATTGCTTAGATCACTAGCAGGGTTAGCATGGGGGGCATCATCATCAGCTGTGACTTGCTTTAAAACCTCGGCAATACTGGCCACACTACCCGCCACCCCACTGGCCTCAAGAGGCAACATAATAAGCTTTGAGGTGGGGGCGCTACCAATTTCTTTTAGGGAATCTATATACTGCAAACCCAAGAAATACTGTATGGCCTCGATCTTGCCATCATGAATTGCGGCAGAAACCACTTGGGTTGCCTTGGCCTCGGCCTCGGCTTTACGCTCACGGGCCTCAGCCTCGAGAAAAGCAGCCTCTTTATCGCCCTCTGCAAGGAGTATCGCCGCCCTTTTGCCCCCCTCGGCCTTTAAGACCTCGGCCTCGCGCAACCCCTCAGCCTCGGTAACCGCAGCCCGGCGGCGACGCTCGGCAGTCATCTGTAAATTCATCGCATCTTGTAGCTCATCAGACATATCAAGATCGCGGATTTCCACCCTAGTAATCTTGATGCCCCAGGGCGCAGTCGCTGCATCAACTGCATCTAATAGCTTGCTGTTGATCACCTCGCGGTTACTAAGCATAAAGTCGAGCTCCATACTGCCTAGTACCGAACGTAAATTAGTCGTTGTTAAATTAAGAATAGCCTGCTCGAGGTTAGTGATCTCGTAGGCGGCTTTAGAGGCGTCCTCGATACGGTAAAAAGTCACCCCATCAGCAATGATGGCCACGTTATCCTTAGAAATAACCTTTTGTGAAGGAATATCGAGCACAGACTCCATCACGATTAGTTTTCTGCCAATCCTATCTACCACCGGCAAGACAAAATGCAAACCCGGATCTAAGGTGCGGGTATAACGGCCAAAGCGCTCAACCGTCCATTTTTGACCTTGTGGGACGACCTTAACCCCCGCATAAATAATACCGATCACAACAACCACCAAAATAATGGTGGTTGATAACCCCGTGGTAATTAACATGCCTTGCCCTTTATATAAATGCTGCCTCAGCTAGCGAAAGAAATATTTGCTACAGCTTGCACGTTAAGTATAGCAATCATGCGCTCGTCGGTGTCAGCCTGACTAGCTGACCTTATATTCATCTTTATAGCGAATGGTCACGATTTTAGAGACAAGATCATCAGTGCTTTTGGCACCCAGTTTTTTCATGATCCGACTGCGATGCACCTCTACCGTTCTATCTGATATGCCAAGCACCTCGGCCGTTTCTTTAGAGGTCAAACCGTTGGCGATATAGCTTGCCACCTCTTGCTCTCGGGGGGTTAGTTTTACTGTTTGCTCATCGCGGTGCCTGATGCGCTCAAAGCTCCAGACCATTAACTTAAAGGGCTCATCTGGGGTGAGCGTAATGCCGCGCGCACGGGCCCAAAATATTGTCCCGTCACCATGCTGCATAAAGCGCTCGTCCTCGTAATCAGATTGGTTTTGCAGCGCATTTATACATCGTTGACCAATGCTGTAGTAGTCAGCCCGACTGGGGTATAGCTTGATTAATGGCTCGCCCTCTAAGGCCTCTATCTCGTAGCCAAACAACTCTGCAAAGGCTTTATTGCATCGTAGGATTTGTCTATTTTGTGTTACCACAAGTGGCGCAGGAGACTCTTCAAACGCTAATTGACTTATTGCACATTCTTTGAAGTTAAATTCAGAAATGGTCATTTTAAGTCCTTTTAATACATTGCTCTCGATCAAACTACGCATATATATACGTATAAGCCCGTATAGACATACGTATATCGATACTCCATCATATAACTATACACGGTCGGAGGTTAGTAAATGAGTAGCAACACAGTTTCGATAGTAGGTAGTGGCCATACCAAGTTTGGCCGTTTAGATGATCACAACCTAGAAAGTTTGATCACATCAGTAGTACAAGAGGCCCTAGCCGATGCCCAATTAGAGCCGGCAGAAATCGATGCCGCCTATCTTGGTCATTTTAACTCGGGGTTAGTACCCGATGCCTTTGCCTCGTCATTAGTCCATCAAGTTTCGCCTGATTTTCGCTTTATTCCTGCTACGCGCTGTGAAAATGCTTGCGCATCGGGCGCTGCTGCTATTTTCTCGGCCATAAATGCTATTCAGGCTGGGCAGGCCGAGGTTGCTTTAGTAGTTGGGGTAGAAAAAATGACTGCCCGCTCCACTGCCGAGGTTACCCAAGCATTATCGGGTGCAGCCTATCAAAATGACAAACAAGAGGCCGCCCTTAGTTTTCCTCAATTATTTGCTTTGGCAGCAAAACAATACACCGAGCGCTACCAAAGTCCATTAGAGGCAATGGCTCAAATAGCAGTTAAAAACCACAAAAATGCAATGGCCAACCCACTGGCGCAAATGCACCGCGAGTTAGATTTTGAGGCCTGCAACACCGTTTCGGACAAAAACCCCGTTATTGCTGAGCCATTACGCTTGTCTGATTGCTCATTAATTACCGATGGTGCCGCTGCTTTGGTACTCACAAGTGCCAAGCGCGCTCGGTCATTCCCCACCGAGGTCGCCATACGTGCCAACACCCAAGTCAATGATTTTCTACCCATGAGCCAGCGTGATTTCTTACAGTTTGATGGGCCTCGTAAGGCCATCGCAAAGGCTTTAGGCGTAGCAAATATTGATCTAAATGATCTTAGCTTTGCCGAGGTTCACGACTGCTTTACCATCGCCGAGCTATTGATATACGAGGCGATGGGCCTAACCCCAATGGGTGCTGGCCACCGTGCTTTAGATGAGGGCACAGTTTATAAAGATGGTGCACTGCCCATTAATTTATCAGGTGGGCTAAAGGCAAAAGGCCACCCTGTTGGGGCAACTGGTGTGTCAATGCACGCAATGGCTTACCGCCAACTAACCGGGCAGGCAGGGCAAATGCAGCTTGCTGACCCGCGTTTTGGCTTAATCTTTAATATGGGTGGCACAGCAGTAGCCAATTATGCATCGGTACTCGAGGCAAAAAGAGCATAGTTATGAATATCGCACTTTGGTTGCATAGTAGCGCTTTGACCCAACCTCAGGCTGCAGCGCTTTACCGTGGGCAAACTTTGGTCGCCAATTATGGGCAGTTTGCCGATAGAGCCTGTGCGCTTGGAAAGTTATTGCAGTCTACCTATGGGCTGCAAAAAGGTGAGCGAGTGGCAATCTATATGCCCAACCGTATCGAGTATTTAATAATCCTTTATGCCTGTTGGTGGGTCGGGGCTGTGGCCGTGCCAATTAATCATATGCTGCATCCCCAAGAGGCCCATTGGATTATTAACAACTCAGAAAGCAAGCTTGTTTTTACTGACTCGGGTGATGTCTTCAGCAAGAGCACCTTTGCGCAACCATGCCAAGAGGTCGCACTAGATGGCGATATTATTCAACACCTACAAAATACCAACATAAGGCGCACACCGCCGCGCACTATGCCTGGTGACGCCTTGGCATGGTTGTTTTACACCTCAGGTACGACCGGTCGCCCCAAAGGGGTCATGCTCTCGCATGATAATTTGGTGGCCATGTCTCTTTGTTATTTTGCTGATGTTGATCATGTCGATGACAGCCAAACAAAGCTGTACGCTGCGCCTATGTCGCACGGGGCTGGCTTGTATAACTTTATGTTTGTACGGGCCGGGGCACGACATGTTGTACCCGAGTCTAGGGGCTTTAACAGTACCGAGATACTTAATCTGGCGGCACAGCTCGATAACCTAAGCTTTTTTGCCGCCCCCACGATGTGCAAGCGCTTGGTAAGCACGGCACAAGATTTAGGCTCTAAAGGCGAGGGCATCCACCTCATCGTACTGGGGGGTGGGCCCATGTATGCAGCCGATCTTCTCCAAGCCCTAGAGGTTTTTGGGCCCAAAATCGCCCAGATTTATGGCCAAGGCGAGAGCCCGATGACAATCACTGCCATGCCCGCCGCTATGATTGGCAACAAAGATCTACCCAATAGGCAAGAGTTTTTATCATCCGTTGGCAAGCCCCATAGCTGTATAGAGTTACGCATAGTAGACAAAAATATGCACGAGCTTCCAGTGGGCCAAAGTGGCGAGATTCTCGTTCGTGGCTTATCGGTCATGCAAGGCTATTGGCGCAATGCTGACGAGACCGCACAAACCTTAGTTGATGGCTGGCTGCGCACAGGCGATATTGGTTTTGTCAATGAACAAGGTTTGCTCACCCTTACCGATCGAGCCCGCGATTTAATCATTTCTGGCGGGGCAAATGTTTACCCCCGTGAGGTCGAAGAGGTGCTGGTTTTGCACCCGCATGTATTTGAGGCCGCCGTTGTTGGTGCCCCGAGCTCAGAGTGGGGCGAAGAGGTAGTCGCCTTTGTTGTGGTTGAGGCAGGCCAACAAACTGGTGCCCAAGAGCTCGAAGACTGGTGCACGCAGCATATTGCCTCGTATAAAAAGCCCAAACACTACATTTTTGTCGATGAATTACCTAAAAACAGCTACGGCAAAGTATTAAAAACAGAACTACGTCAACAACTACAAGAAAATAACGAGCGTAACAACAAGGTTTCAATCTAAATCAATAGGGAGCGCTATCACATCTATCACAAGTACCGCTAACAACTTTTATAACTATTGTGCATCATTTAAGGAGGCTTATTATGAAACGTCGTACTTTTATTAAAACGGCAGGGGTTTTTGCGGGTGCTGGGGTATTAGGGGGGTTATCCTTTCCGGCAATTGGCCAACAACCCATACGATTGAAATTCGAAAGCTATGTAACAGAAACTGCAGGGCCCTCATGGATTGATCGTTGGTTCTTAGATCAACTAGAGGAGCGCACAGATGGCGCAGTAGATGTCTCACGTTACTGGGCTTCATCTTTAAACAGGGTGGGCGAGCACTTACCAGCCGTTCGCGATCGTACTATTGATATCACATTGATTTCCCCAGGTTATTACCAGGCTGATGTGCCTGTAACACGTGGCTTAGAGTGGTATTTTCGCATGCAGCGGGCAGATTCACTATTAGATGTCTGCCGTGATGTTTACGAGGAGTTCGACCCCTTACGTGCTGAGTGGGAAGACCGCCACAACGCCAAGGTTTTATATTGGACTAATTGGAATTACGCCCCCATGATCACCCGCGAGGAGGTCAACTCGGCAAAAGACCTAGAGGGCCTAAGGATTCGCGGCTATGGCGTAGCCAACGATGTGATTGAGCGCCTAGGCGGCACAGGCGTGCCAATGGCAGCACCCGAGGTTTATACCGCTTTAGAGCGTGGGGTGCTTGATGGGGTCTATGGTTTTGATTTCATTACGGGTATTTCATACAAGTTGCACGAGATTGCCCCCCACTTTACCAACATTGGTGATGGCCCACACGCCCCATCTGCCATAGTTATTAATACTCAGGTATGGGAGTCTTTCCCCGATGAGGTTAAGGCAGTCTGCAATGAGCTAGTACAAGAGATTTATGATGAGCAGTATTCAAAAATCATGACCGAGGTACTAGCAGACTACACCGATAAGGCCTTAGACGAGGGGGTGCAATTCAATATTTGGAGCGATCAGGCCCAAGCCGAGGCCAAAGAGATTGTCCAACCTGCCCAAGTACAGCATTGGATAGAAACCATCGCAAAATCAAACAACATTGATGGCGAAAAGATGCAAGAGGTCATTGCACGTGCCATTGAAAGACATGATGGCAGCGGTGTTCTACTGCGCCCCGAAGAAATCGCAGCCCAAAAAAATAGTTAAGTGATTTGTACTATGGCCCCAAAACTATTAGGTTTTGGGGCCATACTTTGCCATTAAGAAGGATCAATTATGAAGGCATTACAGTCTTTTTTTGAAAGGGCCTCGCACGTGCTCGGTGCCGTGGCTATGTTTTTTATGGCCTTTCTGATGGTGGGGACAACGCTAGATATTACTGTAAGGGCATTGCGTGGGCGCTCAATCTCGGGGGTCTTTGAGTTAGCTGAGCTAAGTATGGTGTTAGTTGTGTTTCTGGGCTTGGGCTGGACGCAGTTAGACCGCTCACATATTCGTGTAACCATCATAACTGACCGATTACCGCCTATGGGTAGACGCATATTAGAAACTATATCTTGGGCCGCAGCCGCATTATTGCTGTTTCTTTTGGCGCTACCTTCTACAGAAGATGCAATCAACGCCTACCGCATAAAAGAGTTTCGCTGGGGCTATGTCGAGTTTCCAGTGTGGTGGGCGAAAATTATTTTGGCTATAGGCCTGTGGTTTGGTTTTTTGCAGATGGTATTAGATACGCTAAAAACAGCTTTGTTCGGCGCCCAAAAACAAGCCGAGCCGACAGACTTAACAGAGTTGTATTAAATACAAACAAGGAATAATTATGGATGAAGTAACTTTAGCTACAACGGTTTCCTTGTTCGTTATCTTTCTTTTGATGGCAATTGGTACGCCTGTTTTTGCCGCATTGGGCCTAGCGGGGGCGACAGGTATTGTGATGCTAGAAGGTTCAACCTTTTTGCTCAATCGTTTAAAAACCTTTGCCTACTCTCAAACGGCATCGTATTTATTAACGGTTATCCCTTTATTTATTCTTATGGGTGCCTTTGCCCACCATGCTGGTATCGGTCAACGATTATTTAGTATGGCGCGACGATGGGTGGGGCACTTGCCGGGTGGGCTGGCGATCGCGAGTATTTTAACCAGCGCAGGTTTTGCCGCGACATCGGGCTCAAGCGTAGCCACCGCCGCAACAGTTGGTTCGGTCGCCTTGCCCGAAATGCACCGTGCAGGCTATGACCATAGATTATCGACCGGTGCAGTCGCCGCAGGCGGGGTGTTGGGTGTTCTGATCCCCCCAAGCGTCTTATTGATTTTTTACGCTGCCCTGACAGAAGTGTCAGCAGGCAAGATGCTCATGGCAGGCATCATCCCGGGCATTTTATCGACCTTGGTTTTTATAATCAGCGTGTGGTTAATTAGCTTAAAGGTACAACCCAAAGAGACACTTTTGCCGGCAGCAGGGTGGAAAGAGCGCATTTTATCTTTGCGTAATGCCTGGCAGGTGTTGTTGCTGTTTATTTTTGTCTTGGGTGGTATTTATGTAGGCTTAGTAACCCCAACCGAGGCAGGTGCTATAGGTGCCTTTGTTGCCTTTATCATGTTGCTAGCCTCACGTGCAGCGCGGCCCAAGCTCGCTGCCAAAATTTATGAAAGTTTTCGCTCATCTATCAGCACGACGGTCATGATTTTAATGACCATGGTAGGTGCGGGTATTTTTAGCTACTTTTTAAGTCTAGCGGGGGTGCCGCAGATCATATCGCAAATGGTCACCCAAGCTGACGTGCCCCCCTTGATGGTTATATTTTTGCTTTTAAGCATATATTTCCCCTTGGGCATGTTTTTAGACGCATTTTCAATGCTGGTAATTACCCTGCCTATTATGTACCCAACCGTAGTGTCTTTGGGTTTTGACCCCATCTGGTTTGGTATTTTGTGCGTCAAAATGTGTGAAATTGGCTTAATAACCCCACCAGTGGGCCTTAATGTTTACGTTATAGCAGGCATCGACAAAAAAACCCCCTTACATCAAATTTTTAGCGGGGCCTGGTGGTTTGTCTTTATGGAAATTGCAGCAACAGCAATTTTATTCTTTTTCCCAATACTTGTGACCTGGCTACCCGATACAATGATGGGGCGCTAAAGCGACGCAAAAAGTAATACACTGATTGTTTTGGTGATGGCTTTTATAGCGTCGTATCTAGCTTTTTATTCATTACTTTTGGACAATAACAATGCCTATCATTTCTATTGAGACCAATAACAACCTTGGTGCCCAACAACAAGAGCTACTCCTCAATGGGGCCCTTAATGCCACAAGCGAGGCTTTGTCAGTAGGCAAAGAGCGTATTGATGTATCTATACGGGTTTTGCAGCCTGGGCTAACAATAGCCGGCGGCGTAGCAGGGCAACCGTTTGTGCGTTATACCCTAACTATGCTGGCTGGGCGCGAGCAAGCGGCCAAGCAAGATCTAGTAAAAAGGTTTTATGATCTCGCCAACGAGGTCTGCAGCGAGACAGACAACGACGTAAAAACAATTATCCACGAATTACAGCGCACTGACTTGGCCTTGGGGGCAAAGCTTTTAGAGTAGTTTTAATAAAAAATCGGTGAAACACTAGTAAAAACACTGAGTCATTTCTACCCAGTTGCTTATATGTTTTGTGCTAGTGTTTACTGATTGCACTGATCAGTTTAGGTTGAGCCGATGTCAAAAAACCCAATCATAAGCGAAGTTGATTTTCAAAAAGATGGCAAGCACTATGGTTTTTTGCGCTTGCCGCATTCCGTGCACCGCTCAGCATATGGGTGGTTACCGATTCCAGTCGCATCAATCAAAAATGGCGCTGGGCCGACGGTATTAATTATGGGGGGCAACCATGGTGATGAATACGAGGGGCAGGTTTTAGTTGCTGAGTTAATTCGTATTTTGCAGCCTGATATGATCAGCGGGCAGGTGATTTTATTGCCCATGGCTAATTTTCCGGCAGCCCAAGCTGGGCGACGCACATCGCCCATTGATGCGGGTAATTTAAACCGCAGTTTTCCAGGGCATGCACAGGGCAGTCCAACAGAAGTAATCGCCCATTACATTGAGCACACATTGTTGCCTTTATGTGATTACGTTTTAGATTTGCACTCAGGGGGCACCTCATTGGTTTATAACGGGGCCAACATGTTGATGCTCGCCCCGCGTAATGAGGCAGAAAAACAAAAAGTATTGGCCCTTATAAATGCTTTTGGGTTGCCCAGTGCTTTTTTCCTTGGTGCTAACCCTGTCACCATATCATCAGCAGCCCGACGCCAAGGTGCGATATCTATTGTGGCTGAACTCGGTGGTGGGGGGTGTATTAGCCCACAGATATTGCAGCAAGCCAAACAAGGTGTGCTGCATTTTTTATACAAACAAGAAATGCTTCGCGGTCCTTTGGCAGTTACCACCCCACCAGCAAAGCCACGTATTATGCATATTGATGCGGAAAAGCACTATGCATATGCTCGGCACGAGGGGGTGTTTGCCCCTAATTTCAACTTGGGGGACACCGTCAAAAAGGGTGATACAGCAGGCTATGTGCATTTTCCTGCACAGCCGTGGCAAAGTCCTGAGCCGATCTATTTTGCAGGTGATGGCGAAATAATTTGTCAGCGGGCACTAGCACAAGTTCGGCCAGGTGACTGTGTCTTTCAGTTGGGTGAAAAAACAAACCTAAATCATTAATACGAGACAGCAAAAAATGTTACTTAAGTCCTAACAAGGCATTAATAACATTTACAACACGGAGGAGAATATGAAAAAAGTAAGAAAACTATTTACGGGCATTGCCCTGTGTGCTTTCGGCCTTGGTTCGGCTTGGGCTCAAGACTATCCATCACGGCATCTAACATTGATTGTGCCCTACACCGCAGGGGGTACAGCTGATGGCATAGGGCGTGCACTGGGGCAAAGCTTGGCACAAGAGTTAGACACTACAGTAGTAGTAGAAAATCGACCCGGGGCGGGTGCTAGTATCGGTACAGACTATGTCGCCAAATCTGATCCGGATGGCCATACCATGCTGTTGGTTTCAACTAGTGCCTTAACGGTTTACCCGCATATTGGTGATGCGCCTTATGACCCGCTTAATGATCTCATACCATTAGCTAGCGTAGCCGTCTCGCCAGTAGCTCTAGCAGCAACCAAAGAGGTCACTGATGATTCTTTCGTTGAGCTATTAAAAACAGTCAATGAGAATCCTGAGCACATACGCTATGGCACTCCTGGGGTAGGTACAAATGCGCATTTAGGGATCGAACGTCTTAGCCAAGGCGAGGGCTTAAAACTGCTACATGTACCCTATAAAGGAAATAGCCAAGCCTTAACAGATGCAGTAGGCGGGGCCTTTGAATTGCTTGTGACCAACGCAGACGTTGTGCTACCCCACGCCGAAACGGGCGCATTGCGACCTTTGGCAGTCATGGCCCCTGAGCGTTTGCAAGTATGGCCTGAGGTGCCTACCTTGGCAGAGTTGGGCTACCCTGATGCCCAGTATTATTCAGACTTTGGTCTGTTTGTACCTACTGATACCCCCGAGCCAGTTGTAGAGAAATTATTCACAGCTCTCGAAACCGCCTTGCAAGACCCTGGCTATAAGGATTTTTTGCAAAAAACTTACAATATGGAAGGTGTGGGGGTGCGCGATGAGTACGCCAACAAAATCAAAGACCAACACGAGCAAAACGGTATTGTTATAGAGAGCATTGATATGGAGGCGAATTAGTATCACAGCTCGCATACCAATACGTTGACGGGTTGCATCGATTTATCGTGTACCCTTAGCGTTGGCGGGGGGTTGTAGCTAACAACCCCCGCGCAAATATCCAAGCTGCGATTAGCCCGGTGCTGGCGATAAACAAAATGCCAAGCCCTAGGGTAGACAGGGCAGTAACCAGTGAGATGAGCAGTGGGCCTATGCTGTGTCCCGCGTCAGCAAAGACACGCCATACCCCTAAAAACTCGATTTTTTTGTCGTCGGGGGCGGCATCAGCACCTAGGGTCATAACTAGGCCGGCGCTAATGCCATTGCCTATGCCGAGCAAGATAGTGGTCAGCACAAAAGCAAAGATGCTGGCCGTAAAGGGCATTAAGCCATAAGCCAAAGCCATCAGCAGTACGCTTGGTACGGCGATCCAGCCACGGCCATATTTGTCCATGATCATACCCGCTGGGTAGAAAAAGAAAATATCAATCGCAGCTGATAAGCCAAAAATTATCGCCGTGGTGGTGGGGTCTAGGCCAATGTATTTGGCCCATAGGGGGATAGCCACTGGCCTAGCAGCGCGCAAAGCGCCCAAGCATAGCACTCCTAGGCCAAGTGTGAGCAATACATTGCGGTTTTCAACAATAATTTGCCAAAGATGTTGGAGAGCCCTA
>Ga0209487_1004033_pt1 | contig 11411 bp, 10 predicted proteins | sample Poulit2012_FD_187524 | JGI IMG/M metagenome (GOLD analysis project Ga0209487, IMG submission 187524) | Agricultural soil microbial communities from Georgia to study Nitrogen management - Poultry litter 2012 (SPAdes) (version 2) | ecosystem: Environmental > Terrestrial > Soil > Agricultural land... | reverse complement strand
TCTTTTAATCTTTTACCAGGAGGTAAAAGATCGCATTTGGTATTAGTTCGCGTTTCCACGAGTTATCCCAAGCTTGTAGGTAGGTTACCCACGTGTTACTCACCCATCCGCCGCTCAATCCACAGACGTCCACCCGAAGGTTTCAGTCTGCTTCATGCGCTCGACTTGCATGTATTAGGCACGCCGCCAGCGTTCGTCCTGAGCCAAGATCAAACTCTCCATAATAGAAAAATTTGATGTCTATGAACACACTCGTATTCATATACTTAGCTTGCCTATATTCGAATTGATTAAGAGGTTATCTATTTAGTTGATAATTATATCTTCCTAAATAAATAAGTCACTTAAAAATATTCTTGACATTTAATAGTTGTTCTGTTCAGTTTTCAAGGAGCAAATTAAACATAGTCGCTTTCATCATACAAATAGCGACAAGAACTAATATAACACATAAAATAATTTAATGCAACTATATCTTAAATTTATTAATTATTTTCATTTTATTTATGAAAAAACATATATTTATTAACTTAGCGTTAATAAATTATGACATATTAATGAATTTTATATTATTTTAAGTATTATTATCTTTTATTATGATAATGTTGAATTATAATTATGATTTAGGAGTGATATATATATGGTTGAAGCTGTAGAAACAATTGATGGTTGGTATAGCTTACATGATTTACGGAAAATTGACTGGGTTTCATGGAAGAATACTTCTCAAGAAACACGTGATAAAGCAATACAAGAATTCCAATCATTATACGATGAGTGGAATCAAGTTGAAGCTGAAGAAAAAGGTAGTCAAGTAATGTATCAAGTGATTGGTCAGGACGCTGATTTAATATTTATGTTTCTTAGACCAACAATGGAAGAACTGACTGATTTAGAAACTAAACTTAACAAATCAATATTAGGTGAGTTTTTAATACCTACATATTCTCACTTATCTGTTATGGAAGTTTCAAGATACCGACCTAATATAGATGAGGCAGATCCTTATGTACAGAATAAGATTAAACCTATTTTGCCAAAATGGGATCATATCTGCTATTATCCAATGAGCCGAAAAAGAGATGGCAACGACAATTGGTATACTTTAGAAAAAAATGAGCGTGGAAAATTACTCTATGAACATAGTTTAACAGGTAGACAATATGCTGAAAAAATAAAACAGTTTATTGCTGGGTCTATTGGTTATGATGAGTGGGAATGGGCAGTTACACTTTTCGCTCATGATCCTTTAGAGTTTAAAAAGATTGTATATGAAATGCGATTTGACACTGCAACATCTCGATATGGAGCGTTCGATAAGTTCTTTATTGGTAATTATTTATCAACAGATGATTTCAATAAATTATTTGAAATAAATTAAATATAATACTTTGGATATAAAAAGAGGAAAATTAATTTTTCCTCTTTTTGTTTTGATTATTTAGTTTTTTAGCTTGTTTTTCTTTTTTTAATTGTTCGCGCTGTTTTAAACGTTCTTTTTGTCTTCTTTGATGTTCTTCATCAACTTTAGTTACATAATGTAATGAAATTAATTGATAAGCATTAGCTCCTAATAGGATAGGTAATATAAGTATCATATAGTCAAATTCCCCACCTCTTAAAACAGGTGTCCATTCAAGTACAGTCATTGCAATCATTAAAAATAGCGCAGGAATTAATGCAGTGAAATTCGTTTGTTTAACTTTAATATAACCTACAATAGCTCCAACAACCACAATAATAATTGCCAATACTATATACGTACTTAAAGAAATGTCATGTTTTGGTGGCACATAAATTAATGCAGATACGACTAAAATTACAAATAGTAATTGTACCGTTGGCCATAAAGCTCTAAATAAAGAACCTCCATACTGATTGATAAATAAATATGCAAAAAAACCTGTTTGGGCTATAACTGTAAATACTAAGCCATAACCTAGAAAAAATAATGTAACACCTAGCAGCTCTTTGAAGTCAATTGGATTAAAATATTGAGCATATTCTGCTGACATAACAAAAAAACTTGCCACTAAGCCGATTGCCCCACCAATAAATAGAGTTTTAAAGAACATTTGCACTAATCTACGACTATTCAAACTGGTTCCTCCTGTTGCTTGTAACTTATTTTTCTTTTATAACTTTGAGTTAAGAAAGGTTAGTTAATTATTTTTTATAATTAACTAACCTTGGATTATTATTCTAATTCAGCAACTATTTTAGATGCAATTAAGTGATACTCTTTTCCAACTGGATGATCTTCCTGATAGATTGATGGTGCGAATACATCTTCATCTAAGTAAGGTTGATTTAAAGCAAGACGCCCTAGTACTTTTGTTTTTAAAACATCAGCTAAGTTGTCTCCTCCACCACTACCAAATACATATTCTTTCTTTCCTGTTTCTTCACTTTCAAAATAAGCCATATTTTCAATGACACCTAATATGTTATGATCTGTTTTAAGTGCCATTTGTCCAGCTCTTGCTGCTACAAATGCTGCAGTTGGATGAGGTGTTGTAACAATTATCTCATTACCTGATGGTATTAAATCGTGTACATCCATTGCAATGTCGCCTGTACCTGGCGGTAAATCAAGTAATAGGTAATCTAAATCGCCCCACTCAACTTCATTAAAGAAGTTATTTAACATTTTACCAAGCATCGGTCCTCTCCAAATAATTGGAGAGTTATCTTCTACAAAGAATCCCATTGATATAACTTTTATACCAAATCTTTCAACTGGAATAATTTTTTCACCGCGTACTGCCGGTATGTTTTCAATTCCCATCATATCAGGAACACTAAAACCATAAATATCAGCATCAATAATACCTACTTTTTTACCTAAGCGCATAAGTGACATAGCAAGGTTAACAGTAACAGTTGATTTTCCAACTCCACCTTTACCACTAGCTATAGATATAAAATGAGGTTGTTTCTCACCAGCTAAGATTGAATCTACCTCTTCACTTGTTGGTTGATATTTTTTAATTACCTCATCTGGCAATTGTTCAAAACGAAGACCAACTGTATTAGCTCCGTTTTTCTTTAAAATATTAACTACTTCTTGCTGAAGTGTCATTTGCTCGGCTGTATTTGGTTCACCAATTGCAAGTTTAACACTAACATGTTTCTTTTCTTCTCTAATTGTTACTTCTGTAATAGCTCCAGTTTCTTTAAATGATGTGTGTAAAAATGGATCTTGTACATTGTTTAAAAGCTCTATTACTTCTTCTTTTGTTAACAATTATTACACCTTCCTTATATAATCGCGTATTCGCGTATAATTTCAATATTTAGTTTTAGTATAACATATATCAATTCAATTTCTCGCTAAAGTGCATTTATCATTTTATACTTAGACAGATGCTTATTTAATAGGTATAATGGAATGTAATTATTTAATAAGAAAGATGGGTGAATATATGACAAAAAAAGCATGGTTCCAGTTTAGTATTGGCTTATTATTACTCTTAATTATTATTAAATTTCTAGTCGATGTGAAATGGATATTTTCACCCCTTATTATTATTGGTAAAACAATTTTTATGCCGATTTTAATTTCTGGCGTATTATTTTACATATCTAAACCGCTTCAATTACTTTTAGAAAAATGGAAAGTGCCTAGATGGGGTAGTATGACAATTATTTTCGCTTTATTAGTAGGTTTGATTTGGATTGCAATTTCAATTGTAGGTCCACCCATAGTTGAGCAAGCTAATAATTTAACAAATAATCTTCCTGCATTAATCAATGAAGCAAATCGGGTTGTTACTTCTTTATTAGAACAATCTGTCGATCTACCTGGATGGTTAAAAGATGGCGTCGATAGCATAACTGATTCATTAAACGATATTGCACTTAACTTTGGAAAATGGTTTGTTCAATTTTTCCAATCAGTCGTTCAAGGTGCATTTGTAATTGTCTTAGTCCCTTTTTTCTTTTTATTTATGTTAAAAGATCACGAGAAATTTTTACCTTTCATTTCAAGTTTCTTTAGTGGAAAGAAAAAAAATTGGATTGTAAAAACAATTAGAGATATTGATGATGTCCTTAGCTTATATATTCAAGGGCAAATATTAATAGCTTTCATTTTAGCTATCTTATTATTCATCGGTTATTCAATTATTGATTTAAATTTTGCATTGTTATTAGCAGTTTTTGCTTTATTTATGAACGTGATTCCATTTTTCGGTCCTTGGATTGCTTTCATACCTGCTTTAACAATTGGATTTTTCCAAGATCCTATACTAGCAATTTGGGTAGCTGTTATTACATTAATCGCACAACAAACTGACTCAAATTTAATTACACCGAACGTTATGGGGAAAACGTTAAACATACACCCTCTAACTATTATTACAGTTCTACTTGCCGCAGGTAATATTGCTGGATTAGTAGGTATCCTTCTTGGTATACCTGCATATGCCGTAATTAAGACTGTTGTAAGTAATATTTATGACCGACGTATAGAAATTAAAAATGCAGCTACGCAAGATGCAAAAGATATTTAAATTTAAAACTGTCATCAAAGCTTATAGACTTTGATGACAGTTTTGGTGTTTAATAACTATATAGTTGTAACTTTACTATTTAAATAGTTTTTAGAAAAGTCGAATAATTTATCTTTTCCCTCTTCTTTATTTAAAAGATCCCAAATACTTACACTTCCAATTAAATTGATTTGTTTCATAATATCACGATAATAATTTCGTTTGTTAGGAATTCTTCCATAAATTTCATTTTCATAAACTTCTGTAACAACATCTAGCATAGCATGTAGTGCTACACGATTTTGAGCAACATGCTTTGTTTCAATTATTAAATTAAATAATTCTTGATCACGAGTAGCTAATCTAGTGTAGTAATATGGATCATTTTCGTTATATTTATCGTAAGTTAAATTAGCTATCCACCATAACCTTGCAATGCCATGCCTTGCACGAGACTTCTGATTATCACTTCGATAAAAATATCTTTCTTCAATATTTCTTTTAGTTACTTCTTCTTTAACTTTCCATCTAGATTGCATATATGCATAAAACTTGGTATGAGCTAAAGTTGTCCAGTACGAATTATTAGAAGCTAAGGTTGTAGATAGGTTTTTATTTTCTTCATATAATCTTATAGCATTTTTTGTATCTAAGGATGAATCAGAAGAGACTAGCAGTGTAGAGCTTTGTTTTAATATATCTTCATTTAAACCTTCAATATAATATCCAACCCAAGGTTTTTGTTCATTTTTATAATTATCCATGTGTACCTCAATATTATCTTGTAAATTTTTCATAGCAGCTCCATCAAAAATCTCCAATTTATTATTCCTCCTTTTCTAATAGAATCTTATCAAGTGCTTCTAAAGCTTGAGTATTTGGAAGTTCCATAATTTGATGAGCTATCTCTAAAACTTTACTACTATCTATTGTCGACAATTCATTTCCAAGTTTTAAATCAATTAATTTAGTTTCTAAAGTTCTATACCAACTATAATCTTTTAGCGCTATCTGTTCTGATTCTGTAAGGCTTGCCATGTATTCTAATGCATTGATCACAGCTGGTAGATAAATCAAACTTATTAAAATTTTACTTGTTAAACCACTATATTTAGTCATTATTTCAACTTTTTGATAAACTTCAGACGGTAAATGAATTTTAATTTTTGTTCCAGCAGGATCAACAGCAAACTGATCTGCATTTTTATTTTTATTTTCAATAATATCAAAAATAGAATCAACTTCAAGAACTGGATCTTTTTCTATATATAATTCATAATTAGTAGCTATCGCTAAAATATCTCCACGCTTTACATCAAATGACATTTTTTTTAATAGTTCAATTGTATCTTCGTTTTTATAATCTCTAATATCTTCTTCTGCTAAAATATATGGTTGAATCATAACTGTATTATTTAAATTTTTAGTGGGTATATTAAATACTTTTTCGCTTTCATACGTATATTTCAAAAATCTAGTCGATGTTGATTCACAAACAAATAGCAATACGAATACTGCTTTATTTTGGAAAATGAGTCTATTGAGCGTAGTATTCTTCAAATCGAATGTAACTGCTAATTCAATCTGTTCTTTATTTTCACTTAATTTATTTTGTATATCTACTTCATAAAAACTTTCTATAAAATCTGGATCAACATCTATATATTGGCTCCTCAGTACTGGATGAGGATAATGTTTATGCTTTATACTCATAATTGAATCACCTCTAATGCTAACCTATTAGCTGTATTTAATTCTAATTCTAAATGATACTCTGAGTTTGCTTCAGCATAAAATTCTTTAACTATATTTTCATTAATTTTTAAATGTTCTTCTTTTATTTTCGCACTTATTATTTCCACTTTTTCTGTAGCACTATTTTCTCCTATTGCTTTAATACTAAAACTTACATTTCCTGCATTTTTAGTAGAAAAAAGAATTGAGTATATTTGATCGGTTGGATTTGTACAGTAAGCATGTACTCGGGCTATACCCGCAACCTTTTCATGTTGACTTGGTTTTTTTGCAAATTTACCTTTATCCTTTCCCGTTCTTTTTTCTTCTGGGTCTCCCTTTCCGAACTCTCCAGATTTTCCTGATAATTTCCTTCTTTTTTTTCGTTTTTTTCTTGGATTAAGAGAAACTACTTTATCTTTCTTTCCCTTATCTATTGTGACAGTTTTAGGGTCATCACTAAAGTTAGGTAAAACTTCTTCTATCCCTTTTATCTGAAGTGATTTCTGTGAGTCAGTATCTAATAAACTATTCACACATTCATGTAACCATTCATTAATTTCTTTTATCAATTTTCTACCATACTTTTTATCGCCATCAAACAAGTTAGAGTCCCAAGCATCATGTGTTGGAGGCTCCATTTTTCTTAATGTCTCATTTAAACTTTTCCCCTCAACGATCAATACGCCTGAGAAATCAATTGGAATTCTAAAATGACCTTTATCATATATCTTCATACCTGTACTTCTATTCATACCTACGCGCTTTATAAAATTATCTTTTAGCAATAAATTTAAAGTGATTTTTTCTAACTCACCTGTTTCTGTTTTAAATTTCGCTTCAAATTTTTTACTATGAGAAGATTTTAACACCTCATAATACTGTAACGCTAAATTATCTTTATTAGACTTTCTAACTTTTTTAATTGCCTCTGGTAATGTTTGTTTATTTATTATAAAGTTATCAACATGCACTTCCAAACTTTCTCTATAAATTGCTATTAAATAACTACTTATAACTTCTTCTATAACTCTATCTTGCCAATTTTCCTGATCATTAAATCCTATTATATATTTATCTGTTCCGTAATCACTTCTCTGATATCGACTGAATATTTCTTCATTAGTCATTATTGGTTCCCGAGTTTTTGAATGATAAAAATATCCAGTACCTTGAGTATCTTCATTTTTTTCATTTGTAATTGTAGGTATTTTAGCAACTCCTTGGAATCCTATTTGATCGGCTCTGTTTTTTGTAGTATAAAAAACGGTCCTTAAAGCTGAAGCAGCAAATGGAGCATTTTTTCCAATACCGTAAGAGCCACCTTCTGTTGATGATTTCTCTGTGACCCCTGAAGATAGTATTAACGTATACCAACCACCTGTTTTTTTATTGCCAACTTTAGACAATCCTATGGTTTGATAGTCTTTAATAGATAAAACAGGTATTTTTTCTTTTTGTAAATAATCAAGTCCTTCTTTGAAAAATCGTTTTGTTTCTACATGATGTTTCCAATGCTTAAGACCGTTATTAAATGATTTCAATAAATCATTGTATCCTGGTATTTCATCCTTAGTAATTTCAAACATATCAAATTTGACTATTGTTTTATTATGACTTGGGTGCAAAGCATCTATTGAATCTTGTAAAGTTTCTTTTGTTATAGACCTGACTGGATCTGATGCAAAATATGAAACACCCGAATCATTTAAACCACTTGTTTGTCCACCATTAGATGGAGCAAAATACCATTGAAAGGTCATTAAAACATCTCCTTTAATTTAAAATATATTATTTAATATAAAGCCTTCTTACTTCTTAACCTTCTTCATCCTCATCCACAAATAATTCCTTTCTTATCTTTGGTAATCTACTACAAGTACTTTCAATTAATTCACGGACTTCAATTTTCCATTTCTCAAAAGCATACATATCAGCTAACTCTATTTTATAATTTTTTTTATTGATTTTTGTTAACTTTAATGAATCTACCCCTAAAGTTATTAAATGATCCATAGTTAACAGCTCTCTAGCCTGTAAACCTAATACATCATATAAAATCCACTTACCAAGTACCCTTTGTGGATTAGTTTGTAAACTTTTTCCATAATCTTGAGTAACAATAGCTGATACTTTTCTACCATCAGGTAGATGCAAATTAAATGAAGTAGCAGAATCTCTTTCTACTTTATTTAAAGCATTAAACCCAAAAAAATTAGGTTTTATTTCATGAATCCATTTAGGGATGGGTATGTATGCTTCGAATTCAGGTCTAAGTATACTACTACCTTTATTTTTAGACGCTCCATTCCAAGCATTAAAACCTGATTTTTCTTTTACTTTCATAGTTTGATCAGAATATAGTGGTAAGTAAATAACCTCTTGGTTTTTTACTTCATCTTTTGTTGGTAACTCTATCGTTCTCAAAAGTTCGAAAGGATCATCGTACTGAATTATTGGGATTTTTTCTATTATTTTATTCGCGGATGCATCAAATTCCTTTAAAAGCACACTTTTACTTGCATAAAACTTATAAGTATTTAGCCCATCTGTAAACGTATAAGTTCCTTCTTGCCTTTTTTTTAATTTTATGTTGTCTAATTGTATCAAATCGTAATTTTCTTCCATTATATTCATAACATTATCATCACGTGTAATATTATGATATAAATCATAATTAGTGTTATATTGTCGTTGGTCTAGTTTCATTCGTTCATTTCTTAATTCTGCTACTTTTTTTATAAGCTTTTTAGATTCATTTTCTTTTATTAATGGGGCAAGTTCTGTAGGAGCAGCTTTGTTAAATTCTGCTACTTTTTGAAAAGTTAAATCTTTTGTGTGAATCCACGTTTTTAAACCTACTCCTATTCTTTTACCGTTAACAAAAGCTATAGCATCAAACGCAGAATCTTTTCGCGTTAAGTCTTCTACATCAAATACTTTTGAATATAAATGTTCATGATTACGATAATATAAATAAGGTTTTGTAGCATTTATACCTTCTTTATTATCCTTAAACAATCCTGATAAAGAACCAAATATTTTTAAAAATCTTTTGTATTCTTCTTTCTCATCTAAATTCATCTTGTTCCATATATTAGTCATTTATTTAATTCACACCTTCGATATCTACTCTTTCTTTCATTATACAATAAATACAAAAAAAAGAGACCTTTTCGGGTCTCTATTCATTCATCATATAAAACTGTTTCCATTTTTTTTGTTTAATAATTTTTTTGTATTGATCTGTTGTAATTAAAGGTATTAAATCTTCATTCTTTCCCTGAGTAATGAATTTTTGTTTTTCAGAATTACGAATTACATAAGACTCTCCTCTATTACTTCCGAACATATTAGTATATGTTACTGTTTCATTACGATATATATATTCTTCTGCTTCATCATTAATAAACTCTAATGCTTCTTGAATTTTTTTCGCAATTCTATTTACCATAGGCACTACAACACTATTACCTGCTTGCTTGTACAATTGACCATCAGCTACATCTTTAGGTAAAACAAAGCTTTTAGGATAACCTTGTATATTGAATGTTTCTCTAGGTGTTAATTTACGAATTCCCATGTCCGATAATATCAATGGAACATTATGACCTCCTGTCCCCATATTAGCTGTTAGAGTGGGTACTACACCATTTTTATTTTCTCGAACATATTGTCTGCGCCATTGATAAATCGTTTTTTGACTCAGAATTTTTTTTTCTAATTCTTTATATAAAATTGGGTTTTTTTCTTCTGTATAATAATATTTACTTTTCACTTTATCACTAAAACCAATCACTTCTTTTAAACTTTTTGTTAATTCTATTGGTTCAGGAAATTCAAAATTATCAAAAGCGCTTTTAGAACGAAACGCTATAATATATATCCTTTCTCGATTTTGTGGAATATTTGCATAATCTTTTGAATTTAAAACAGCCCATTTTAAGTAATAACCATTCTGTTCTAAACCTTCACGAATAATTTTAAATGTATTTCCCTCATCGTGGGTAACCAGATTTTTTACATTTTCTAAGAATACAATCTCAGGTTTATTCTCCACTATAATTTTTAAGGTTTCAAAAAATAAATCGCCACGATGATCTTCAAATCCCTTCCGATATCCAGCCACACTAAATGCTTGGCAAGGAAACCCAGCTAATAATATATCTGTTTTAGGAATTTCTTTAATGTCCACATCTCTGATATCACGAGGATCTACTTTTATATTAAAATTTGATTCATATGTTTTACGCGCATTCTTATCGAATTCATTAGCATAAATGACTTTATAATTTTTTAATTGTTCAAAAGCGAAATCAATTCCTCCAACACCAGCAAAAAAACTAGCTATTGTTTTAATTTTCATTTTTTACTCCTTTTAAAAAATATTACAAATTAATATATTTTGTAATATCTATTATTTCTTCGATGTCGCTTAATCTACTATTCATTGCGAGCTCTAATTCCTTTTCAATTTCTTTATCTAATAAATCTAAATCTTTTTTAAAAAATAAATGTAATTTATTTCTTATTTCTATTTGATAATTAGAATCCAATTGTATTATATATTTATTTTTCATAATTAAACCTCCTAATACATCAATTTAATCAGTATTATAACATGTTTACTCTTTTTATTTTCTTACAGTTATTTTAACTTTGTAAAATAATTTAATTTGATATATTAATTTTATTAGAGTGAATTTAACTTTTCAGATGATTACATAATCGAATATTTAATTTTATACTTTTATATTTAAATATTTTTTCTTTTTATAAATATACTTATTAATTATGTTGTAACTCTTAAATTATACATCTATCAACTATCAATCGACAACCTTTTTGTTCTATTATTTTCTCCCCTTTCTGTTATATATAACTATATAAAAAAGCTACCTGAGATGGATATTTTATCTCATCATAGGTAGCTAATTATATAGTTACTATATGGAATTTTCGATATTATGACATAATTTTTAAAAGTAACTTTTGATATTTCTTATGTCACTTGTTCAGTTTTACTTTGATTATCTTCTCGTCTTCCTCTTCTAAACTGTAAAGCTAACATTGCAAAGAAGATAGCAAACCCTATAATGTCTGTTACGCCTCCAGGATAAATGAGTGATAAACCTGTAAGTGTTGCAATAGTTCGACTCACTGCATTTAATTTTGTATACCAAT
>Ga0209487_1004032_pt1 | contig 11411 bp, 9 predicted proteins | sample Poulit2012_FD_187524 | JGI IMG/M metagenome (GOLD analysis project Ga0209487, IMG submission 187524) | Agricultural soil microbial communities from Georgia to study Nitrogen management - Poultry litter 2012 (SPAdes) (version 2) | ecosystem: Environmental > Terrestrial > Soil > Agricultural land... | reverse complement strand
AAAGGGTGGTTTAATTATGTTTTCAATAGGTCAATCAGCGATAACTGGATTACTTTCTCATATTATATTTATTATCATAACGTGGCAGGTTATGCAGGCAATTAACTTCGAACCTTTGATTAGAAAAAATCGTACAACTGAAGCACGGATTTTTCTATTATTACTCGCAATCGTCATTGGTACTGGGGTCAGTCGATTTTTCCTTGATATTTTACAATGGTCACGTGATTTACTGTTTTTATTTTAATTCTTTATCTAGGTGAGTGACCTGAACTCTTTGTCATTTATGTGTGGTACAGGCGAACTTATTTTTGTCTTTTAGAGTACTTGCGATTTTGAACTGTCCAAGTGCAACGAAACTTACGTGGTAAAGATTGCCACTGCGGATCTCTGCTTAAGCTTGTCGGGGATTATTCGGGCGCTTTCGCTTTTGGTCGTCTAGCTCAAGCGCCTAGCAACTATCAAGCTTCGAATGCCTTCCTACGATAAGTCGACCTTGAATCGCTCCGCTCTTCAGGTCTCCTTTATCTCGTCAGGCCTTCTGAAGCTTGTACGTTGCTAACCAGGCGCTTTCTCTTTTGGTTTTTCTATTAAACTAGTAAATTGGGTATTTTTTTAAGCCTCTTTGTTCATACTGGAAACAGTAGAACAAGGGGGCTGTTTTTGTGAGGAAATTATTATTTTTAAATCTGATTGTGATCTTGTTATCGAGTCCAATAACAACTGCTGAAATTAATACAAATGACGTTGAAGATATGATTGATATAGTCGTAAATAATGATTTGGAAATTGATAAGTGGGAAGTCACTGTTAAAGAAAAGGTAAATATGAATAAAAAACAAGATATTATTAAAAAAATTAAAATAAAAGATGAATATACTATGAAAGAAAATGAAAATAGTGTATTATATACTTTTGAGGACAGTCACAATTACTCGGAAAGTGTCGAAACTTATAATGTGCTCGTTCCTAAAAATAAAAGTGATGACATAGAAATTATTGCCGTATTTAAAGGTTATACATGGAACGAAGAAATTAAGACAAACTATACTAAATGGCTTCGTACTATGATGAATGATGTCTTCACCAAATCAGCTCGGAAATATACTTGTCTGACAACTGAGTTTAGTGGTATAATCAATGCTGATTATGTATTAAATTACATAAACGAAAAGCTTGATATCGAATATAAACAAACACAAATCGACAAAAATAAAAATTCGACGCTTGATAAAGTAATATACGGGTATACACCATTATGGAGCCAAGAAGTTAGCATAATGGATGATCCAACAAATGTGCAAATAGCCGTTATAACAAACGAAATGGGGCTGACCAAGTTTTCAATTGGCACACCCATCCTTATTAATGAATACTAATAATAGTGAAATTGGAACTGAAGGGGATTTTGACATATGGAAAAAATCATCGTAAAAGGCGGTAACAAGCTTCATGGTACCGTCAGAGTAGAAGGTGCTAAAAATGCAGTACTCCCAGTAATCGCAGCAAGCCTAATTGCCAGTGAAGGAAAAAGTGTAATTCACGATGTTCCTTTCTTAGCAGATGTGAGTACAATTAACGAAGTCTTACGTAATATGAATGCAGAAGTTCACTTTGCAAATAATAAAATTACAGTTGATGCTTCTAAGCAACTAAAAACTGAAGCTCCATTTGAATACGTTCGTAAAATGCGTGCATCTGTCCTTGTATTAGGGCCTTTATTAGCACGTTACGGTCACGCAAAGGTGGCAATGCCTGGTGGGTGTGCCATCGGTTCAAGACCTATTGACCTGCACTTAAAAGGGTTTGAAGCCATGGGTGCTGAAGTCCATGTAGGTAATGGGTTTGTTGAAGTCACTGCTCCAGGGCGCCTAAAAGGTGCGAAAATATATCTTGATATGCCAAGCGTTGGTGCAACTGAAAATATCATTATGGCAGCTGCACTTGCTGAAGGAAGAACAGTTCTAGAAAATTGCGCAAAAGAGCCTGAAATCGTGGATTTAGCTAATTATCTAAATAAAATGGGCGCTAACATTGTCGGTGCTGGTACTGAGACAATTAAAATTGAAGGTGTGGAAAAATTAACAGGTGCTGAGCATACAGTTATACCTGATCGCATTGAAGCAGGCACCTTCATGGTAGCCTCTGCTATTACAAATGGAAATATTCTAATTGAAAATGCTGTACCGGAACATTTACGACCAATTATCTCAAAACTTCAAGAGATGGGTGTCGTTATTAAAGAAGAAAAAGGTGGCATTCGTGTTATTGGGCCAGAAAAACTACAATCAACAGATATTAAAACATTGTCACATCCTGGTTTTCCAACTGATATGCAATCACAAATGATGGCTTTAATGCTGTTTGCAGAAGGAACGAGTGTCATTACAGAAACCGTATTTGAAAATCGCTTTATGCACGTAGAAGAATTCCGTCGAATGAATGCACAAATGAAAATTGAAGGTCGTAGCGTTATTATTGAAGGACCATCCGATTTACAAGGTGCAGAAGTCGCAGCAACAGACTTAAGAGCTGCTGCAGCTTTAATTTTGGCTGGCTTAAAAGCTGAAAATTATACACGTGTAACTGAATTAAAGCACTTAGATCGTGGATACGTTGACTTTGCTGGGAAGTTAGCTGCCTTAGGTGCAGACATTGAACGTGTTGACGAACATGGTGATATCGTTGAAGTTTTTGTACAAGTGGATGACGAAGAAACTAGTGAATTAACATCTAAGTTATCATAATTAATATTTGCAGAATTAAATTTTGAATAGTAAACATTAAAAAGCAGGTGATCACATCGACATCTGCTTTTTTTGTGTTAGTGACTTTATAGAAACCTTAGCTCTAATCTCCTTATGATGTATAATTTTGAAAATCCCTGATTATGTATCGTGAGAAGTTCCCTCATGATGTGAAATTCCGGAAATCCTTGAACATATATCGTGAGAAATGCCTTCACGATGTGAAACTCTCGAAATCCTTGATTATGTATCGTGAGAAGTGCCCTCACGATGTGAAACTCTCGAAATTCTTGATTATGCATCATGAGCATTGCTCTCACAATGTGAAATCCTCAAAATCCGTAATCATGTATTGTGAGTATCACTCTCACGATGCCGCCCCCCTAAAATCTCAAACCACGCATCATTAGAAATAAACTTTTGATAAATTCACACACACAATAACAACGCTAAAAAACTATATAGAACTTGAGATTTATATAAGTGTTCATCATTTTCTAAAAATTACCTTCCTATTTCAATCATTATATGGTAAAATTAATAGAAAATTACCAACAATTTATAAGTTATCCATCATTATTAGTATCATTAAGTATTGAGTTAGGAGGACGACAACATGAAACTATATCTCTCAGTAGATATGGAGGGGATTACGGGTCTACCCGATTATACGTATGTAGACTCTATACAACATAATTATGAGCGTGCTAGACGAATAATGACTCAAGAAACAAATTACGTTGTAGATTCAGCATTTAAGACTGGGTGTGAACATGTTTTAGTAAACGATAGTCATTCAAAAATGAATAATTTATTAATTGATGAGTTACATAAAGAAGCTGAGTTAATTACAGGTGACGTTAAACCTTTATCAATGATGCAAGGGATAGATGGTAGTTTTTCTGGCGCTATGTTTATTGGTTATCATGCGCGAGCGGCAAATTTTGGCGTGATGTCCCATTCAATGATTCATGCAGTGAGACATTTTTATATAAATGATCAACCGCTTGGGGAATTAGGTATGAACGCTTATGTGGCTGGATATTATGGAGTTCCAATCATACTTGTATCTGGCGACGATCAAGCCTGTAAGGAAGCGGAGGAGTTAATACCGGGTGTTTATACGGTTGCAGTAAAAGAATCCATTTCCAGATCCGCAGTCAAAAGTTTAACACCTCAAAAAGCAGGTGAGCGATTGCAAAAGAAAGTGAAAGAAGCTCTAACATTTTCAGATAAAATTGAACCGTTAACCCCCCCTGATCAACCCTTACTGACCATTGAATTTAATAATTATGGCCAAACGGAGTGGGCTCACTTAATGCCAGGAACGGAAATCACACCAGGGACAACTAAAGTATCATTTCAAGCTAAAGATATATTGGAAGCATATCAAGCCATGCTTGTTATGACTGAGCTTGCAATGCATACGAAGTTCTCTTAGGTGACTGCGATGCATTTATTAACTGAGAAGATACAAAAAATAGCTGAACAGTATGGTGGATCTTGGGGGATTGTTTTAGAAGACTTAGACACACAGGATAAGTGGAAATGGCAAGCTGACGAAATATTTTATGCGGCAAGTATTATTAAAATACCAATCATGGTGGCAGCTTATGATGCACTAGAGAAAAAAGAAATATCATTTAGTGACACCGTCAGATTAAAACGCGAAGAGCTTGTTGGTGGATCAGGTGTTTTGCAGCATTTGTCTCCCGGCACGATGTCATTAACAATTTATGACTTGGTCGTACTTATGATTATCCAAAGCGACAATACAGCAACAAATATGCTGATTGATCTACTTGGAGTAGACAAAATTCAAAAAGTAATGACTGACCATGGATGGACAAGCAGTAAATGTTACAACAAACTCATGACAATACCTGTAAAAAGAGAAGGTAGTAATATTATCAATGCCAGTGAGATGTCGATGATGCTGAAACAAATGGTGACTGGAAAACTTGTGTCTGCTCACGCATGTGAAGAAATGATAACCATTATGAAAAAGCAACAAATTAGGGACTCCTTACCTGGTAAATTACCGTCACCTGAGGCTGACATCATTGGTGGACAGCCAACATGGGAGTTAGCGAATAAAACAGGAAATATTACGAGGGTTCGGCATGACATTGGTATTTTCTATGTTGAAAGAAGAACATTCATTGTGACAATTCTTTCAAGAGGTATTGATGATTACCAATCAATAATTGCCTTGCAAGATATGGGCTTAGAAATATTCAATTATTTAAATAAATAGAATCGATGAATGTTAAGGTGTTTAGACAGGATTCATGTACTCATATTGCTTATAGTTACATCATAAAAATAAACAAATGAACAAACTTGTAAGCGTTTTATTGATCAAGCTTGGGTGAACACATCGAATTACGAGTACACTTTAGTTTTTATCTGTGGGGGGAAGGCATGTTTAGATATATATTAAAACGTCTGTTGATTATGATCGTTACTTTGTGGATTATTGTTACATTAACGTTTGTATTAATGGTAAGTATTCCAGGTTCCCCGTTTAATAGTGAAAGTTCATCTAACGAAACGGTTCAGGCCAACTTGGAGAGACATTATAATCTTGATAAACCCTACCATATCCAATATTTATTATACATAAAATCGATTGTCACTTTTGACTTTGGGCCTTCAATCAAACAAAAGAACCAAAGTGTCAATGATTTATTATCAAGGGGATTTCCAATATCATTTGAACTGGGAATGATTACGATTGTTGTTGCCCTAATCTCGGGTGTCATATTGGGGATACTAGCTGCCCTGAGACATAATGGCGTTATAGATTATATGGCGATGGGGTTTGCCGTACTCGGAATCTCGATTCCAAACTTTATTTTAGCGACACTGTTTATTCAACAACTAGCTGTCAACTTTGAAATTTTCCCTGTTGCAAGATGGTCAAGTACTAAGCACATGGTTTTACCTGTCCTCGCCCTAGCAACAGGTCCAATGGCAATTATTGCGAGACTGACAAGGTCGACCATGCTTGAGGTGTTAACACAAGACTATATCAAAATGGCTAAGGCAAAAGGGTTATCACCCTGGAAAGTCATCTTTAAACATGCCTTAAGGAATGCTCTTATGCCAGTAGTAACCATTATGGGGACACTGCTCGCCGGTATTTTAACAGGAACATTTGTTATCGAACAAATTTTTGCGATACCAGGTATGGGGAAGTACTTCGTTGAAAGTATCAACCAACGAGATTATCCCGTTATCATGGGGACGACCGTGTTTTACAGTGCATTTCTAATTTTGATGCTATTTCTTGTAGATATTGCTTACGGAATTCTTGATCCTCGAATAAATGTGCATAAGGGAGGGGATTAAAATGAGTCTCGCTGAAAAAGAGTCGCAACAGCCTTATACAGAAGTTCCTGATGAATGGTTTAAATGGAAAGAAAAAGATATCGAAGCTGCTGAATCAGTCGCTAGACCGTCCCTCTCTTACTGGAAAGATGCATGGAGGCGGCTTGTAAAGAATAAAATGGCAATGTTAGGACTAATTTTTCTAGTTTTACTCTCTTTCATGGCTATCTTCGGACCCATTCTCTCACCGTTTGAGGTGAACAAGCAAGATTTGCCGAATCAGTATCAGCCGCCAAGTTTTGAACATTGGTTTGGGACAGATTCAGCTGGGCGAGATGTCTTTACAAGAACATGGTACGGGGCTCGCATATCATTATTTGTAGGACTCATGGCAGCCCTGATTGATGTGACAGTCGGAATCATTTATGGTGGGATTGCCGGCTATAAAGGCGGGCGTACTGATAATATAATGATGCGTATTATTGAAATTCTATATGGTTTACCTTATTTACTCGTTGTTATTCTACTTTTAGTCGTGTTAGGACCTAGTTTAATGACGATTATCATTGCCTTAACCGTAACAGGTTGGGTAGGAATGGCGCGAATTGTGCGGGGGCAAGTTTTACAGATTAAAAACTTCGAATTTGTTCTCGCTTCTCAATCATTTGGGGCAAAAACATCGCGAATAATTCGGAAAAACCTACTCCCGAATACAATGGGCCCTATTATTGTACAAATGACGTTAACCGTGCCGAGTGCAATTTTTGCTGAAGCTTTCTTAAGTTTTATTGGGTTAGGCATTCAAGCTCCATTTGCAAGTTGGGGTGTGATGGCTAATGATTCTTTAGGAGCTATTCTTTCTGGACATTGGTGGACACTCTTTTTCCCAGCTTTCTTTATTTCGTTTACCATGTTTGCGTTTAACGTTTTAGGTGACGGCTTGCAAGATGCACTCGATCCGAAATTAAGGAAGTAGGTGATACAAATGGAAAATATTCTTGAAGTAAATGATTTGCATGTAACATTTTCAACCTATGGTGGGACTGTGAAAGCGGTCCGTGGTGTGAATTTTTATTTAAAAAAGGGAGAAACCTTAGCCATTGTTGGCGAATCAGGTTGTGGTAAAAGTGTGACCTCAAACGCAATTATGCGCTTGATTCCTGATCCACCAGGTAAAATTACAGGTGGCAGAATTCTGTTTAAAGGAAAAGACCTGACCAAACTATCGGACAAAGACATGCGCTCCATTCGGGGTGTTGATATTTCAATGATATTTCAAGATCCGATGACAGCATTAAACCCGACATTAACAATTGGCACGCAATTAATAGAAGGGGTGATGCAGCACCAAAAACTTTCCAAAGATTCAGCTACAAAAAAAGCGTTAGAAATGATGAATCTCGTCGGTATTCCGTCTCCGGAAGAAAGACTTAAACAATATCCACACCAATTCAGTGGGGGAATGAGACAAAGAATCGTTATTGCGATTGCATTAATTTGTGAACCTGAATTATTAATTGCCGATGAACCGACTACAGCTTTAGATGTAACCATTCAAGCGCAAATACTGGAATTGTTTGAAAAGATACAGGAAGTCACAGGTGTTTCTATTATTTTAATTACACATGATTTGGGGGTGGTTGCCAGTATAGCGGATCGAATTGCCGTCATGTATGCGGGCAAAATCATTGAAACAGGTACGAAACGAGATGTTTTTTATCGCTCAGAACACCCATATACAAGAGGCTTGCTTAATTCTGTTCCACGATTAGACCTCCAGGAAAAGGAATTAACGTCCATTGATGGAACACCGCCGGATTTATTTTCACCGCCGACAGGTTGTCCGTTTGTTGCTAGATGCTCTTACGCAATGGAGGTATGTGATCATATTTATCCAGCCGCAACAGAGCTTTCGGCGTCACATGAAGTGAATTGTTGGTTACAGGACGAACGCGCGAAAAAGCTCTTAGCGATTGCTTCACCGGTAAACGGGGAGTAACCATGGAATCAACCCTTTAAAGAGGGGATACTTGCTAAGAAAAATAAAAGTTCAATAGGCTGGCCAACTGTATTATGGGTAATACTTATTTGGAGAAGTAGTACAGTACCATCAGTTTCATAACTGGATATTCATAAAATAAGGGGGATAAAAATGAATTTAAAAAGGTTTTTATTACTTTTACTTACTGGTTTAACAATTGTTGTTTTAGCTGCATGTACGGCAAATGAATCAGCTGGTGAAGAACCCGAGGATGATGGTGAAGCAGATACAGAAGATACAGAAGCTGTAGAAGAAGAGGATGGAGAAAAAGTTCTTTATTTAAACAATGGTGTTGAGCCAACATCACTCGATCCATCGATTGGCTTTGATGAAGTATCATGGGATCCATTGAATAACTTGATGGAAGGGCTAACACGTCTATCAGTCGACCATACTGCTCAACCAGGTGTTGCTGAAGACTGGGAAATCTCAGACGACGGGTTAACTTATACGTTCCAATTACGTGAAGATGCCAACTGGTCAAATGGTGACCCAGTTGTTGCTGAAGACTTTGTGTATGCTTGGAAATATATGCTTGATCCAGAAACTGCATCTGAAGCTGCTTTCCTAGCGTATTTTATTGAAGGTGGAGAAGAATACAACAGTGAAGAGGGTTCAGCAGATGACGTGAATATTACCGCGGTTGATGATAAAACATTAGAGGTTGTTTTAGATGCACCGACAGGATTTTTCCTTGATTTATTGACAAACCCGGCATTCTTCCCTGTGAATCATAAAGTGGCTGAAGAAGATTCAGATTGGCATGCGGAAGCAGATTCATTCGTAGCAAACGGACCATTTGAATTAGAATCATGGGATCATGATGACGAAATGGTTCTAGCTAAGAACGAAGAATATTGGGACGCAGATGAAGTAAAACTGGATAAAGTGCATTTTGCAATGGTGAATGATGAAAATACGCAATATCAAATGTTTGAAAGTGGAGAACTTGACACAGCAAGCATTCCACCTGAATTGTCAGATGAGCTCATTGATGATGAACATACATTTATCGGTGATCAAGGTGGAGTTGAGTTTTACCGTTTCAATATCACAGAAGAACCATTTCAGAATAAGAAAATAAGACAGGCGTTTTCCTATGCGATTGATCGCGATGATATTGCTGAATATGTCGTTAAAAATGGAGTAGAACCTGCCTATGGCTTTATTTCACCCGGATTCACAAGCCCTGAAGGCAATGACTTCCGTGAAGAAAACGGCGACCTCGTTGCATTTGATCCAGACAAGGCGAAGGAATTATTAGAAGAGGGTATGGAAGAAGAAGGGTATGATGAGTTACCTGAGATCGTTCTATCCTATAACACAAGTGACTCCAACAAAGCTGTTGCTGAAACTTTGCAAAATATGTTCAGTGAGCATTTGGATGTAGAAGCAACACTTGAAAACCAAGAATGGAACGTTTTCGCTGAAGCGCAGCAAGATTTAGAGCTTCAATTTTCTAGAAGTTCATTTATCAATGACTACAACGACCCGGTTAACTTCTTAGAGAGCTTCATTACAGATTCTTACATGAACCGTACAGGGTTTACTGATGAAGAATATGATGAGTTAATTGCTAATGGTAAAGCTGAAACAGATGAGGAAAAGCGCTGGGGTTATTTGTACGAAGCGGAAGAATACCTTGCTGAAGAGATGATTGCAACACCGATTCGTTTCTACAACACGGTCGTTCTTGAATCAGAAGACATCTCGGGTATTTTACGTCACCCAGTAGGATATTTCGACTTGAAGTATGCTGATAAAAACTAATTGAACTAAATGTAAAGACTGGTCTGGCTCATTCTAGGTCCCTGAATGAGCCGCTCGTCTTTTTCCCCTGACCATTATGAAAGTAGGTCAGCAGTTGGACTAATTGATTTCCATTTTCTTTTTTAAAAAGTGTTGTTTATGAGAGAAGGTGCTTTAATGCTTTTACCAAATCGTTTGCAAAAAGGTGATACTGTAGGCGTGATTGCTCCTGCAGGTCCACCCAATCATAAGAATCTTCATCAAGCCCTTACATTTTTAGAAGAATTAGGACTTAATGTAAAGCTTGGTCGATACGTTGAATCTAAATATGGTTATCTAGCCGGAACTGATGACGTGCGGCTGCATGATTTTCATGGAATGATTGAAGATCCCCAAATCCAGGGCATCTTTTTTGCCAGGGGAGGATATGGAACAGGTCGAATCGCAGCCAACATAGATTATGATTTGGTAAAGCAATATCCTAAAATTATTTGGGGATATAGTGATATTACATATTTACATACTGCTATTAGGCAAGCGACAGGTTTAGTTACATTTCATGGGCCAATGGTCGCAAACGATATGGCAAATAAACAGTTTGATGAAAAAACGAGAATGATGTTCAATCAGCTTTTCACACCAACCGAACTACACTATACAGAAGCTTACTCACCACTCTCTACTCTTGTTGAAGGACGCTCTAGAGGGCAGATTGTTGGTGGAAATCTATCATTAATTGTAAGTACACTTGGCACGCCATTTGAAATAGATTTGAAAGATAAATTATTACTAATAGAAGACATCGGTGAAATGCCATACCGTGTGGATTCAATGTTGAATCAACTTGTGCTTGCTGGAAAGTTGCAAAAAGTGGCAGGAATCATTATTGGTGATTTTTCAAAGGCAGAAACAGGAGATAAACCATCCTTATCATTAGAAGAAGTGTTTAGGCACTATTTTGGTTATCTAGGTTGCCCAGTTATGAGCGGGTTTAAAATTGGCCACTGTTTTCCACACTTCGCCATTCCCTTAGGCGTCGAAGGTACATTGGATACGAAAAGTAAAAACTTGATTGTGGATCCAGGGGTGCAATGAATGGTTGGAAATTGAAAAGTCTTATTTAACCTGAACCATGCATCAAAGTGAAAGGAGAAGGCAACGAATGACAAATAAAATTTTGCAGGTAAATAAATTAAAAAAGCATTTTGATATGCGAAGAGGCCAAGTTGTCAAAGCGGTGGATGAGGTATCATTTGACGTCAATAAGGGAGAAACATTCGGACTTGTTGGAGAATCAGGGTGCGGGAAGTCAACCATTGGCCGGACTATAATGGGACTTTATGAAAACACTGCCGGAGATGTGACTTTCGATGGCAAAAAAATTCACGAATTAAATGTAAAAGAAAAAAATGCTTTTTATCGCAGAATGCAGATGATTTTCCAAGACCCCTACGCCTCTTTAAACCCACGTTCGACTGTCAAAGAGATTATTGCAGAACCAATGGAGGTTCATGGCTTATATAAAGGTGATAAAGAGCGGC
>Ga0209487_1004031_pt1 | contig 11415 bp, 7 predicted proteins | sample Poulit2012_FD_187524 | JGI IMG/M metagenome (GOLD analysis project Ga0209487, IMG submission 187524) | Agricultural soil microbial communities from Georgia to study Nitrogen management - Poultry litter 2012 (SPAdes) (version 2) | ecosystem: Environmental > Terrestrial > Soil > Agricultural land... | reverse complement strand
ATCCAAGCTGTGGAAGGCCCAGCGGATCGCGTTGAACCACGCCCTCCAATCCAGGTGAGGGCTCCTGGGGATGACGTATACGGGGTCGCCGTCGTCAGGCTCATAAGTTGCCCGATGGCCGCGCTCGGCCATGTCGGCGGTGTGCTGCAAGAGACGCACTTCGGTCCTCATGACAATGTCAGCTCCCCCTCGACGAGGTCGGGATCGATCTGCGCTCGGGCGCTGTACTCTCGAACGAGGTTCATGAACGCAGGCGTCGCGGACTTCACATCGCCCTGTTCCCCACCGCTGATCGCCATCCGCATACGTGTTACGGACGCCAGCTTGGATCCAGACGCCCGGCGCACCGATGCCGGGTCGTACTCGCAGAGGTAGGCGGCGGCAGCCTCTGACTCCACGATCCCGATGGGAGACCCTCCGACCGCCAGGAGTGTGCTCCCATCGGGCTCCCAGTTCGCGGACCCGAACGCGTCTTCCATCTGCTGGGCAGCTTCAAGCTTCGGTCGGAAGACCTTCGTCTCCAGCGCATCCGCGGCTGCAATGACCGCCCCGTACTTCTTGCCTGGTGCCTCTGGCATGACTTCCTTTCGTTGGTGTCGTTGCCGCCCGTCTCATACGGGCGCTTCGCCAGTTGGGTGGCCGGTTCTCTGCGGCCGCTGATGACCTTTTGCGTCCGCGCGGTACTCCGACTTCGGGACCGCCGTGTGCGGCCTCGCAGACGAGGGCAGTGCGAAGGATCAACGCTTCTGCTGCCATTCCTGGGCCAGTTCCTCGTTGCTGCGCTCGATCCAGCGGCACAGCTGGTAGGCCTCGAACCGCTCGCGAGGCGAGCCGTGGCGGGCAGAAGCCGGGGTGATCTGGTCGAGCTCCTCGAGCGCGGCGCCGGCCGAACAGTGCCCCTTCTCGGCCAGCAACCTCATCTGGCCGCTGCGATCCGCCAGCCGCGCCGCATACCCTCGGACGTTCTTCTCGGTGGACAGTTCGACCTCGGCCCCGTTAGTGAACTCCTGGTAGGCGAGAGTGTCGTTGAGGCCGTCGGTCCGGGTCCGGAACTGGCTGCGGTCTGCGGCGGGGTAGATCGTCGGCTGGGCGACCATCGAGGTATCGGCCATCCGCTCCCGGAACAGTCGCCCCAGGCTCTCGTGCCCGAACGTGCCCGGATCGGCCTCGTTCGCGAAAGTGACCGGTCCGCGCGGATCGCTCCACGCGTGAGCGTGCATCTCCTCACGGGAAGTCAACCCGTCGTGTCCGTACTGCCAGGACAGGCGCGGCTCCTCGGTGTCATAGCCGATGTCCGCATCCGGGTACCGCTCCCGCAGCAGCTGGTCGAGGACCACGCTGCCGCGCTGCATCTTCCGCTCATCCTCCTTGGAGGCCGCCGCGGAGAGCGGGTCGATGTCCTCGGTGCCGGTGATCGCCGCGTCCGGCACGTACACCCCGGCCTCGGCGACCGTCTTACCCGACTCCTCGTCGTACCAGGCCGTGAAGTCCGACGAGAACCCCTCCAGCCCGAACTCGACCGTCTCCGCCTCCTCCCGGCCATCCAGAACCGGGACGGTGAACCCGGGGGAGTGGGGGAGTGCGTCGAGGACTTCCTGGTCCGTGGCGACCCGCACGTCGGCCTCGTCGCGTCCCACAGGTGCGAACTGGCCGCCGTTGCCGACCATCCCGACCTCGTTCCTGCGCTTGCTCGGCATGATCAGACTCCCCCTGGCGTGCAGCGATACATGAAGGCATGGTCGGTGCGATTGGACATCGCATCCAGCTCCGGGTCCTCGCGGATGTTCGGCGCGAGGCCTGAGACGATCACCTCGTCGCGGTCGGCGAACATCCAGGCCGCGTACTCGTCGCCGTTCTCGATCTCGGGGGCCTCGTGCCATTCCATGACCTCGCCGTCGGGGCCCCAGAACACCGGGTGAGCCGACAGCAGCGACGAGTCGTCGATGTCATCGCTGCCGGGGAAGGACACGTAGGCGGCACCGTGCCGGGCACCGAGGTCACGCAGCCCGTCGATGGCTTCGCGTGCCTCCGCCTCGGCCGCGACCCGGTAGATCATGTGCGCCGCCCGAGCCCGGGCCTGCGCAGTCGTCTGGCGTGGGGTGCGGGTCTGTTCGACGTAGTCCTCCAGGGCAGCGTTGGCCTTCCGGAGGGACGTCTTGGCCCGGGCTTCCTGCCAGATTCGATGCTGCGTCTCGCTGTCCCATGGCAGCGCGAGGGGATGATCGAAGATCTCGTGATCGATGGAGGCGGCATCCTCGCCCTCGGAGGTAATCGAGAAGCTGTAGACCACGTCATCCCAGGGGAGGAGGTCCGTGCCGACATCCTCCACATGCGCGTCAGCGTCCGGGTGGTGCAGATTGATCTGCTGGCAGAGCAGGTCCGGGTCGATCCCGGCATCTTCGAACTCGTCCGTGATCACGCGTCCTCGCGCACCGATACGGAGTGACCCGTCGGCTCGGCGAGTCGCCTGCAGGTCGGTCATGCCGTAGAAGCGGCACACGTCGATGACTTCATCCGGCAGCTCCACGTTCTCCGATGGAGTCGATGAGGGCACCGTGACCTGTGCCTCGGCACGCTGCACAGTGCCGAACTCGCCGCGGTTGCCCTTCTCGCCGGTGTCACGCTTACGAATCTTCGGTGCCGTGCTGTCGGTCATGTCGCACTCCTGTCCTCGCCGATGACTGTCACACCCTTGAAGTGGGCGGGGCGGCCCGTGCCAGGACAGTCCGATATCGGAGCAGGCCAGAGGCCGGTCACTCGGCGGCATCGAGCCGCACGCCATCGGCCCATTGCACGTGCTCATAGAAGCGACGGTTGAAGTCGTCGACCTACGAGTTGGAAGTGTCGCGGTTGTAGGAGCCCACGATCTGCTCGATCCGCTGGCGGACGATCGAATCGGACGGCTTCTCCAACGGAACCTCCTCAAGTCCGCCTAAGACCATCTGCTCGCTGCGGAAGTGAGTGGTGTGGCCCTCGGGCGGGGTGATGATCACGTTCAGCGCCTGGTGCATCGAGCTGCTGCCGGCCTGGTGCACCCGCAGCCCATACCCGGCGGGGACATAGCCCTCCTTGCGGGCGCGCTGCAGATCGGAGCGGATCTCACGGGTCAGCTCGGTGCCATACACGCCCTGGGTGCGCTCATAGTTCGAGCCGTAGTACCCGGCGTACATCGCTCCGCCATCGTCAGTCGCCCCGCCACCCGCGAAATCCCTGACCTCCTCGGTCTCACGCAGGGTCTTGGCCGCCTCCGCTTCTTCGAGGATCACCTCGCCCAGCCGCGCGCGTCGCACTGAGGTCTCTTCGCGTAGGAACTCCTCGATCAGAGCCTGGGACCCGTCGGGCCCGTCGGCATGCTTGACCACCACGGTCACTTGCATCAGACGCAGGCGCGCCATCCGCCCGGGATGGACGGTGACCGGGCCCCACCTCTTCTCACGGCGCTGGATACGGTCGTTGCCCTCGGCCAGATCGGTCGCTTCCTCGACGAGCTCGCGTCGCTGAACGGATGAGAGACTGCAGTGCCCACGAACCATGTCAGCGAACAGCTCCGAGGTCGCCACCCGCTGAGGGGACCCCGGGCGGCCGTCGAGGCCAGACGGAGCGCCGCCATCGAACGACTCGATGTAGGTACGCGCCTGACTGGCGCCTTCGTCCTCTACGATCCGCAGTGCGGCAGTCGCACGGTCGACGCTCATGATCATGACGGGATCGATCCCGCCACGCTGTCGAACCTCGGACAGTAGCCGGGTCTGGCGCTGCATGTCCGCCTCGCCATTGGCCGCGCTGGGCGGGAGCGCAACAGCGACATCGGCCTCACCGCGGGCAACGGTCCCGAACTCGCCCCGGTTTCCCTTCTCCGCAGTATCGCGCTTGCGTACCCTGGTCGCGCCCCGGCGCATCGGGATGACCTTGCCCATGGGTCCTCCGTGGTCGACAGACGTCTCAACCCGGGGAAGTGGGCGGGGTCGCTACGTCTCGCTCGGCAGGCGCAGGGCGGCATCAGCGAGATCCGTGCTGCCATCGCTGTAGACCACTCGCACCCGCACCGATGGCAACAGGCGGGGCGAGGCGGACGGGGGACCTGACAGGATGGCTTCGCACGGTGAGCAGCTCCTGGGAGCGGCACGCCTTTGGCCCCGTGACCTCCCGTGCACTGTCGGCCTGCGTCTATATGGTGAAGGCCGACGCATCGGCACGATACAGCTCACCACCCGCACCCAGGAGACGGACTGCACATGACACCGACGACTAAAGAGGCCCAGCGCGCTGAGCTGCACAAGACGATCTGGCGGATCGCCAACGACCTGCGGGGCACCGTCGACGGCTGGGACTTCAAGGCCTACGTGTTGGGCATGCTGTTCTACCGATTCATCTCCGAGAACCTGGCCGACTACCTGAACCGCGGGGAGCACGAAGCCGGTGACGTCGAGTTCGATTACGCACGGCTGCCCGACTCCCAGGCTGAGTTCGGTCGTGAGGAGACGGTGCCAGAGAAGGGCTTCTACATCCTGCCCTCGGACCTGTTCTCAAACGTCAGGGAGCGGGCCAGGCACGACGACAACCTCAACGAGACCTTGGAGCGGGTCTTCCAGAACATCGAGCTGTCGGCGATGGGAACCGATAGCGAGGACGACCTGAAGGGCCTGTTCGATGACCTGGACGTCAACAGCCCGAAGCTGGGTACCACGGTCGCCAAGCGCAACAAGAAGCTGGTCGAGCTATTGAACGCGATTGGTGATCTGCCGCTGGGCGGTTTCCAGGACAACGCGATCGACCTGTTCGGCGACGCCTACGAATATCTGATGCAGATGTACGCCGCCAACGCCGGCAAGTCCGGCGGCGAGTACTACACGCCCCAAGAGGTCTCCGAGCTGCTGGCGCGGATCACTGTGGTCGGCAAGAGTGAGGTCAACAAGGTCTACGACCCGGCGATGGGCTCCGGCTCGCTGCTGTTGAAGTTCGCCAAGGTGCTGGGCAGGCAGAACGTCCGCCAGGGGTTCTTCGGTCAGGAGATCAACCTGACCACTTACAACCTGGCCCGGATCAACATGTTCCTGCACGACATCAACTATTCGAAGTTCGACCTCGTCCATGGCGACACACTCACCGAACCGGGGCACTGGGACGACGAACCGTTCGAGGCGATCGTGTCCAACCCGCCCTACTCCACCAAGTGGGAGGGCGACGCGAACCCGCTGCTGATCAACGACGAGCGGTTCTCCCCGGCCGGGGTGCTGGCCCCGAAGTCGAAGGCCGACCTGGCGTTCACCATGCACATGCTCTCCTGGCTGGCCGTCAACGGCACGGCAGCGATCGTCGAGTTCCCGGGCGTGCTCTACCGCGGCGGGGCAGAGAGAAAGATCCGGAAGTACCTGATCGATAGCAACTACATCGACACGGTCATCCAGCTGCCCCCGGACCTGTTCTTCGGCACCACCATCGCCACCTGCATACTGGTCCTGAAGAAGTCCAAGACGGACAACAACGTGCTGTTCATCGACGCCTCAGCCGAGTTCAAGCGATTTGGCAACAAGAACAAGATCACCCCGGAGAGCCAGAATAAGATCCTGTCTCTGTTCACGGACCGGCAGGACGTGGACCACCAGGCCGCGCTCGTGAGTCACGAGGCGATCGCCAACAACGACTACAACATCGCCGTATCGAGCTACGTCGAGCAGGAAGACCTGCGCGAAGAGGTCGATATCGATGAGCTCAACGCCGAGATCGCCAAGATTGTCACACGCCAGCAGCAACTGCGCAGCTCCATCGACGAGATCGTCGCCGACCTGGAGGGGACTAAGTGAGCAGACTCGATGAGCTGATCGCCGAGCACTGTCCGAATGGAGTGAGGTTCAAGCCGCTGTCGGACCTTGTCGAGCGGGTGACGAATATCCAATGGAATGAGGTAGGGGACGAAGACCGCCAATACATCGACCTCGCTTCGGTTGATCGCGTAACCCACTCAATCACAAACACTGAAGTGATCAACAGGAACAATGCCCCGAGTCGGGCACAACAAGAAGTTCGTGCCGGAGATGTTCTATTCGGGACAACCCGACCCATGCTGAAGAGATACACGATTATCCCCGACCCCTATGAGGGTCAGATCGCCAGCACTGGATTCAGTGTCCTTCGTCCCGATTCCGACCAGCTCCTTGGGAGCTTTCTCTTCCACTTACTTGGTACAGCGGACTTCTACTCGTACATCGAAGCAAACGAGCGTGGGGCGAGCTACCCGGCAATCTCAAATCGCCTTGTCAGGGAGTATCGAATCCCCGTCCCGCCGCTCGCCGTTCAGCGCGAAATCGTCGAGATCCTGGACACCTTCACGGAGCTGGAGGCGGAGCTGGAGGCGGAGCTGGAGGCCCGACGTCGACAGTATGAGTATTACCGCGACAGGTTGATTGCCGAGTCGACGACCGTGCGGACGTCCATGGGCGAAGTTGGAAAGTTCGTGCGAGGCCGCCGGTTCACCAAGGCCGATGTTGTAACTTCGGGCATTCCTAGTATTCACTATGGTGAAATTTACACTGACTATGGTGTTTCGGCCACCGAAGCGATCCGGCAGATCCGGGCAGAAATGAGCCCGCGGCTTCGTTTTGCGGTGACCGGAGATGTGGTTATGGCCTGCGTGGGTGAAACTGTGGAAGACGTCGGCAAATCGGTCGCATGGCTGGGCGATGATGACGTTGCTATCCACGACGACACGTTCCTCTTTCGCAGCGATATGAACTCCAAGTTCGTGGTCTATGCAATTCAGACCCCTGAGTTTCAATACCAGAAGGTCAACTACGTCTCGCGAGCCAAGGTGAAGAGGCTCTCTGGCCTGAACCTCGCTAAAATCTCGATCCCTACCCCGAGCCTGGCCAAGCAGGAGCGTGTGGTTGAAGTGCTCGATAAGTTCGATGCGCTGGTGAACGACCTCAACAACGGTCTGCCCGCGGAGATAGCGGCTAGACGGAAGCAGTATGAGTACTACCGGGACCGGTTGTTGACGTTCGAGGAGGCGAACTGATGTCCGCTGACCTTCCTGGCAGGTACAGCCCGATCGCGGTCTCGTCAGAATCCACCGTGGTCGCGGAGCACGTCGCTGAGCCGGACTCCGCGACTGAGTACCAGTCCGAGGCGGATCTCGAACGCGAGACAATTGCTTTGCTGCAGTCGCAGGCCTACGAGTACCTACCACTGAGGTCCGAGACGCAGCTGGTCGAGAACCTGCGTACCCAGCTAGAGGCGCTCAACGACATCACGTTCAGTAACGCGGAGTGGGAGCAGTTCTTCAGCCAGCGGATCGCTGGGGCCAACGACGGCATCGTGGAAAAGACCATCCGGATCCAGGAGGACCACGTCCAATTGCTGACCCGTGATGACGGGTCCACGAAGAACATCCGGCTCATCGACAAAGCGGACATCCACAATAACCGCCTGCAAGTGATCAATCAGTACCGTACCGTCGGCGACGACGACCAGGGCGCGAAGGCCAACCGGTACGACGTGACAGTGCTGGTCAACGGGTTGCCGATGGTGCACATCGAGCTCAAGCGCCGCGGGGTGGACATCCGCGAGGCGTTCAACCAGATCGACCGTTACCAGCGCGAGAGCTTCTGGTCCGGTTCCGGCCTCTTCGAATACGTGCAGCTGTTCGTGATCTCCAACGGCACCCTCACGAAGTACTACTCCAACAGCACCCGCCGGGCCCGGATCGACGAGACGGCCAAGGACCGCAAGCGCGCCGGTCAGCAGACGTCCAACAGTTTCGAGTTCACCTCGTGGTGGGCCGACGCAGCGAACAAGCCGATCACCGACCTCACGTCGTTCACCAAGACGTTCTTCGCCAAGCACTCGCTGCTAAACGTGCTGACGAAGTACTGCATCCTCACCGCGGACCGGGTCCTGCTGGTGATGCGCCCGTACCAGATCGTCGCCACCGAGAAGATCCTGCGGAAGATCCAGATCTCCACCAACTACAAGACCCTCGGCACCGTGGACGCCGGCGGGTACGTCTGGCACACCACCGGCTCCGGCAAGACCCTCACCTCGTTCAAAGCTGCGCGGCTGGCCTCGCAGCTGGACAGCGTCGACAAGGTCCTGTTCGTTGTGGATCGCAAGGACCTGGACTACCAAACGATGCGCGAGTACGACCGGTTCGAGAAGGGCGCCGCCAACTCAAACACCTCCACGGCGATCCTGAAGCGCCAGCTGGAGGACCCGTCCAAACGGATCATCATCACCACGATCCAGAAGCTCTCGACGTTCATCAAGGCCAACAAGGGCCACGAGGTCTTCTCCGGGCACGCGGTCATCATCTTCGACGAGTGCCACCGCTCCCAGTTCGGAGACATGCACACCGACATCACCCGGGCATTCAAGCGGTACAACCTGTTCGGGTTCACCGGCACCCCGATCTTCGCGGCCAACGCCGGCAGCGGCGGAAACCCGCGACTGAAGACCACCGAGCAGGCCTTCGGCGACAAACTGCACACCTACACGATCGTCGACGCGATCTCGGACAAGAACGTGCTGCCGTTCCGCATCGACTACATCAGCACAATGCGAGTGGGAAATCCGGAAGACAAGCAGGTCTCGGCTATCGACACCGAGAAGGCATTGCTGGACCCGCGGCGGATCAGCGAGATCACCAGGTATACCTTGGAGCACTTCGACCAGAAAACGCGGCGAGCCTCCAGCTACCAGCACTCTGTGGTCACGAACGTGGTCGAGTCCTCGCGCACCTCTCGCCGGGCGGAAGCGATGCGTGAATCCAAGCGTGTGCGCGGGTTCAACGCACTGTTCGCCACGGCGTCGATCGAGGCCGCCAAGGCGTACTACGCCGAGTTCGCACGCCAGCAGGAGCAGCTCACACCGGACAAGAGGCTGAAGATCGGGGTGATCTTCTCCTACGGCGCCAACGAGGCCAGCGCGGACGGCATCCTCGATGACGAGGCGTTCGACACCGAGGGCCTGGCCGGCGACTCGCAAGCCTTCCTAGCTGACGCCATCGGCGACTACAACCAGATGTTCGGCACAAGCTACAACACCAGCTCCGACAAGTTCCAGAACTACTACAAGGACCTGTCGCAGCGCATGAAGAACCGCGAGATCGACCTGGTCATCGTGGTCAACATGTTCCTGACCGGCTTCGACGCCACGACCCTGAACACCCTGTTCGTTGACAAGAACCTGCGCATGCACGGACTGCTGCAGGCCTACTCGCGCACCAACCGGATCCTGAACTCGGTGAAGACCTACGGCAACATCGTCGCCTTCCGGAATCTCGAGGAGGCGACCAACAAGGCCCTCGAGCTGTTCGGGAACAAGGACGCCAAGGGCGTGGTGCTGCTGCGGCCCTACCAGGACTACTACGACGAATACGCGCAGAAGGTCTCCGAGCTGCTGGCCGAGTACCCGTTGGGCGAGCCGATCGTGGGGGAGCAGGCCCAGAAGGACTTCATCGCGCTGTTCGGCCAGATCCTGAAGCTACAGAACATCCTGGTCTCTTTCGACGAGTTCGCCGGCAAGGACCCGCTCACTGCCCGGCAGAGTCAGGACTACCGCAGCATTTATCTGGACCTCCACGCCCAGTACCGCAAGGACCCGGGAGACGGGAAGGAGGCGATCAACGACGACGTCGTCTTCGAGATTGAACTGGTCCGCCAGGTCGAGATCAACGTCGACTACATCCTGATGCTGGTGGAGAAGTACCGTGACGAACACGGTGATGGCGACGATAAAAAGGTCCGCGATGAGATCTCGCGCGCGGTCGATGCCAGCCCGACGCTTCGCAACAAGAGGGACCTTGTCGAGGACTTCGTCGACCGGGTCTCGACCGACGGAGCCGTCGACGAGCAGTGGTGTGCCTTCATTGCCGACCGCCGCGAGACGGAGCTTGAGGAGATCATCAGCGAACACAAGCTGAAGCCCGAGCCGGCGCGCAGGTTCATGGACGCGGCGTTCCGGGACGGGGAACTGCGCACCGGGGGCACTGCGATCACCAAAGTTCTGCCGCCGGTGTCTCGGTTCGCCGCCCAGGGCCGCCGCGCCGACACCAAGAAACGCGTGATCGCCGCACTCAACCACTACTTCGACCGATTCTTCGGCCTCAGTGCCAGGAGAGACGGATGATCCTCCGAGACACCGTCATCAGCTCCTGCTGTACAGCAGGTACGGGCGACGCCGGCGTTCGAAGCTCCGCTCGTCGGCCCTCCACGAGTTTATGATCCGGTCGGCGCTCACGCCGCCTTCGAGCAGTCTCTGGAACAGGTCCGAGCCAGTGAGCAGACCGATCCAGCGTCCCGGGGTGTCGCCGTCGAGTGCCCGCCACCCAAAGTCGTCGTACAGGTCGCGGGCCGCAGTCATCATGTGGGTCGCGACGTCGATGGAGGAAACCTCGCGCGGATCGGTTATGTGCACCTGCACTCCTGCGCACACCTCCCCCTCGTGCTTGGAGAACGTCGGGTTGAAGTACGCCTCCCGGAACTCCACGCCCGGCAGGCCCCGCTCGTTCAGCTCGACAGCCCAGCGGTGGTCGGCATACGGTGCACCAATCAGCTCGAACGGCTTGGTCGTGCCACGCCCTTCCGACATGTTGGTGGCCTCGAACATCCCGGTGCCGTAGTAGAGCAAGGCGGTGTCCGCTGTCGGCATGTTGGGGCTCGGCATCACGAACGGCAGTCCGGTTTCGGCGAACAGACGACTCGGGTCCCAGCCCTCCACCTGGACGACCTGCACCTCGTCGAGAGTAGCTCCCCCGGCTTCCTCGAGAAGCTCGCCGTTGAAGTAACGGGCGAGCTCGCCAGCCGTCATCCCGTGTGCCTGCAGGATCTTGTCCTTGCCGACGCCGGAGGTGTAATCGTCCCTCATCATCGCGCCGTGCGGCGTGCCGCCGACCGGGTTCGGCCGGTCGAGCACGATGAAATCCTTGCTGGTGCGGGCCGCGGCGATCATCGCCTCGTACATCGTCCAGATGTAGGTGTAGAACCGCACACCGACGTCTTGGATGTCGAAGACGATGGTGTCAACCCCGGACTCGGTGTAGAACGTCTCGAACTTGGCGGCGTCCGCACCGTGGGCGTCGTAAACGGTGATGCCGGTCCGCTCGTCCACGTAGGTCTCTTCGGAGTCGCCGGCCTGGGCGGTGCCGCGGAAGCCATGCTCCGGACCGAAGACCGCGCCGACGTCCACCTTGCCGGAGGCGTGCATCGCGTCCACGATGCTGATCAGGCCGTCGGAGATGATGCCGGTCGGGTTGGTGATGATGCCGATCCGGCGGCCGTCGAACACCCGCCAGTCATCGGCATGGGCGACGTCGGCACCCGATTGCACCCTCCCGTCTCCACCACGTCCGCCGCTATCGGCGGGCTGATGGGCGTGGGCGCTGCTGGCCCCGGGCAGCACGCTCGCGGCCGCTGCGACCGC
>Ga0209487_1004030_pt1 | contig 11419 bp, 8 predicted proteins | sample Poulit2012_FD_187524 | JGI IMG/M metagenome (GOLD analysis project Ga0209487, IMG submission 187524) | Agricultural soil microbial communities from Georgia to study Nitrogen management - Poultry litter 2012 (SPAdes) (version 2) | ecosystem: Environmental > Terrestrial > Soil > Agricultural land... | reverse complement strand
TCGAAAATGAAGGACGAGGAAAAGAGATCATTATCGAAGAAAATCCATTTTCAAGATGGTTATTTACCAATACAAGGTCAGCATGGATTTGGCTTATTTTACGTTTATATCTTGGTTATACATGGCTGAGTGCTGGTATTGGAAAAGTTACCTCTGATGCATGGACAGGTGAAAATGCTGGGGCTGCTGTAAAAGGTTTTATGGGTGGTGCAATAGCTTTAGCAGAAGAAGGAGAAGTCGCTGGTTGGTATGCATGGTTTTTAGAAAACTTCGTTATCCCGAATGCGGTTACTTTCTCTTATATGGTTGCATGGGGAGAGGTATTAATTGGGCTTGGTTTAATCGTAGGTCTATTAACTGGAATTGCAGCATTCTTCGGCGCGATGATGAATATGTCATTCCTACTCGCAGGTACAGTTAGCTCAAACCCAGTGATGTTTATGATTGCTATTTTGATTATTATGGCATGGAAAGTTGCAGGCTGGTACGGATTAGACCGCTGGGCACTACCACGACTAGGAACACCCTGGACAATCAAAAGAAAATAGGGGGACAGTCCCCCCGCTGTAGTAGTGTGCTAAAGTGATGAAGTGACTTAGTGATTAAGTTATGTTATAATAATAATGCGATGAGTTGCTTTGTGTAAGTCGAAAGACGGTAACTACATGTGGATGTGAACACATGGTCTTTCGCCACAAATGAGGAAAAGGCACCTGTATGAATGCAGGTGCCTTTTCGATCTTCATTTTAAAATGTAGCAGGTTTGATATGTAAAAAGCTGATTCCATCAAGTCGAAAATCCCATCTATCACAACAAAGGGGAAAAATTCATCGCGGGTATTTTTTCTTTCATATCTCTCAAGAATGATTTATGATAAAAGATATAAAAAGGTAAATAGGTAGTTATTACTTTATACATATATAGATAGGGAGGCACTCGCCAGTGATTATTGCAATCATTGTTTTACTATTTGTTTCTTTTTTCTTTTCGGGTAGTGAAACAGCATTAACGGCCACAAATAAGATGAGGCTTCAAACGAAAGCAAACAATCATGATAAAAAGTCTGAAAAGCTATTAGCATTGGTGTCTAAACCAGGGGAATTTATCACAGCTATTTTAATTGGAAATAATGTTGCCAATATTTTACTTCCAACCCTTGTAACGATGCTTGCGATTGATTATGGGTTCAATGTGGGGATCGCTTCTGCAATATTGACGATTGTAATTATTGTTTTTTCTGAAGTTTTGCCTAAATCCGTAGCTGCTTCATTTCCAGATCGAATAGCTTATGCAGTTTACCCTGTTATTCGATTCGTTGTAACCATTCTCAAACCAGTAACGATGATGCTTAATGCACTGACAGGTTTTATTGTTAATTTACTTTCCAGTAACCAAGAAGAGGATGTCTCTATATCAAAAGAGGAATTACGCGCGATGGTAGACATTGCTGGGTCAGAAGGAACTTTTCATAAAGAAGAATCCCATCGTATTAAAGGGGTTCTAGATTTTTACAATTTAAATGTGAAGGATGTCCTTAAGACACCACGAGTAGAAATTGTCGCACTACCAATTACAGCAACTTATGAGGAAATAAGGGATATCGCCATTGATAATCCTTTTACAAGATACCCAGTTTATACAGAAGATATCGATCACATTGTCGGTGTATTTCATTCAAAATATTTATTATCCTGGTCAACTACACCAGAAAAGTCATTTCAGTCATTTTGTGACATGGATCCGATGGTTATTTATGAGTTTCATTCGATTGAATGGGTTTTACGCAAAATGACGAAGGAGAAAAAGCATATGTCGGTCGTTTTGGATGAATATGGTGGAACAGAAGGGGTTCTTACACATGAGGATATTATAGAAGCCATGCTTGGTTTGGAGATAGAAGATGAAATGGACCTCGAGGAAGACAATGTTATTGAGAAAATTACGGAAACAGAAATCATCTGTGATGCTAAAATTACATTACACCGTTTAAACAGCGTTTTTCATACAGAGATACCGGAAGAAGAGGATGTTCTAGCTGCTTATCTATTAATGGAATTCAATCACTTTCCTAAAGAAGGGGAAATATTAGAGAAGAGTGACTTAACGTATAAAATTTTAGAAGTAGATGGCAGGACTATAAAAAAAGTACAAATAATAAAATGATTGTGTAATTGGTTTTCGTAAGAACAGAAATAGGCAACTTGACATAGGATTGTAAATAATAGGACTAGATCTTATGTATTTGATTTACAATTTTAGGGTGATTATGCTATAGTAAAAGTAATTAAAAATGTTTTATCGTTTGATTTGGAGGAGTCTGTCACCAAGGGATTTTTGTGTCTTTTGGTACGGGCTTTTTTTATTGGACAAGTGAGGTGGAATCAAAGGATTTAAATTCTATCCATAGGGTAAAATAAATGTAAATCAATGAAGTACATATTTTAGAAGGAGTGTTTTGTTAGTGATTATTGGGTTAATTATCATTTTAATACTAGTGTTAGTATTACCTTTCACAAAGCTTGTGGAACGAAATTTAGAAGTATTCCTATTTATTATGGGGGTAGCCTCAATTATTGTGAGTCAAGTATTCACTTGGGATTTGTTGCAAGAAGCTTTGCTACATCCGATTAATATCACAATAGCAGTATTGATAGCAGGACTTCTTTTCAAATGGTTCCAAGGACCGATTGAAAAAGGGGTATCAGGATTAAGTAATGCTATGCCTTACCGTTTGTTTATCGCATTATTTGTCATTATTCTTGGACTGATTTCAGGTTTAATTACAGCTATTATTGCTGCGATTATTCTAGTATCTGTTGTCGGTGTATTGAAAATGGATAAAAAGTCAGAAGTGCGTCTAGTCATTTTGGCGTGTTTTGCAATTGGAATGGGGGCGGCATTAACTCCATTAGGTGAGCCACTTTCAACAATTGTAGTCAGTAAATTAAATGAAGACTTTTTTTATTTGCTTAAATTGATCGGAGCATATATTATTCCAGGTGTTATTGTATTCGGGATTTTAGCGGCGTTTATGGTGAAATCAAGAAACCAATCAGATAAAAAAGAAGATGATAGGTCTGAGGCAGTAGAAACAGAATCATATGGTGAAATCATTATCAGAAGTCTAAAGATTTATCTATTCGTGATGGCTTTAACATTTTTAGGTGCAGGATTTCAACCTTTTATTGAAAGATACTTACTTGATTTAAGCCCACTTGTATTATATTGGATTAACATGGTATCGGCTGTGTTGGATAATGCGACATTAGCAGCAGCGGAGATTAGTCCCGCCATGGATAATACAACAATTAGAGATATTTTATTAGGGCTTATTATTAGTGGCGGTATGTTAATTCCAGGAAATATCCCTAACATCATCGCAGCAGGAAAATTGAAAATAACCAGTTTAGAATATGCACGTTTTGCTTTTCCAGTAGGACTCATTGCAATGATCCTCTACTTCATCGTCATACTTATTGTCGGATAATTTGGGGGACAGTCCCTTACCACTCTAAAGCGTTAAAGTGGTAAAGGATTGTCTCTCTTTATTTGAAATAAAAAGCATAAATAGTATCATATGATAGATGAGATTAATAGATAGATAGCAATAATATAGTAGGGAATCGAGGCATTTTGATGAATGAAAAGAAGTATGATCAATCGCTTAACATTAGCACCATTGGTATAAGAGAGTGGCGCAAACGAAAAGAAGCGAATGATTATAATCGTTATGAAGCAACACCGTATAAAGCACTAGATAAATTATATAAGAAGTATAAGTTCAATAAACAAGACGAGTTGATAGATTTTGGATGTGGAAGAGGTAGGGTTTCATTTTATATTCACAATCGTTTTCAAATATCTGTGACAGGAATTGAGGCAAATGATAAAACATTTGACGAAGCGTTAGATAATGAAGTAAGTTATCGAAGAATTTCTGAACATATTCCAGCACCGCTCCAATTTGACTATGGACTAGCTGAAGGCTATGAGATACCAATAACAGCAAATCGTTTTTACTTTTTCAATCCATTCTCTGTTGATATATTTGAAAGAGTAGTCAATAATATTTTGCTTTCACTAAAGAAAAAAGAACGATCCGTAGATATCATCTTATACTATCCACTACCAGCATATAAGCGATTCCTTAAAGACAAAACCCCCTTTAAACTCATCCAAAAAATAAAAGTACCAGGAATCCACGGAAGATATGGAAAATTTTTGATATATCGTATTTAGGGGACAGTCCCCAAGGGAGGTTTCATATGATAGTAATCCAAAAGGCAACCACCGACCATGTTGATGGTATCGCTAGGGTGTGTATTGATGCTTATTGGGCAACATATAAAGAGCTTCTTTCACATGAATATATTGAGAGAATGATTAATGAATTTTATACATATGAAAGACTTTTTAAAGATGTGACAGTGACAAATAGGGGATGGAATGGCTGGACTGTTGCGCTTGATGATGGAAAAGTAATCGGTGCTGGTGCAGGAGGTATGATTAGCGAAAATCATGGGGAACTGTTCGTGCTGTATCTTGATCCGAACCGAAGGAATGAAGGCATAGGGACTAAACTGCTTGACGCAATCACAACAGAATTGAAAGCATATGGAGCAAAGGAACAATGGGTTTCGGTCACTAAATTCAATGAAAAAGCTATCCCATTTTATGAAGCAAAAGGATTCAACTTCATCCATGAACAAGATGAATATGGGATTATTGAAGGAGAAGACTATCAAGCATTGCGATACCATCGCATAATCAAGTAGAATGTTTTGTAGTTAACGTTTAGGAAAAGTTCTCCTTGTTATAATAGATAATGGCAAGATATAGCTAGATCAATTATACAAGGGGAGGAACTTTGATGACCAAGCAATATATTTTGAAAAAATTGCTCTTCTTTTTTCTAATCACGCTGACGATTTCTCCACAGTTTATAAAGCAGTCAGAGATAGAACAAACGGCCTTCAATCAGTCCGACGATCTAAATGAAAAAATAAATACAATACTTGCAGATGAACGATTAAATGGTGCGATCATTGGCGTCAGCATTCGGAATAGTAAAACAGGTGAACTTTTATATTCACATTTGGGTGAGACACGATTACGCCCCGCTTCTAATATGAAAATATTAACGAGTATCGCTGCATTAGAAACATTGGGAGCAGATCATCGATTCAAAACTGAAGTGGCTATAGATGGAACACTAGAAAGCAATGTTTTAAATGGAAATGTATATATCAAAGGATATGGGGATCCAACCTTATTAAAGGAGGATCTTGAACAATTTTCAAAAGAATTAAAAGCATATGGTATACAAGCAATTAAAGGAGATATAATTGGTGACGACACATGGTATGATGATGTTCGTTTATCTCAGGATTTAAATTGGTCTGATGAATCAAATTATACTGGTGCACAAGTTTCCGCCTTAACACTTTCCCCAAATGGTGACTATGATACAGGGACAATGATTGTAGAAGTAAATCCAGGAGCAAAAGTTGGAGAAAAAGCTGAAGTGACGATCAATCCAGAAACTGATTATGTAACAATTATTAATCAAACAAAAACGGTTGCCACTAGCGAACCAAAAAAACTTTCAATTGAAAGGGAACATGGTACAAATACGATCAACATAGAGGGTACAATTCCTGTCGACGGCATTCATTCAAAGAAATGGATTGCTGTATGGGAACCAACAGGCTATGTTTTAGATGTTTTAAAAAAATCACTTGAAGAAAATGGAATCCAACTCATGGGAGATTCAAAGATTCAGCAAGGAACAATACCAAAAGAAGCAACAGTGATTACTAATAAACAATCCATGAATCTCTCGGAGCTTCTCACACCATTTATGAAATTGAGTAACAATGGCCATGGAGAGATGTTGACAAAAGAAATGGGAAAAGTAATCTATGGTGAGGGTAGTTGGGATAAAGGTTTGCAAGTGATTGAGGATGTTGTGGCTGCATTCGGTATAGACACAGAGACAGTTTTATTACGTGATGGGTCTGGTATGTCACACAAAAATATGATTCCTGCAAATGAGTTAACCCAACTTCTTTATCAAATTCAGCAGGAAGATTGGTATCCTATATTTGAGAAAACGTTGCCAGTTGCTGGTGAGGAAGATCGCTCCATTGGTGGTACATTGCGAAATCGAATGTCCGATCCAGAGTTGAATGGGAAAGTAAAAGCAAAAACAGGAAATTTAACTAGTGTTTCAACACTTTCCGGTTATGTGACAGTCAAAAGTGGCGAAAAGCTAATTTTCTCTATTTTGATCAACAATTATCTTGGTGAGGATGCAGCTTCTCTTGAGGACGCGATTGTTAAACTACTTGCCGCATATGAATTTAAATAGGGGGACAGTCCCCCTATTTAATATGGCTCTGCATCATGTGAAATTTCTATCGCTTGCTCTGGAGCTTTTTCAGCATCTTTATTGCCCAGTGGATTTTTACTTGAACCATCTTTCTTAGCATTTGCTAATCCTTCTTGTAAACGCCGACCATATTCGTCATCTGCTTCTTCGGCGAGGGCAATCATTTTATCTTGAATCCGTTGGTCACACTGAGAAAGGTCCCCAACAAGATTTGAAATTAGCTCATCTTTTTCCCAATTCTCAAACATTCGGTATGTTTCACCAGCTTGTTTCGTATTGTTTTCACGGTCAATTGATTCCCGAACTAATTTCCCTTCGACATATGGTGTATGTTCCTTACCAATTTGTTCTGCTTCCTTCAGTCCACCTAATATAGACGGCTCATAATTAATATGAGGATTTTTTCCAGAAGAGTGCTCTGGCTCATAGCGCATTTGACCACCTTCATGATTTGTGGCGACATGGTTTTTCGCGGCATTGATCGGCAATTGTAAATAATTAGTGCCAACACGGTGGCGCTGTGTATCTGAATAAGAAAATGTTCTACCTTGTAGCATTTTATCATCTGAAAAATCAAGACCATCTACAAGGACTCCTGTACCAAAGGCAACTTGTTCGACCTCAGTAAAGTAATTTTCGGGATTTTTATTTAAAATCAATTTACCTACAGGTAGCCATGGGAATTGATTTTCTGGCCAGAGTTTAGTATCATCAAGCGGATCGAAATCTAATTCTGGATGTTCACCATCACTCATGATTTGTACGAAAAGTTCCCATTCAGGATAATCTCCTCGCTCTATCGCATCATATAAATCTTGAGTTGCATGATTAAAATTTGTTTTTTGGATTTCATTTGCTTCTTCTTGGGTTAAGTTTTTAATACCTTGTTTTGGTTCCCAATGATATTTAATGAGTACAGCTTCTCCGTCATGATTCACCCATTTATACGTATTAACTCCAGATCCTTGCATCATTCGGTAATTAGCGGGAATACCCCATGGTGAATAGATAAAAGTAACCATATGGAATGATTCAGGAGAGTTGGCACAAAAGTCAAAAAAGCGTTCACTATCCTGAAGATTTGTAACTGGGTCTGGCTTAAAGGCATGAATCATATCGGGAAATTTAATCGCATCCCGAATGAAAAAGATTTTAATATTATTACCAACTAAATCCCAATTCCCATCTTCTGTATAGAATTTAACCGCGAATCCACGGGGATCTCTTAATGTTTCTGGTGAATGTCCACCATGAATTACTGTAGAAAAACGAACAAATACTGGTGTTTGTTTACCTTTTTCCTGAAATAACTTTGCTCTTGTGTATTTCGAAACAGGTTCATCACCAACTGTTCCATATGCTTCAAAATAACCATGTGCACCTGCTCCGCGCCCGTGAACGACGCGTTCGGGCACACGTTCACGATCAAAATGGCTAATTTTTTCGATGAAATCGTAATTTTCTAAAGAGGCAGGTCCACGATTTCCTATTGTTCTAATGTTTTGATTATTTGTGACAGGATGTCCTTGTTTGTTTGTGAGTGTATCTTCTGAATGCTGTTCATTTGGTGAATTATTTTCTGTCATTTGTTTCATCCTTTTTTCTATAAATTTTATATATTATATAAACTGCCCAATTATCATAGATATAACCATATATTTAAGTTCTCTAAATTAATCAACAAATGATTAAAAATATCGTATAATATAAGAAAGGGGTGACGTTTATAATGGAAATTAAGCAAATAACACCAGAAGAAACATACGAAATAAGAGAGAGGGTTTTTCAGAAGAAGAATAAAAATGATACATACCAGTATGAAAGCGATCACTTCAAGGGCTCATTTCATTTGGGTGCATTCATTGACGGACAATTAGTCAGTGTCGCTTCATTTTTAAGAGAAAATAATAATCTTTTTGAAGAAATACATCAATACCGCTTACAAGGAATGGCAACTTTAGAGGAGTATCAAGGCCAGCAAATTGGTAGTAAATTGCTTAAACATGGTGAAAAGATGCTCAAACAAAAACATGCAAGATTATTGTGGTGTCATGCAAAGTTTCCAGTCAGCAATTATTACACACGATTTGGGTTACGTGAGCATGGTGAGGCATTTGTAATTGATAAAATTGGTCCCCATAAAGTGATGTTTAAAATGTTATAGCATTAGATCTCGGTAATCCTTTTCATCAGAATGACAATATGATACAATACTAATAACTAAAAATGAACGGAGGTTTTCCTTGCGATGCGTTTACGATTCCAAGCTTTGAAACGGTAATTAAATACGTTCAAAGGCTCTGCTCTTGTGGCAGAGTAGACGGGATTGTTCTGCCTTTTTTAGGGAAGCCTTTTAAATAATTCAAACAATAAAAAGAGGAGGAGTGTATCCACCTCTTTTTTGTGTCTAAAAATATTAATAGGGGAATAATGCTCTATTCGTTTAAATATGTACATTCTTAAGCGATTCCGTTTACTCAGCACATGGACAGATAGCCTATGCATGAATGAGGAGGAAATCATATGCAAAAAGAAATGAAAGCAATTTTAGTCGGGGTAAGTGTAACAAGTAATCAAGCAGAATTTGAATATTCAATGGAGGAACTAGGGAACTTAGCAGCTGCCTGTGAAATCGTTGTAGCGGGTCAGCTTACACAAAGTTTAAAACAAATCAACTATACACATTATATTGGATCGGGTAAGCTGGATGAATTAATGCGGCTGATTGATGAAACAGAAGCAACAATTGTTATTTGCGATGATGAATTATCTGCCACACAAATTCGTAACTTAGAGTCGTCCCTAGATTGTGAAGTGATTGATCGGACAATGCTTATTTTGGAAATATTCGCTAGACGTGCAAAAACGAGAGAGTCCCAGTTGCAAGTGGAAGTCGCCAATTTGCAATATATGTTACCACGTTTAGTAGGAAGCAGAACTAATTTAGGAAGACAAGGTGGGGGTGCTGGTTTTAAGAATAGAGGTGCTGGAGAAACAAAGTTAGAACTTGATCGGCGGAAAATTGAAAGTAAGATCGCTGTCTTAACAAAGGAGCTTGAGCAATTAATTGAGCAACGAAAAGTTCAAAGAAAACAACGGCAGCAAAATAATATTCCAGTTGTTTCCCTTGTTGGTTATACAAATGCAGGTAAATCCACAATAATGAATGCGATGTTAGAATCTTTTGGTGGTGAAAATGATAAGGCAGTCTTTGAGAAAGATATGTTATTTGCTACATTAGAGACTGCAGTGAGAAGGGTAACATTGGATACAAATCAAACACTTTTGTTAACTGACACGGTTGGGTTTATCCATAAACTGCCACACCATCTTGTCAAAGCTTTTCGATCAACACTTGAAGAAGTTATTGAGGCAGACGTACTCATTCATGTCGTTGATTATTCGAATCCATATCACCTAGAGCAAATCAAACTGACAAACAAAATTTTGCAAGATATTGGTGTGAAGGATATTCCAGTCATTTATGTTTTCAACAAGATTGACTTGACAAATGAAGTAGAGACGAATGGTCATGAAAATCATATTTATATGTCAGCTAAAAGTAAAGAGGGTATAGATGAATTAACAAATGAAGTTTGTAAATTAGCTTTTAGTCATTATGTTCATTGTGAGCTATTTATTCCTTATGCAGAAGGACAAATTGTTGCTTATTTCAATGAAAATGCGAGAGTTCTGTCGGAAAAATACGAAGAGACAGGGACGCAGCTAGAGGTAGAATGTCATCAAGCAGATGCGGAGAAATATAAACAATATGTGATTGGATAGATGGGGACAGTCCCCTTGAAAGAAAACGACAGATAGGAAGGTTACGTACTTTCTCATCTGTCGTTTTATTGTGTCATGTCATTCATTTTCGTTTATTTTACGCTTTTCCTCTAGAAGGTTTTGAAACTTAATCTCTAACTCTTCAGAAGGCTCCATACTAAGTTTACTTAATACTTCAGAAATTTTTGTTTCCAATACGAGTAGCCTTTCTTCGTTAGTATTAAACTCCTCTTGTGGTACATATTGTTGATATGCTTCATATGTTCCATCAAATAATTGGATCGTTTGATTTTTGATCGCTAAAATTTTGGTAGCAATGGCTTGAATAAACTGGCGATCATGGGACACGAGTAAAATTGTTCCTTCATATTCTTGGAGTAAACTTTCAAATGCTTCAAGCGCTTCAATATCAAGGAAATTTGTCGGTTCGTCTAAGATTAATGTATTGATATGACTGACAAATAACTTGGCAAAAGCAACTTTTACACGTTCTCCACCACTTAAAACATCTACCCTTTTATAAACATCTTCTCTAAAGAAGCGTAGTCGCGCTAAAACAATCCGAATCAATGTTTCGTCGTGATGGGATGTTGAGCGAACATTTTCCAAAATTGATTGATTGGGATCTAAGATATCAAGGTTTTGGCTAAAATACCCGACTTTCATTGCAGGTGATGTGGAAATTCCAGCATCTTGGTTAAGTACTTTTTTTACAAGTGTCGTTTTTCCACTGCCATTATTTCCAATGAGGGCGACTTTCTCCCCGCCTTTGATTTCAAAGTTTGTCGGTTTCCAAAGGATTCTTTTTCCTATGATCCCTTTAAAGTCCATTGCCCGTATAACGGTTCTACCTTTAAAAGAATCTTCATCAGGTAGACTCATTTTGATAGGAGGTAATTCTTTAATCTTCTGTATCTCATCTAGCTTTTCAAGACGGGTTTCAATAGACGATGCTGATTTCCGTAGTTTCTTTTGAATATTGGCAAAGTGTGTTTTTGCCCCGAGTAGTCTTCTCTCTGAAGGGCTAACATGTTTAGGTACTTTAGTAGCTTGCTGAGCCTTTTGTTCTTTTTCAATCAATGCTTTTTGTAATTGCCTTTTTTTCTTTTCATACTTTTCATAAGCATTTTCCTGTTGACGTTGTTTGAGTTTTCTTTGAGCGATATAATCGGAATAGTTACCTTTATATATAGTAATTTTCCCCCCATCTAATTCCCAAATCGTCGAACAAAGATTATCCA
>Ga0209487_1004029_pt1 | contig 11424 bp, 12 predicted proteins | sample Poulit2012_FD_187524 | JGI IMG/M metagenome (GOLD analysis project Ga0209487, IMG submission 187524) | Agricultural soil microbial communities from Georgia to study Nitrogen management - Poultry litter 2012 (SPAdes) (version 2) | ecosystem: Environmental > Terrestrial > Soil > Agricultural land... | reverse complement strand
AGCCCGAAGCCCACCGCGATCGGTGCGAACGCCGCTAATAAGCCCGGGGCGGCGAGTTCCCGCAGCGAATCTTGGGTGCACATGTCAACTACGCGCCCATAATCTGGGCGGGTTTCGCCCGTCATGATTCCGGGGTTTTCCTTGAACTGCTTGCGCACCTCAAAGACGATCGCGGCAGCCGCGCGCGTGACCGCGTCAATAGCCAGGCCCGAGAATAGGAATACGGTCGCGCCGCCCAGGATTGAGCCGACGAGGGTGATGGGAGAGACGATCTCATAGGCCAACATTGAGGCCGCAAAATTGCCGAACTCGCCCACTGAGTTTCCAATTGAGGCCAGCGCCGAATTCACTGAAGCCATATACGCCCCATACAGCGCGGTAGCGGCGAGCACTGCGGTGGAAATCGCGATGCCCTTAGTGATGGCTTTGGTGGTGTTGCCGGCGGCGTCGAGATCGGTCAGGACCTGCGCCGCAGTTTCATCAATGTCGCCGGACATCTCACCAATGCCCTGGGCGTTGTCCGAGACGGGACCGAACGTGTCCATGGCCACGATCACCCCCACGGTCGTCAACAGCCCGCAGCCAGCCAGGGCGATCAAGAACAACGCGATGGGCAGCGAGCCACCCGATACGAGGAACGCACCGCAAATCGCGGCGGCGATGACGCCCGCGGTGTAAACGGCAGATTCGAAACCCACCCCGATACCCGAAAGGACGACGGTCGCGGGCCCGGTAAGGGTCGTGCGGGCCACGTGCTTGGTCGGGTTGGATTCGGTACCCGTGAAGTAGCCCGTGAGCCACAGCACGACCCCGGCGAGCACAATGCCGATGATCACAGCTCCGGACGCCATCCACCGCGGGTCGCCTGCCTTATCGAAGGCTTCAACCCCCAGTTCAGCGAAGGATCCGGGCAGGTACACGAACGCTGCGATAACGGAAGCCAGCGCCGCAATGAGCGCGGAAATATAGAAGCCTCGATAAACAGCAGTCAGGGCGCTTTCGCTGCCACGCACGCGAGTTATATACACCCCCAGTGCGGCGGTGATTGCGCCGATCGCGGGCACTATCAGCGGGAAAATCAGGCCGGCTTCGCCGAAGGCGACCTTCCCTAAAATCAGGGCCGCGACCAGCGTCACGGCATAGGACTCGAACAGGTCTGCCGCCATGCCCGCGCAGTCGCCCACGTTGTCGCCGACGTTATCGGCGATGACTGCCGGGTTGCGCGGGTCATCTTCGGGGATCCCCTGCTCAACTTTGCCCACCAGGTCGGCTCCCACGTCGGCAGCCTTGGTGAAGATGCCACCACCCACGCGCATGAACATTGCCAGCAGCGCGGCCCCGAAACCGAACCCTTCCAAAACGGCGGTCGCTTCTGACCCAAAAATGACCACGGCGGTGGCGGCGCCGAGCAGGCCCAACCCAACGGTCGCCATCCCCACGACACCGCCGGTGCGGAACGCGATTCGCGCCCCGAGCGGGCCGCCGTCCTTAAGCCGCGAGGCTGCAGCAACTCGCACATTTGCGCGCACCGCGAGCCACATTCCCAGGTAGCCGATCCCGGCGGAGAACGCGGCACCGACGACGAAGAAGATCGCGCGCCCGGTTTTGATTCCCGCATCGCCGGGGAGCAGAAATAGCAGCCCGAAGACTAGGACTACGAAGAGGACGAGGGTGCGTAATTGGCGCGAAAGATATGCCGAGGCGCCCTCTTGGACGGCGCCGGCGACTTCTTCCATCGCGGGTGTGCCGGTTTCGTATGCGAGAACCTGCCGGCGCAAGACGAACGCAAAAATTAGCGCCAATATGGCGATCGTGCCGACCACAATGGCGATTTGCATGCCCGAGTTAGAGATTTCTAGTCCACTACTTTGTGCAGAAATATTCATGGAACTCACTTCAGCGCTTAGGTGCGACGACCCACCACGAGCCGCCGAAAAACTTCCGATCATTCGTCCTCCTTGACGAGATCCGCCCTCATTGCGCATGCAGCTGGCGCGCAAGAAGGTCTCCGTGGCGGAGTCTACGCAGATTTTTACCCGGACGCTGTCGGTGCGACACTCTTTGGCATGGGTGGTGGTGATTTCGATGCATTGCGCGTGCTGTTGGAGCGGTCCCAACATGACGAGCGCCGCGTTGCGGGGGCGCCACCTGCCGCGGATGTGGCGGGAGTGCAGCGCCACGTCTCGCGCGTCCCAGCGCGCGTGGAGCGCACCGCCGCTTGGCCCGATTGGGCGGACCCGGAACTCGCCGCGGGTTGGCGCAAGCTCGGCGTAAACCGGCCGTGGACGCACCAAGTAGCAGCCGCAGATTTTGCGTTTGCGGGAAAAACCACGCTGCTGGCAACAGCTACCGGTTCGGGAAAATCGCTCAGTTATTGGCTGCCGGCGTTGACCGCGGCTCGCCTGCCGCGCGGCCAAGGATTCGGTAAAACCCTGTATCTGGCGCCCACCAAGGCGCTGGCCGGTGATCAGTTGCAGTCGGCCCGTGAGGTGCTCAAAGCCGCGAACATCACTGACTTGGGGATCACCACCGTCGATGGGGACACCGGTTTTGATGAGCGCCGCTGGGCGCAGGCACATGCGAAAGTCGTGTTGACCAACCCCGATATGTTGCACCACTCGCTCCTGCCGGGCCATCAACGCTGGCGGCGGCTTTTTAAGGATTTGCGCTTCATAATCGTGGACGAAGCGCACGCCTACCGCGGGATATTCGGCGCCCACGTCGCCGCTGTTTTGCGGCGGCTTTTGCGGCTCGCCGCCCACTATGGTGCGCACCCGAGCGTTATTTTGGCTTCCGCAACGACGGCCGAACCCGAGCTGAGCGCCGCGCGCCTGTTGGGTGGCAGCCCGCAAGAAATCCAAATAATTGCGGACGACGCCTCACCGCGGGGCGAGCAAACGCTCGTCTTATGGGAGCCCGCACCTTTGCCAGCGGAAGACCCACACCAGCCGTGGGTTCCGCGCACCGCAACTAATGAGTCCGCACATCTTTTGGCCGACCTGGTCGCGCGGGGCGTGCGCACGCTCGTTTTCGCGCGCTCCCGTTCGGGCGCTGAAAACATTGCGGAAATCGCTCGCTCCCTTGTTATTGACCGCACCGGTTCCCAAGATTTGGCGCAGCGCATCGCGACCTATCGCGGCGGCTACCTGCCCGAGGAACGCCGGCAGCTCGAAGATGATTTACGCGCCGGCGTGATCTTGGGTATGGCCAGCACGAACGCGCTCGAATTGGGCGTCGATATTTCCGGTTTAGATGCCGTGTTGATCGCGGGTTGGCCCGGGACCCGCGTCTCGGTGCGGCAGCAGTCCGGCCGCGCCGGGCGGGCCGGTGCGCCGGGGGTGGCGGTGTTTATTAGCCGTGATGATCCATTGGACTCCTATCTGGTGCACCACCCCGAGGCGCTCGTTGATGCGCCTTTGGAGGCGACCACTTTTGATCCGACGAACCCCTATGTCTTGGCCCCGCATCTGTGCGCGGCGGCCGCGGAGTTGCCGCTTACTCCCGCCGATCTTCCGACTTTCACGACCCCGGATGGGTCCGTGGCAGCCGTCGAACAGGTTTTAGATCTGCTCACCCAGCAAGGTGCCCTGCGGCGGCGGGAAACTGGTTGGTATTGGACCCGGCGGGAGCGGGCCTCTGATTTGACTAGTTTGCGCGGCACGATGGGAACCGTGACGATCGTCGCCGCAGATTCCGGTGAGGTTATCGGAACAATCGACGGTGGGGCGGCCGACGCGCAGGTGCATACGGGCGCAATTTATGTCCACCAGGGCGAGTCATATTTAGTCGATGACTATCGCCCTGCCGACGCGGTCGCGCTCGTGCGCGCGGTGAATCTTCCCTATTGGACCCTCTCCCTTTCTGAAACCGACATTCACGTACTCGGCGAGCACCAAAAGCAAGCGTGGGGCCCGATCGACTGGCATTTAGGGCTCGTCGAAGTCACCAGCCAGGTCACGCGTTTTCAACAGCGCCGCCGCCAAGACGGTTCGCTCCTCGATACGAAACCGCTGGAATTGCCACAACGCACGCTTACCACCGCGGCCTGCTGGTGGACGGTGCCCCAACAAGTCTTGGACGCTGCTGGCATCGCCCCTGATGAAGTACCGGGTGCGCTGCACGCGGCTGAACACGCATCGATTGGCATGTTGCCGCTGCTCGCAACGTGTGACAGGTGGGATATCGGGGGCGTTGCGAGCGCCCAACATCGCGATACGCAGGCGGCGACGGTATTTGTGCACGATGGCTTGCCGGGCGGTTCTGGCTTTGCCGAGCGCGGTTTCGAATTAGCACGCACTTGGACCCGCGCCACGCACGATGCCATCGCCTCGTGCCCCTGCCGGGCCGGTTGCCCCAGCTGCATTCAGTCACCCAAATGTGGATCGAATAACTCTCCTCTCAATAAGGCCGCCGCCATCCGGTTACTTACGGAGCTGTTGCGGCACGCTCCGGCGGACCAGCCCGAGCCACAGCCCTAGCCGGCCCCAATTGCCGCCCGTTCGGTTTGACGACCACTTGCACGCTGGCGCCCAGCACGTCGCACTCACGCACCTGCACGGCATTGCGCTGGGCGACCGCATGCGCCTTTTCGCACGGGTTCGGCACGTGGTGGTGATTCCAGTCCGCTGCTGCGGCGAGCGCCGCCAGGTCTGCGGCTCCCTGTAGGTGCGCGCGTCGCTGCACGATGCCGGCGATCGTTCCCGCTAAAACCAGGAGCACGACTAGTGCGGCCACCAGGGTCAAACTGACGACGGTGGCGCTGCCTCGCTCGCGTTCTCGCACCAGCTTCACGGAGGATCCGCCCCATCGGGTTCGACGTACGCGACGGCGGTGTGTGAAACCTCCCACCGCCAGGGGCTGTTCGGAACTAAGGATCGCACTGTTACCGCGACCCATTTGCCGTCGCGGTGGAGTGCGGTTGTCGCCTGTGGCCCTACCAGCTTTTGTGCCACATTTTGGACGGCGTCACTCGGCTCCCCGATTGCGCTCATGCGGGCGGCGGTATGCGCGGCGTCAATGCAGCGCAGCCCGGTTAACGCTGCACTCATGAGGAGGAGCACCGCTGCCAACATGGCCACCACTCCCACCAGCACGATCGCGAATTCGATCGTTACGGCGCCGCGCTCACGCTGGCAGCGGCTGTGCCTAGAGCGATAGGGCTTGTTGCACAATGCTCGTGAGCATTTCTCGCACTGTGTCGCTGCGCAGGACCAGCATTAATAGTCCGGCAAATGCTGCCGCTGCCAGCATCACGATCGCGTATTCGGCTGTCGCCATGCCGCGATCATCCATCTTTTTCCAACGCATTTTTCCTCCCAGAATTCGGTGCGTTTAGCTGCCTCGGAGTCGGGCAGTGCTCTCACCTTCGGGGAGAAAAATGGGCGCCGCTGGGCCCGATGTTTTTTCTGTGGATTCCGCACGCCTGCCACGTAACTGTGGCTATCTTGTGGATTGCGGCGCTGCGATGCGAGAGACTGAAAATATGACTCCAACCGCGCCCCACGCTTATTCGCCAATCGATATGGCTGGCCTCGCTCAGGAATTATTGGCTGAGGCTCGTGATCCCGCTTCTCGCTCTGGACGTGCCGCCCGCACTCTTGTCGGTGGTCGGGATGCCACATTGCGTCAGACCCTCATCGCGCTGACGGCCAATGCGAAGTTGAATGATCACGAAAGCCCGGGCGAGGCGACCCTGTGTGTCCTCGAAGGGGAAGTGTCGTTGACGGTCGGCGAGCACGGCTCGCGGGTGCGCGCCGGTGAAATTATGGAGATTCCGATGATGCGTCACGGTCTGATTGCGCACGAGGATTCGGTGGTTTTGCTTTCCGTTTCGGCTCATACGCGTCCCGCTACAGGAAACTAACTCCCTGTTGCACTAGGACGAGCACGACGGGCACGAGCCCGATCGCGACGAACGCGGGTAAATAGCAAAAGGTGACGGGCAAAATGAGCCGGACTCCTAACTGCTTTGCCGCGACCCGATCGTTTGCTGCTTGCTGCTGCCGGATGCGGCGCTGAGCATGGTGCAGGAGCGCCGTAACCGGCGCTCCGTTGAGCCAGGCGGGCGCAAGAGCTCCCGCCACGGCCTGAAGTTCTAGTTTCTTTGGTATTTCCCTCCAAGCCAGTTCCCATTCCGAGCCCAGCGCCAGGTGGGCAGCCACGCGGCAAAGCGCTTCGCCGCGGTGTCCCCCGATCGCTCTTCCCACGGCGCTGAGCGCATCGGGAATCGGGCTTCCCATTTTTAAGGCAACCGCAATGAGGTCGAGCAGGATGGCGATATCAACCTCTGTCTGGGCCGCGGGAGCCGTGCGGGGACCGCGTGCCCGCGCCACTATCTTGCCTGCTGCCTGGCGCGACGATTTAGCGCCCGTGCGGTAGCCACCTTGCCGCACGGTGGCACTGCGCAGGCGGGCGACGGCGCGCGGTGGTGCCGCGATTATGAGCCACAGGCTCGCGCAGGTCAGGGCCACTAGCAGGATCATGATGCGGGCTCTCCGCGTTCCGCAGCCGTGATGAGTTTTTTGACCCACCTTTGGCCCACATGCAAAAAGACCGCCCCTATAAACAAACACATCCAACCTGCGGGGCTTGAGGCCAACGCCCCGATTGCATTAATGCCCGCGCCCTGAAAGAGAAACAGCGCGATCACCGGCAAGCCCAGGAGCACCCGCATCGTCGAACGGGGCCCCGCCAGGGCAGAGCGGCGCTCGGCGGCCGCGTTTTGCAGTTCGCTCACCGTTTCAACACATTCGTCGAGAACATCTGCGGCGCTTGAACCTAGCTGGGTTGCCAGGCGGCATCCCGCGGCCGCGCCCAAGAGTGGGCCGGGGAACGGCACTTGGCTGGAAAGGGCGCGCAGCGCCGCATCGACTGGGGTGCCGGCCGCAATTTCTTGGCCGGCTTCGGCCCACGGGGAGGATGCCGGTTGTTGGGCCAGCGTTTGTGCCCAGGCTTGCTGGGTGGTGGCTCCGGCCCGGAGCAGGGCCGCTACCTCGGTTACGACCTCGCCCACGTCAACTTCTGGCTGCTTCACGGCGCCTCCAGCATGCTCGCTAGGTCCCGGGAGCCCTCGCGGGCGCATTCGGTTCCGGGGCTCGCTGCTTGCCAGGCCGGGACCACCCGCAGTTCTGCGGGCTCCGGGTTTTCTATTAGGGCGATGTCGCTTATCCAGCGCCGCTGGTTTGCGTGCCGCAAATGCACCAAGACCTTGAGCGCGCTGCCGGTTTGCGCGGCAATCGCGTATCGATCCATTCCCGCGAGTGCTCCCAGGGCGTTAATTCGCGCCGGCACATCAGCCGGTGTGTTGGCGTGCAAGGTGGTGCCACCGCCCTCGTGTCCGGTGTTAAAGGCGGTGAGTAGTTCGCGGATTTCGGGGCCGCGGCATTCCCCCAAAATTATGCGATCGGGCCGCATGCGCAAGGAATGGCGGACCAGCGCACTTAATCCGATCTCGCCGGCCCCCTCCACGTTCGCGATACGGGTTTGCAGATGCACTGCGTGGGGATGGTTGGGGTTCAATTCTTGGGCCTCTTCGATGATGACCATGCGCTCTTTGGCGCTGATTAGTGACAGGAGCGCCCCCAAAAGTGTGGTTTTTCCGGTCCCGGTTGCCCCGCAGATTAGGAAAGAGATCCGGCTTCGGATGACGGCATGCAGCACCTGGGCCATATGGGGGCTGACCATGTTCGCGGCTGCTAGTTCCTGCAATGACAGCGGGCGCGGGCTGGGCACGCGCAGGCTCAGGGTAGTTCCACGTGGGGCCAGGGGTGGCAAGACCGCGTGCAGTCGCACGCCGTCCGCTAATCGCGCATCCACCGCGGGCTCCGCGTCATCCAGGCGGCGTCCCGCTGCCGCCGCCAACCGCACCGCGAGCGCCCGCACCTGCGCCTCACTACCCAAATCCAAGTCCACCCGTTCCAGGCCACTACCGCGGTCAATCCACACGTCGTTTGGGCCGTTGACCAGGACATCCGTGATCCCGGGCAATTCGATAAGGCGCTGCAGCGGTCCAGCTCCATAAAGATTCGCGCGCACCCCGCGCGTTAGAGTCCGCAATTCTCCTGCTCCAATCGCGTTGGAACTCGCGCGGGTCGCTGCGTTTAGTAGCTCCGGCTCGGCAGTCCCCCGTCCGGCGATAATTTCATCGCGTACCCGCGCCACTACTTTTGGTTTCATGCCGAAGCCGCTGCCCGCAGCCGGTTCGGTTGAGGAATCGCAGAAATAGAACTCAAAATCTCGTGCATCAGACTCCGCGCTTCTTTCCAGCACCGAGCGCGCGGGCCCGGCAGTCCCGTGCCGCGGTCGAGCAGATTTTGTAGGCCCGCGATTTCCGGTAGTTCGCCCACAACGTGGGTCGCTAGAGCCCGCTCCACATCCCGCTGGCTCAACACGCCACCGCGCCGCGCTCGCGTTAGCACCAGGGGTTTTTCGCCCGAAGTTTTGGCAATCAGTTCATGGGCTTGGACCACCGCCGAGACGGTGCGGGGGACCACCAAAACCGATATATCGGCACGCATACCGCCGCCGGCCGCCACATCCAAGCGGTGGGGAGTGCCGCCGTCCATAATCACAATTCCGCGCAGTCGTGCCAGGCTCGCGATTACTTCGGCGACGGCAGTTTCCTGCGGTGCGGCACTACCGCCACGGCGGGCTAGTACTCCGATCGAACGCCAACGTGCCAGTGCGAGGCGGAGCGCTTCCGGGTGCGGCAAATCACGCAACTGCCCGCCGGTATTTATCAGGTCGGGCCATCGGATGCCGGGAGCGTTTTCGAGTCCGAGCGCGAACTCGACAGCCGGTGGTGGCCCCGCGCCTTCGATGAGGGACGTTTCGTGGTCCAGCGATGCGGCGGCGCCCGCGAAAAGGAGGGCCGCCGTGGTGGTGCCGGCTCCGCCGGTGACGCCAGAAACGGTGATGACCGTTCCCATCCGGCAGACCGTGTTGGCGGCGTGCACGAGCAGTTTTAAAACTTGCGGCTCGTGGGCGGGAAGGTGAAATTTTTCGATCGGGTCCGCTCCCGGCGCAGGTGCCCGCGTCGCGGTCGGTGCCGGCGTCGGCGCCAGCGCTGGTACCGGCGCCTCAAGTGTGAGAAATACCGCGGAACTGTTCGGCGGCGTCGCGCTTGTCAGATGCTGAGCGTCGGGCCCGAATAGGTGGAGGGGCGGTTGGGGCAGAAGCGGGTCTGGAATGCGGGCGACAGGGTGCACCCGGATGCCCGCACTCGCAGCCAGGTCAAGCACCGCCTGGCGCAGACGCCGGTCTTGGGTAACCAACACGGCGGCCACCGGATCGGTCGATGTCGCGCCCGGATTGGGTTCTTGAAGTCTCTCCACGCCCCCACCATGAGACGAGATTCGTTATTCGGCGGGCGTGGTTAAGAAACTTGGTGAGTTCCTCAGGCCGCGGGTGCGGTGTGGATCACTTGGAGACTAGGCTCGAGGTGTTTGGATCAACCGCGATCAAGATCGGGCGGTGAAATTCGTGCCGAGTGCCACTCCCTCCGCCGCTAATGCCGCGCCAACGCCTCAAAGTCTCGCTCCGGCCACGCGCCCGCCCCGGCGACCCGCCGCATTCTTTGACCTCGATAAAACCGTTATTGCCGCCTCGAGCACCACCGTTTTTTCCCGCCAGTTCTACTCGCGAGGGCTCATTTCGAAGCGCGATGTCGTCCGCAGCGCTTATACCCAGTTCGTCTACCTGCTCGGCGGCGCAGACCATGACCAAACCGAGCGCATGCGCGCATATTTGTCTTCACTGGTCACCGGCTGGCCGGTGGAACAGGTGCGAGAAATTGTTGATACCGCGCTGCACGAAAATATCGACCCCGTCGTCTACGCAGAAGCACTCGAACTGATCCGCTCCCATCAAGCCGCGGGCATCGACGTGATCATCGTTTCCGCCTCGGGCAGCGAGGTAGTCGAGCCCATCGCCCGACTGCTGCGCGTGGACCAGGTCATTGCCACCCGATTGGTGGAAGCCGACGGAAAATACACCGGCGAGATCGAGTATTACGCCTACGGTCCGGAAAAAGCGCGGGCCGTGGAGCGCCTCGCGGACGAGCATAACTATGATCTCGCGGCGTCCTGGGCTTATTCAGATTCGATCACCGACGTGCCGCTATTGGAGTCGGTCGGGCACCCCTACGCGGTGAACCCGGACCGGGCGCTGCGCCGGGTGGCAACCGAAAAGGGCTGGCCAATTTTGACGTTCCGTCGACCCATTCGCCTGCGGGATCGCTTCGCCGATAGCGGGCCGCAGTTGACGACCGGCGCAGTTATTGCCGGTCTAATTGCGGGGGCGATTATTTGGATAGCGCTGCGACATAAGCGTAAAAAACGCCGCGCGCGCGGCTAGCTTCGCTGCTCAAAGCGGACTGCACAACAACGGCGCCCCAACGCAGGAGCGCCGCTGCCGAACGAAAGCGGGAAAGTTATCAGGCGCGTCCTCTACTGTCGCTACGGGTCAAGCCCGGTCGACAAGTCCTCTACGTGGACTACTCGCGCGTGGGTACTTTTGCCGCTTTATTTCGTTGTCCGTCCATTGTGGACCAACTTTGACAAGATCGCCAGGGGTGCGCGCTATCGAATTTCCACCCCCTCACTTACCATATAAGTCATATTTTCCCCCTTGTTCGATAGAAACTAAAGGAACAATGAAGACCGCCCGCTTAGTGATCATGGGAGTTTCCGGCTCCGGCAAAACGACCACTGGTCAAGCCATCGCGCGCCAACTCGACCTCCCGTTCGTGGACGGCGACGATCTGCATCCGGCCGAAAACAAGGCAAAGATGGCGAGCGGCACCCCCCTAACCGACGTCGACCGCGAGCCGTGGCTGCAGATCATCGGCGAGAAACTCTCCGGCGCACCCGACGGCATCGTAGTGGTGTGCAGCGCCCTGAAGAAAAGCTACCGCGATGCGATCCGCGTGGCCGCTCCCGACGCGTTTTTCGTCCACCTCGAGGGCAGCCAAGAACTCATCGAATCTCGCATCGCCGATCGCGAGCACGAGTTCATGCCGGCAAACCTGCTCGCCTCCCAGTTCGCAACTCTCGAACCCCTGGATGACACTGAGGCACACGTCAACGTTTCCATTGAGAAAACGCCCCAGGAGATTGCCGCGTTAGTTGCCAGTCGCCTTCAGGCTGAGGGGTATCGAATCTCCTGACGAAGCGCACGCGGGCTCGATCAGCAACACCCCGCCTATTACGGTGATCGCGCCGAAACCGCCGCAGAAAAACGACCGGTGCGAGACGTCGTCCCTAATTGTCGTTATGGCATGGCGATTTGTTAGGACTTTAGTCTTAGGCGTAGCGTGATGTGGGACACACCTAATATGGTGTCGTCCGCATCCGCACCGATGTAGCTGCGAGAAAGAGAGCGTCATGTCGACTGACAAGACAGAACAAGAAGCCGGATCGACCTTGG
>Ga0209487_1004028_pt1 | contig 11424 bp, 7 predicted proteins | sample Poulit2012_FD_187524 | JGI IMG/M metagenome (GOLD analysis project Ga0209487, IMG submission 187524) | Agricultural soil microbial communities from Georgia to study Nitrogen management - Poultry litter 2012 (SPAdes) (version 2) | ecosystem: Environmental > Terrestrial > Soil > Agricultural land... | reverse complement strand
ATTACTCCGTGGGTATCGGTGCCAAATCCTCTTGCCCATTTTTTAAGTCCTTTATTGTTTCACCTTCAACAAGTGTAGGTAGGTAATAATATTCATTCGTCAGATTCTGGTTACCTTGCAACTTCTTGATAATCCATTCTGCTGCATCGCGTCCCATTTGTTCTTGTGGGTGTGTTAATGTTGTTAGTTTGATGTGGGCATTTTTGGCAATAAAAGAATTATCTTGGCCAATAATGGATAGTTCTTCTGGAATAGAAATACCTAGTTGTCGGCATATATTTGCAACGACAAGTCCTACTTCATCGTTATAGCAAACAATTGAAGTCAATATATCTCTGTTTTTTGCTAGGAAGTCCTTCAAGTTAGTATATAAATCTGGTTTTGATTCTGTATCATATGAAAAAACGAATTCAGGGTGGAATGGTAATTTAGCTTCACCAAGCGCTTTGATATACCCCTTCATCCGAAACTTTCCTTGTAAATCATCCTTTTTCGAAATAAGTCCAATTTGTTCATGTCCTTTAGAAATAAATTCACTCGTTGCGAGATAGCTAGACTGCACGTCATCGAGACAAAGATAAGGGACGTCGAGTTCTTCGTAATAAGCATTAATCATGATAAATGGAATATCCTGTTCTGTAAAGGAAAGATAGTAGGCAATATTAGGATTGAATAAATTGCTTTTGGTTGGTTCGATAATTAAACCATCCACACCATAGGAGAGCATCATTTCTAATGCCTTTTTTTCTTGTTCGACATCATTATTTGTACTAGCTAATAATAAAGAGTAATTTTGCTCATTTAGTTTCCCTTCAATACCACGAATGATCGACGGGAAAATATAATCGGAAATATAGGTTGTGATGACCCCAATTGTCTTATTATTGGATTTTTCACTAGATTTCGATTGATAATCGGCACTAACGTATGTGCCAGAACCTTTCTCACTTCTTAAAAAACCTTCATTCGATAGCTCTAAAATAGCCTTCCTTACAGTGTGTCTGCTTACCTGATACTTTTCTTGCAAAGCGAATTCAGTTGGTATCTTCTCTAATACGTTGTACTCTCCTGAAAGGATTTTACTTCTTAAATCATCCATAATGACTTGATACTGATATTTTGGTTGCATGTCATTCACTACCTTTTCTGTTCACATTTCAAATTAGTTGTCTGTACATATATTGACACAGTTTTGAAGCAATAGAAAGAATTTAATATGCGATTGTCAAGTAAAATAGGTGTTTTGAAAACCTGTACGCATCAAAACATAAAGTATTGACAAATGTACGCACAGCATTTAAACTATTATTTGTGAGTGAAAATAACAAAATATAATAATTTAAATAAAAAGGAAAGCGCCTTCTTTTGATTTTTGAAATGGCTTTCAGGAAGGGGATTAAAGTGAAAACAGCCCAAGCAAAGATTCAGAAAGCGATTGATAAGGGAGAGACATCACTAGGTATCGAATTCGGATCCACCCGTATCAAAGCGGTATTGATTGATAATCAATTTCAAACAATAGCAACGGGAAGTTACGAGTGGGAGAATCGTCTAGAAGATGGATTTTGGACGTACAACTTAGTAGATATTATTACTGGATTGCAAGCAGCCTACAGTGAAATGCAATTACAAGTCGAAAGAGATTATGGAATTACGATTCGTACAATCGGTTCGATTGGATTTTCTGCAATGATGCATGGATATATGGCTTTTGACAAAACAGGAGAGCTACTTGTTCCGTTTCGTACGTGGCGTAATACAACAACGAGTCTTGCAGCGAAGGATCTTACGGAGTTATTCCAATTCAATATCCCTGAAAGATGGAGCATTGCGCATCTGTATCAAGCGATATTAAATGATGAAAAGCATTTGAACCGGATTGACTATATGACAACATTAGCTGGGTTTATGCATTGGTTACTTTCCGGCGAAAAGACGCTAGGTATTGGAGATGCTTCAGGCATGTTCCCAATTGATGAGACAACGAAAGATTATAACGAAGCAATGGTTACGCAATTTGACGAATTAATTGCGGATAAAGACTTACCATGGACAGTAAAGGATATTTTACCTCAGGTTTCTCTCGCTGGTGAACAGGCAGGGGAATTAACTGAAGTAGGAGCAAAGATTCTTGATCGTTCAGGAAATTTGCAGCCTGGTGTTCCGATTTGTCCGCCTGAGGGTGATGCAGGAACAGGAATGGTTGCAACAAATAGTGTGAGAAAGCGTACAGGAAACGTTTCAGTAGGAACTTCTGTTTTTTCAATGATTGTGCTAGAGGAAGAACTTACAAAGGTCCATCGAGAAATTGATCCGGTTACTACACCAAACGGCAGTCCGGTTGCAATGGTTCATGCTAACAACTGTTCAAGTGATCTTAATGCGTGGATCGGCTTGTTCCGTGAATTTTCGGAAGCAATGGGACAAGAGGTGGATACAGATAAATTATTTGAAGTGTTGTTAAATAAAGCATTGGAAGCTGATGCAGATGCTGGTGGATTGCTCAGTTACGGGTATTACTCAGGTGAAAATATAACCGGCTTAGAAGAAGGTCGACCATTATTTGTTCGCTCACCGGAAAGTAATTTTAATTTAGCAAACTTCATGCGGACACATCTATTCTCAGCCTTCGGAGCCTTAAAAATAGGAATGGATATTTTAACAAAAGAAGAAAATGTTTCGATTGATGGCATCTTAGCGCATGGTGGCTTATTTAAAACACCTGTCGTTGGCCAAAAAATCGTTGCAGCTACAATGAATGTTCCGGTTTCTGTAATGGAGACAGCTGGTGAAGGTGGGGCATGGGGAATGGCTATTCTTGCTTCTTATATGGCTGAAAAAGGCGAAAATGATAGTTTAGAAGACTATCTCGACAACATCGTGTTTAAAGATGTTGACGGTAAGAAAATTTATCCTGATCAACTTGACGTTGAGGGATTTGAAAAGTTTATCGAGCGTTATAAAAAAGGTTTAGTGATTGAAGAGACTGCTGTAAATCATTTGATTCTATGAGTTAGTAGGAGGAAGGAACATGCTAGAAAAATTAAAAGAAGAAGTGTTTCAAGCTAATTTAGACTTACCCAAACACGGTCTTGTGAAATATACATGGGGTAATGCAAGTGCTTTTGATCGGGAGCGTGGTTTATTTGTTATTAAACCGAGTGGTGTTGATTACGAGACGATGAAGGCAAGTGACATGGTCGTCGTTGATTTAGATGGGAATGTTGTCGAAGGAGACTTAAATCCGTCATCAGATACAGCAACACACGCTGTTCTTTATAAACAGTATCCCGAAATTGGTGGCATCGTTCATACACATTCCACTTGGGCGACGATTTGGGCACAAGCGGGTCTTGATATTCCGGCAATGGGAACGACACATGCAGATACATTTTATGGTTCTGTCCCATGTACTCGCTTTTTAACACAAGAAGAGATTGACCGTGGCTATGAAGTGGAAACTGGAAAAGTTATTATTGAAACATTTGAAGAGCGCGGGCTCGATATTTTCGAGGTTCCTGGTGTTGTGCTTCATGGACATGCTCCATTTACTTGGGGAGAAGATGTGCAGTCAGCAGTAATGAATAGTGTCGTACTTGAGGAAGTTTCCAAGATGAATCTATTCACAAGACAGTTAAATAGTTTTGCTGAAGAATTACCGCAACGTATTTTAGATAAACACTATCTAAGAAAACATGGAAAAGATGCGTATTACGGTCAAGAATAACAATGCTTTACGAATAAAAAAATTAACAACGAAAAGAGGATCATGATGACAACATTAATAGAAAGAGAATTTTGGTTTGTAGTAGGTTCACAACAATTATATGGTGAAGAAGCATTGCAAGAGGTTAAAGCAAATGCACAAAAGATAACGGATGCGTTAAATGAAAGCGGTGTTCTGCCTTATCCAATAAAATTACAAGAATTAGCAGTAAATACAGAGAAAATTACAAATATCATGAAGGAAGTTAACTATCGTGATGAAGTTGCCGGTGTTATTACATGGATGCATACATTCTCACCTGCAAAAATGTGGATTCGTGGTACGAAGTTATTGCAAAAACCATTGCTTCATTTAGCAACGCAATTTAATGAAAGTATTCCATGGGAAACGATTGATATGGACTTTATGAATTTGAACCAATCTGCTCATGGGGATCGGGAGTATGGATTTATTAATGCTCGCTTAAATAAACAAAATAAAGTTGTTGTTGGCTACTGGGACCGCCCAGAAGTGAAACAGGAAGTCGCAGACTGGATGGATGTGGCAGTAGCTTATAACGAAAGTTTCAATCTTAAGGTTGCTCGTTTCGGTGATAACATGCGTCATGTTGCCGTAACCGACGGCGATAAGATTGAAGCACAAATTCAATTTGGTTGGACGGTTGACTACTTTGCAATTGGGGACTTGGTTCAGTATATCAATGCTGTTAAAGAAGAAGAAATTGATGCGCTATTTGCAGAATATGAAAGTCTCTATGAATTCGATTATGGTACGTACAGTAAGGAAGATTGGGAGTCTAGTGTCAGGGTACAAACTAGTTATGAGATTGCGATTAAGCGTTTCCTAGATGATGGAGGTTACACGGCCTTTACTTCTAACTTTGAAGATCTATATGGGATGAAGCAGCTTCCCGGTCTTGCTGTTCAGCGATTAATGGCACAGGGATATGGGTTTGCTGGTGAAGGGGACTGGAAAACAGCAGCACTCGACCGATTGCTAAAAGTAATGAGCCATAACGAATCGACAGGATTTATGGAAGATTACACGTATGAACTAGCGGAAGGACAAGAAGCTATTCTGCAGTCACATATGCTAGAAGTGGACCCGACTTTAGCAAACAACAAACCAAAAATTGTTGTCTCGCCTTTGGGGATTGGTGACAGAGAAGATCCTGCGCGTTTAGTATTTGATGGTAAAGCAGGGGATGGTGTCGTTGTTTCCATGGCTGACTTTGGTACGAACTTCAAACTATTAATCAATGAAGTTTCTGCATTTGAACCAACAACAGAAGCTCCAAATCTTCCAGTAGCACGTGTTCTATGGGAGGTATTACCAAACTTCCAAGATGGGGTTAAAGCTTGGATTGAAAATGGCGGTGGACACCACACGGTTGTTTCACTGAATTTAACAACAGACCAAATTATAGCTTATGCAAAACTTGTAGGTCTGGAATATGTCGTTATTAAATAATGTATTGATCCTCTAAGGGAGTTCTGCTCCCTTAGAGGTGTAGATACGTCAACATGATAAGATTAGAATGTATTATCTGTAAGCGTAATCTTCTAATTTATGCAATATAAAAATGCGTAATAGACTGAAATTAAATAACAGGATACTTATAAAACGAGTTTTAAACCTCGAGGGAGGGAACTGTAAATGGCTAAAGAAAAGAAAGTCTCCAGTCGGTTTATATATTTCTTTGGGGCTTTTGGTGGGATATTATTTGGATATGATATAGGTGTGATGACAGGGGCGTTACCCTTTCTACAACAAGATTGGGGACTTGAAAGCGCTGCAGTAATTGGCTGGATTACCTCGTCGATTCTGCTTGGAGCCATTTTTGGGGGAATTATGGCTGGCCAGTTATCCGATCGTTTAGGAAGACGCAAGATGATCTTAATCTCTGCGGTCATATTTGTTATTGGCTCTCTGCTGTCTGGGATAGCGCCTCCTGGTGGGCATTACTATTTAATTGCTGTTCGTATTTTCTTAGGTATGGCAGTTGGTGCTGCATCAGCATTGGTTCCCGCTTATATGTCAGAAATGGCTCCAGCACATTTACGCGGACGGTTGTCAGGCATCAATCAAACAATGATTGTTTCTGGAATGCTACTTTCTTATATTGTTGATTATTTCTTGAGTGGGCTATCAACAACTATTGCATGGCGTTCCATGCTTGCTATGGCAGCGGTACCTGCTGTGATTTTATTTATTGGTGTATTAAAATTACCTGAATCACCACGCTTTTTAATTAAAAGTAATAAACTAGATGAAGCACGTAGAGTGTTGAGTTATATTCGTCCTAAAGATAAAATTGAAACGGAAATGCAACAAATTCAGGAGATGGCTGAAAAGGAGAAAATGGCAAGCCAACAGTCCTCGTGGGGTTCCATGTTTACCGGTAAATATCGTTACTTACTCATCGCCGGAGTGGGTGTTGCTGCATTTCAACAATTCCAAGGGGCGAACGCAATATTTTATTACATCCCTTTAATTGTAGGAGAAGCCACGGGAAATGATGCGAGTTCAGCTTTAATGTGGCCGATTATTCAGGGAATTATTCTCGTTTTAGGTTCATTACTATTCTTGGTAATTGCTGATAAATTTAAGCGTCGTACACTCTTAACATTGGGTGGAACGGTTATGGGGCTGTCGTTTATCTTTCCGGCAATTTTAAATGCGATAATTCCGAATACAAATCCGATGATGATTGTTGTATTCTTAAGTATTTATGTAGCATTTTATTCCTTCACATGGGCTCCTTTAACATGGGTTATTGTAGGAGAAATATTCCCATTGATGATTCGGGGACGTGCATCAGGATTGGCATCATCATTTAACTGGCTTGGTTCATTCTTAGTTGGATTGATGTTCCCAATTATGACCGCTTCCATGCCGCAAGAAGTTGTATTCGCGATCTTTGGAGTGATTTGTTTACTTGGAGTACTCTTCGTCCGAATTCGAGTTCCAGAAACACGTGGATATACGTTAGAAGAAATTGAGAAAATCGGTGAAAGAAAACAGGCGAAGCGTACTAGTGCCTAATATAGATTTTTGTTAGTGGAATGAAGTTCATAATTACTAAAACCAGCAACATCGATAAAATATGTCGTTAAGAACGGTTCAACGAAACTATATGTTGTATCGGCGTTGCACCAAACCCGCATTATGAAATTCTTTAGAGAGAAATATAAAAGAAAGGAGATCTACATTCGGTCGGAGTTGGATTTATACTCCGACGGTTTTTTAAAATGAATCGTATTTTAGAGCAATAATACTCCAACAACGAAGTGGCATAGCTGTTTAGGATAATTATAAGATTCATTCGTTTATCAATGATATTTAAGAAAAGCGGGGGAGCAACATGCAAATAAAAAGGAAAAGGTTTGGAGAGGTCGACGGTAAAACGGTAGAGGCCTTTACAATGAAGAACGATCACGGCATGGAAGTAACTTGTATTAATTATGGCTGTATTATTACTGACATTATCGTACCAGACAAAGAAGGGAATTTTGAAAGTGTTGTCCTTGGCTATGATACACTTCAGGAATATATAAATGATACATTATATCTAGGGGCCATTGTCGGTCGTGTGGGTGGAAGGATAAAGGATGCGCAATTTGAGCTGGATAATCAAACTTACACACTCACGAAAAATGAACAAAACAATCATATTCATGGTGGGTACACAGGGTTTAATCGTGTCATCTGGGATGCTACCTTATTTGAAAAGGAAGATGAAGTAGGTGTCGTGCTCCATTATCTAAGCCCAGATGGGGAAGAAGGCTACCCTGGAAATGTAGATGTAAAGATTAGCTACAAACTAAATAATGCAAATGAATTCATTATTAACTGTGATGCTGTTACAGATAAAAGTACGCCTTTTGCGGTAACAAATCATTCTTATTTCAATTTAAGTGGTAATCTAAAGAACGATGTTTTAAATCACAGCTTAAAATTAAAGAGTGATAAGTTTTTGGAACTAGATCGAGAATTGATTCCCACTGGTACGATGTTAGATGTAAGTTCCACTCCGTTTGATTTTACGAAGGAGCGAAATATAAAAACGGGAACTAGCTCCAGTCATCCACAAAGTATTTTAGTTGGACAAGGATACGACCATCCGTTTCTTCTAGATAGTAGACATGATGAAGAAATTGTATTAAAAGATCCGAATAATGGTAGAAGATTAACAGTGGAAACAGATGAGAACAGTGTTGTTGTATACTCGGGGAATAGCTTAGAAGAAGATATTTCTATTCGTGGAGTGCCCTTAAGAAAGCATTTGGGAATTTGTCTGGAAACACAAGGTTTGCCAGACGCAGTCCACCACCCTACATTTCCATCAGTGATTCTTGGTAAGGATGAAAAATATCGATCGATTACAAAATATCGATTTGATATGGAGGCATAGAGAGTAAACAATTTTAGGCGCGGAATAGAAGCAGTTGAATTATCCTTTTTAAATACTCGGGATGCTATTATAAAAATTGTAAGACGGAACATTTGGAACTCGCGCGGGAACTCCTCAAAGTCGCGCATCTTCGGCCTAAAGTCGCGCGGGAAACCCTCAAAGTCGCGCGTCTTCGGCCTAAAGTCGCGCATCTTCGACCTAAAGTCGCGCAGCTTGGCCTAAAGTCGCGCAGCTCGGCCTAAAGTCGCGCAGCTCGGCCTAAAGTCGCGCAGCTCGGCCTAAAGTCGCGCAGCTCGGCCTAAAGTCGCGCAGCTTCGCCTCATAGTCGCGCGGGAACCCCTCAAAGTCGCGCGGCTTCGGCCTAAAGTCGCGCATCTTCGACCTAAAGTCGCGCAGCTTCGCCTCATAGTCGCGCAGCTTTCCGACTTACTCGCGCGCCGGGGATATGCAGCATGCCCACTATACGCGCAGGCACTTCAAAAATAAAAGTCAATTACTCTCTATTCCCATTCATCAAGTAAATAATCAGCACTTGCTTTTAAATCCTCATAGGCTTGGTTGGATAGTGCTTCTTGTTCGGACAAATTTTCGATTAACTCATTAAAGGATGTTAAATGTTTTAAGGCTTTATCTTGCTCACCGGTGTCTTTAAAATGACCAACGGCTGTTAAGTGTGTTTCTAGCAACCTGGCATGGGTGTCATCGTGGATGTCTCCAAAACGATCGAACAGTTCAACTAGTTCTTTCATATAGGTGATGCTTGGTGTCGATATGCCAATGGCCATCCCTTCTCGAGTAGAGTCAGCTGCTCCGATATAAACACCTTTTTCCTCATCGAATAATAGACTGTTTACATTTCCCATTTCCGTAGGGTTTTCTTCCCAAGCATGCCCCATTTGTTCAAGACTGGTGCGGACATCGTCTGGCACACCGTATTCCCAACGGATCGTGGGATAAACGTTACTGTAAATACGTGGTTCTTCAATGGCGTCCTTAATATTCATATCATATCCAATCGTGTTGACAATGGTTTGCATGACGGAGGTAATAATCGTTGTTCCACCAGGTGAACCTACTGTCATAAACGGTTTATCATCTTTTAAGATCATCGTTGGTGTCATACTGCTTAATGGGCGTTTATTTGGCTGGACTTCATTCGCTCCTCCTGGGACCGCATCAAAATCAGTGAGCTCATTGTTCAACATGACACCATATTCCGGTACCATAATCCCGGAACCAAATAACTGCTCAATTGTTGTCGTATAGGAAACGAAATTACCCCATTTATCAACGACTGTGAAATGAGTTGTTTCTCCATTTGATTTATCATCGGAGTGGTTATTGACTGTTCCTGGAACACCTTCCTGAAAGTCCCATGGGTTACCAGGTTGAACGTCAGAATTAGCTTGGGCTGAATCAATTAAATCAACACGTTGTTTAATATAATCGGGATGCAGTAATCCTTCTTTTGGTACATCCACATACTCTGGATCGCCCATATAAGCGCCTCGATCGGCATAGGCAAGATGCATAGCTTCCACCATATGATGATATTTTTCGGCTGATGCCACATCATATTGGGTGAGATTTATATCTTCAAAAACTTTCAGCATTTGCAACATGGTCAATCCACCTGAGCTCGGGGGTGGCATCGAGGCAATATCATAGCCTAAATAATCTCCCCAGACAGGTTCATCTTCTGTGACGTCATAACTACCTAAATCATCGGGCGTCATGCTGCCGTCGAATTCCTGAACAACACTTGCCATTGCTTCGCCGATTTCACCGTTATAAAAAGCCTCTGTTCCATGTTCGGCGATGACACGGTACGTGTTTGCTAAGTCTTCCTGAATGAGCAAATCCCCTTCACTGAGTGGCTCCCCGCCGGGTAAAAACACGTCGCCAGCTGCACTACGTGATAATTTATTCGCATTACTTGCAATGGCATTTTCTAATACCCAATTCACGTCAACACCATCTTCAGCCATGATAATCGCTGGTTGGATGAGGTCTTCCATTGATTGGCTTCCCCAGTTGCCGAGAGCGGTTTCTAGTCCTTTTAATGTTCCAGGAACACCAATAGATTTTCCGCTTTGGACTCGATCTGAGAAAGGCATGACGGTTCCAGCAACCGTGTCGATATCCCATTCTTCAGGTTCTTCTTCATCTTGCCAAGAACGAACTTTCAATTCATCGCCTTCCACACGAAAACGAAGTGATTGCCAATCTGTTGTCGAATCTATTTTTAGCGTATCAAGTGTTGTATTAGTGGAATCTTTTGCTTGAATCAGCTTGATTTCATTTTTATTTGTATTGATTTCAATACCATAACCGTTCTTGGCGTACGTAGAGCCCGTTGACCGATAGTCATCGGCACGAAGCCAAAGTCTAAGCCGACGATCATTACCCGGATCATCGGTTCGAAAACGCATCACGAGTTCTCCATCTTCTATTGGATCCATGATGGCCGTCGTTTGTCCAAATGATGTTCCTTCAGAGTCAAAGTCAATTTTGCCACCTGCTTCGTCTAAAGTGAATGTTGTTCCACGCTCATTTAACTCAAAAAGCTCTTCACTCCAACGCTCCCCTTGTGCTCCTTCAAAATTATAATAAAAAGCTGGTTCGTCATCATGTTGTTGTTTTAGATCGTTAATCTTAATCTCATCAACATGAAATTGTCCATTACCGTCAGCATTTAATTCATTCGCCCCAAGTAAAAATCTTCCTTCTTCTGTTACGGTCTCGCTCTTATCGATAAACATATCTGGGGTTGCCCCGCCTGGAGCGCGTTCCCTACTATTGATGATGGAAACATCTTCTGTTTCAGCGTCATAGTACATTAGAAAAGCACCGCCACCAATTCCAGACATCATCGGCTCTGCGACATTTAATGCAAATTGAATCGCTACGGCTGCATCAACTGCATTTCCGCCATTCCGGAGCACATCTGATCCCACTTTTGAAGCGAGCGGATGGGCCGTGACAACCATTCCGAGGTCACCTTCCGCCGTTTGTTCATCTTTTATGCCAGGGTTTTCAGGCTCATACCCTGTGTTATCCCCATACACAGGACTACCTTGCACAATGAGACTAAAGAACAGCAGAAAACCAAATATAATAGAAAAATATTTCTTGTTTTTTAGCATAACCCTCACCTCTCCATTAGTTTTAGCATCATTCGTTGTTCTTAAAACAAAAGGAAGCACTATTATTTTTGACATTCATTCACCTCCCTCGAAAGTTTATCGTGATAGATGATGTTTAGTGATCGTATCAAGCTTGT
>Ga0209487_1004027_pt1 | contig 11424 bp, 11 predicted proteins | sample Poulit2012_FD_187524 | JGI IMG/M metagenome (GOLD analysis project Ga0209487, IMG submission 187524) | Agricultural soil microbial communities from Georgia to study Nitrogen management - Poultry litter 2012 (SPAdes) (version 2) | ecosystem: Environmental > Terrestrial > Soil > Agricultural land... | reverse complement strand
GTCGACCACGAAGCAGTGCGGTCAGTCCGAGGGCGCCCGCAGCGGGCAAGAGGACCTGGCTGGGCAATCCACTATCGGTCGGTTCACCGACGCTGAGCGCACCCAGCAGGATCGCGAGCGGTGCGAGGCAGAGCACCAGGGAGATCGCACGCATTCTCGACGGCCCGGCACGTCCGGCGCCGGAGGCCGCGAGCATTCCCAGAACCAGGCCGCCGACCAGCACGGTGCTCAGCACGGGCCCGGTGTCCTGGTACGTCAACAACTCGCCCGGGTGCCGTCGTGCCAGGTCCAGCGGCAGTTCGCCGTGCACGATGTAGGACCAGGCCACCCAGGGGAGGATCACCAGCGCCCACCCCACGAGAACAGCCAGCGCGTTCGCCCACCGTTCCCTCCACGGCGCACCGGCAAGTAGCGTGCCGAGCAACGCGACCAGGACAATTGGCGCGCTCGCGTGCTGCAGGAGCGTTGCCGCACCCAGCGCCACACCGGCAACTGCGGCGCCCATCGGGTGAATCGGCAGCCTCCAGAAGAGCATCAGCAATCCGGTCGAGAGGAGCAGGGCGGCCCCCAGGGCAGATCCAGTGTCGGCCAGGAAGCCGTGTTCGCCTGCCAGCCGATGGGTGTCCCAGAGCAGGGGCGCCGTTGCCAGGGCGGCGAGCCAGCGAGCCACTCCCCAGCGCAGCAGCAAGACATAGGTGACGATGCCCGTTGCCACGCCCAGTGCGTACTGGGTGCTGACCACCGGATGCAGGATGTCCGCGGCCATGATCCCGATGACGATGCTGCTGAGCAGCACCAGCAGGAACGCAGCATGCCGCGTGAAGCCGTCCAGCACGCCTTCGGATCCACCATCGACACGGTGCCGGGTCGCTGGTTCCTGGGAGTCGGCGGGGCGGGAGATGCGGTCCATCGCTGGTGGCCCGCTAGTCCTGGGCATCGCCCGACCCCTGTGCGACAGGCGACGGTGCGAAGTCAGCCCAGACGCTACGCATACCTTCGGACAGGGAGACCTCGGGCTCGAACCCACGGCTGCGGGCACGAGCGATGTCGACGACCACAGCCGGCATCTCTCCGGGCATGGGCGCCACGTGCTCGGCCGGGATAGGCCGGGCAGACGCCTCCCGAGCGACCCGGGTGATCTCGTTGACCGTGTAGGAGCGGCTACCGCCGATGATCACCGGTCCGGTGGGCCAGTCGAGTGCCGCCACCAGAGCGCGTGCTGCGTCGGTGACATAGACCAGGTCGCGGCGTTGCTCGCCGTCTCCGTAGATCTGCACGCCGGTGTCGGTGACCGCAGCCCGCATCAACCGGGGCACGAAGCTGTCCTTGTGGGCCATGCCCGGGCCGTAGACGTTGGTCAGGCGTACCAGCGGTGCCCGAATCCCGTACGCGCCGGCGTAGCCATGCAACAGCATCTCGCCAGCGGCCTTCGTCCCGCCGTACGGGGTCAGCGGAGCCAACGGCAGATCCTCGGTGATGGTGCTCGCGCCGATGTCGCCGACGACGGCGTTGGTGGAGGCCAGGATGAAGGCCCCGACGTCGTGGGTGCGCGCCAGTTCCAGCAGGCCAGCCGTCATCTCGACATTGGTCCGGTGGACCTGGCCCGGGCGCTCGACCGAACCCAGGACCGAGGTCGCGGCGGCGAGGTGCACGATCGCGTCTATGCCGGGCGTGACCGCAGCCTCGCGGATGCTCTCCTCACACAGATCGCCGAGGACCGTGGGGACGTCCGGGTCGGGGAACGGCACCAGGTCCGCAGCCGTGACCTGATAGCCCGCGGCGCGCATCTGTGCGACCACGTGCTGGCCGATGAACCCCGAGGCGCCGGTGACCAGGACATGCCGGCCCGACACCCGGCCGTTGGCTCGGGCGCTGGCGGATGTCGAGCTCACGACCGGGCGCCGCTGGGGTTGCTCGTCTGGCGCCAGTTGACAGTGGGCAGCAGAGCGTCGAGGTCGACCCGCTCCCGGTGCTTCTCGATGATGCCGAACATCGAGGTGAGAAGCGTGTCGGACAGCAGATGCGGCTGGAGACCCAGGCTCTCGAGCGCGGTGTGCACGAACGCGTAGTGGTGGTTCTCCGCTTCCACGCGCGGGTTGTCGATGTACTCGACGTTGGTCTCGCCGGGGTAGGTGTCGGCGATGAGCTTGGCCATCTCGGCGAGCGAGAAACTCTCGGTCGCCTGGTTGAAGACCCGGAACTCGCCGGGGTCTGCAGGGTTCTCACACGCCAGCCGGACGCACTCGACAGTGTCGCGGATATCCAGTACCGCGCGGGTCTGGGTGCCGCCACCGTAAACGGTCAGCGGGCGACCGAGCACGGCCTGGATGGCGAACCGGTTCAGCACGGTGCCGAACACCGCGTCGTAGTCGAACCGGGTGGCCAGTCGTGGGTCCAGGGCGGACTCGGGGGTCTCCTGGCCGTAGACGATGCCCTGATTGAGGTCCGTGACCCGCAGGTTCCAGATCCGGCAGCCGAACTCGAGGTTGTGGCTGTCGTGCACCTTGGACAGGTGGTAGAAGGACCCGGGCCGCTTGGGGAAGAGCATCCGGTCGGTGCGGCCCTTGTGCGTGACGTCGAGCCACCCCTCTTCGATGTCGATGTTCGGGGTGCCGTACTCACCCATGGTGCCGAGCTTGACCAGGTGGATGTCGCGGTCGATCTCACCGATCGCGAACATCACGTTGAGCGTGCCGGCGACGTTGTTGGTCTGGGTGTAGACCGCGTGCTTACGATCGATCATGGAGTACGGGGCCGCCCGCTGCTCCGCGTAGTGCACGATCGCATCCGGGGCGAAGTCACGGATCGTCTCGTATACGACGTCGGCGTCGAGCAGGTCACCATGGTAGATGGCGACGTTGTTGCCGCTGACGGCATGCCACACCCGGACCCGGGTCTGCAACGACTCGATCGGTACGAGGCTCGTCGACCCCAGTTCGTGGTCGTACTGTCGTCGCACGGCGCTGTCGAGCACGCCAACGTCGTGGCCCTGCGCCGACAGGTACATCGCTGTCGGCCAGCCCAGGTAGCCGTCACCGCCCAGGACGAGGATCCGCATCCAAAGCCCCTTTCGGACTTGTGCCGGCGTACCGGCTCGTTCTTCCGTCGAAATCGAGCATAACGTGGAGTATGGGTGTAGACCACTTGACGCCCCGCGCGTCGGTTCTGGTCACGCCGGTCACGCAGGTCACGCCTGTGGTCACGTCGGTACGGGTGCGGTCAGGTAGCGCTGCAGCGTCGGTCCCAGCCAGGCCACGACGTCGTCGGCCGACATCGCCACCAACGGTGGCAACCGAAGGGCGTAGCGGGTCAGCGCCATGCCGAGCACCTGAGAGACGACGAGTCCCGCACGCGTCGGTGCCGATGCTGGTTCCGAGACCACGGCGGTGAGCGTCGGAGCGACCTGCTCACGGAATACCTCGCCCATCCGTGTGGCAGCGACGTCGTTCGTGACGGCCGCGCGCAGCAGGGCCAGGAAGGTCTCGTCCGCCTCCCAGACGGTGATGAGGTGGCGCGCAAGTGTCGAACCGACCTCGGCGCGAGGCAGCGCGCTCAGGTCCGGCAGCCGTAGGTCGAACTCGGCTGCGATTCCGAACAGCTTCTCTTTGCTGCCGTAGTAGCGCATGACCATCGAGGGGTCGATGCCCGCGTCGGCCGCGATCGCCCGGATCGTCGCACGGTCGTAGCCGTCGGCCGCGAACCGTTCGCGGGCGGCTTGCAGGATCGTGGAACGGGTGGCATCGGAACGGCGGGGAGGCGTTTCGGAGGGCATGCCAACGACTGTATGCCAACGTGCGTTGACATGATGAGTGGCTGAGCCTATCGTTGCCAACGAACGTTGGCCAACAGCCGTTGGCACGGATGGAGAAGTTGTTGTGGAAACCAGAACCGACAGAACCGACAGAACCGATGTCGCGATCGTCGGTGCCGGCCCGACGGGCTTGCTACTGGCCGGTGACCTTGCCGCGGACGGCGTGCAGACGACGGTGCTGGAACGGCGCACCGAGGACTCGAACCTGACGCGCGCCTTCGGTGTGCACGCCCGCACGATGGAGATGCTCGACACCCGCGGTCTGGCCGGCGCGCTCGCCGGTACGGGGGCCCACGTGCAGCGGCTGCGGTTGTTTGCCCGCGTGCGGCTGGATCTCTCTACCCTGCCCAGCCGGTTCCCGTACCTGCTGGTCACTCCGCAGTACCACGTCGAACGCCTGCTGGAACAACGCGCCGTGCAGAACGGCGCCCGGCTCGTTCGCGGAGCCGAGGTCGTCGGTGCCGAGCAGGATGGTGGCGGCGTCGACCTTCGGGTCCGGCGGGCCGACGGTGAATCGGGGTTGCACGCGCAGTACGTCGTCGGCGCCGACGGGCACAGCAGTTCCGTCCGGCACGCCCTGGGGCTGCCGTTTCCGGGCACGTCGGTCTTGCGCTCGATTATGCTCGCCGACGTACGGCTGACCGAGCCACCGGAGGATGTGCTGGCCGTCAACGGGGTCGGCGACGCATTCGCCTTCGTCGCGCCGTTCGGTGACGGGTGGTATCGCATCTTCGCCTGGAATCGGTCGGCCGAGAAGTTCGACGACGAGGCACTGGACCTGGAGGAGATCCGCGACGTCACCCGGCGCGCACTGGGCTCTGGCTTCGGCATGCACGACCCACGGTGGATGTCTCGGTTCCACAGCGACGAGCGACAGGCACCCGCGTATCGCGTCGGCCGGGTCTTCCTCGCCGGCGACGCGGCGCACGTGCACTCACCGGCGGGCGGGCAGGGCATGAACACCGGGCTGCAGGACGCGGCGAACCTGTCCTGGAAACTGGCTGCGGCGGTGTACGGAAGGGCTGGTGACGCCCTGCTGGACACGTACCAGAGTGAGCGCTACCCGGTGGGCCGGACGGTGCTGCGCTCCAGTGGGGCGCTCATTCGCCTTGCCATGATCCGGTCCGCGACAGGTCGCGCCGTTCGGAACCGTGTGGGCGCCTTGACCATGCGGATTCCTCCGATCGCGCGTCGTGCGACAGGGACGGTCAGCGGCGTCGGCATTCGCTACCGGCGGCCGCGTGGTGCCCACCGGCTGGTCGGGATGCGTGCAGCGGACGTGCCGCTGGCCGGCGGCGGTCGACTGTACGAGCGGCTCCGGGCAGGGCGGTTCGTGCTGATCACCGACGCGGAGACCGGTGATCTGGTCCGGGCAGCCTCGGTCGAGGTCGAAAGGGCCGCGCCGGCTGATCCAACCGTGCCGTCGCTGCTCGTGCGGCCGGACGGGTATGTGGCGTGGGCTGCCGAGCCCGGGCAGGTGATCAACCGGCTGGACACACTCCGTGCCGCCCTCGAGACGTGGGTCGGTGTCAGTACCAGTGTCCGTGCAGGGTCTTCCTGATGGCCTCGATCCGGTCGGCGGGGTAGGGAACGTGCCGGGTGAGATGGCTCTTCTGCCCGACGTTGCGGGCGGTGATCCGCCATCCATCGGCTGTTCGCGCAAGGTCGTCGACGTAGAGGCCGCCACCGGATACCTCGTAGAGCAGGCCGGGTTCGTGCGACTGCTGCAGGGTGAGCCAGGTGAACTCGGTGACCACGTGGGCGGTGTCGCCTTCGATTCGGTAATGCGGGTTGTAGAGGTTGTGCTGCCCGGACAGCCGGGTGCTGTCGTTCTGGCTGCGTAGCAGCTCCTTGAACTCGGCGGGCGTGAGTGGGTGATCGCCGGAGCCGGGGAAGCGCAGGGCGGCATCGGGCGTGAAGGCGCGGTCGAAGAGATCCCAGTTGCGCTGGTCGAGACCTTGTGAGTAGGCGATGAGCGCGTCGAAGATCTCGGCCCGGTCCAGCAGCTCTTGTTCAGTCATTGCCATACCGGCGTGTTCCACGCTTTCAGTACCAGTCCGTGTGCAGTGTGTCGGTGATCGCTGTGATCCGTTCGGCCGGGTAGGGCACGTGCCGGGTGGTCTTGTTCTTCAGCGCGAGCGTGCGGGCAGAGATGCGCCAGCCGTCCTCGGTGCGCAGCAGGTCGTCCACGTAGATCCCGCCCGCACGTACCTCGTAGAGGACCCCCGGTTCGTGGGACTGTTGCAGCGTTGTCCAGCTTGCCTCGGTGACGGTGTGCGCGGTGTCGCCGTCGATGCGGAAGTGGGTGTTGTTCAACAGGTGCTGCCCGGACAGGCGCGTGCCGTCGTTGTTGCGGATGAGTTGCTCGCGCAGCTGTTCCGGGGTGATGGCCTCGTCAACACCTTCTCCCGGGGCCGTGAACGTCGCACCGGGTGCCCAGGCGCGGGCGAACAACTCCCAGTTGCGTTGATCCAGACCCTGCGAGTAGGCGGTGATCGCATCCAAGATGCCCGCGCGGTCGATGAGGTCTTGCATGGTCAGGGGCATGGGCTCACCTCCTGTGTCATCGTCCCTCGTCCAGGCCATCCTCCACACGCATGGCTGAGCTGGAAGTGGCCCCATAGAACCAGCACAGACTCAGCCATGGGTACGCTGCCCGGACATGTCGGTGTGGCATCTGCGTGGCGTGGTCCTTCCCGAGGCCGAGGAGCGGGACATCTATGTCGTCGGAGACCGGCTCAGCCTAGAGCACGTTGGCGGAGCGGAAACCGTGCACGAGGGTGGGTTCCTGCTACCAGGTCTGGTCGACACGCACTGTCACCCTGGTACCGCGGCGATCGGGGAGCCGCTGGACGAGCAGCAGTTGCGTCACCACGGCGAGGAGCTCCGCGCCCAAGGCGTGTCGCTGGTGCGAGTGCCAGGTGGGGCAGGCCGCTTACCCGGCTGGTTCCGCGCCGATCGAGGTATGCCGCGGGTGAAGTCTGCCGGGCTGGCCGTCGCGCTGACCGGGCGCTTCTTTCCCGGCTGGGGACGTCAGGTCTCGGTCGCCGACGTCGCAGATGTTGCTGCGCAGGAGGCGGCCGCCGACGGGTGGTGCAAGCTCATCGTGGACTGGATGACCGACGACGGCGACTACACCACGTCGATACCGGCCAGCGTCGTGGCCGAAGCCACCACCCGCGTCCACGAGTGCGGAGGCCGGGTGGCCGTGCACAGCCAGCACGCGGAGGGCGGCAGAGCGTCTGTGGATGCTGGCGTCGACTCCGTCGAGCACGGTATGCACCTGCCCACCGACGTCCTCGACCAGATGGCTGCGCAGGACACCGCGCTGGTGCCGACGGCCGTGACGTTCGCCGAGCTCGCCGGGCCGATGGCGCAGCCCGAGGTACCGGATCGCCTACGGCAGTGGTTCGCCACAGGCTGGGACCGGCACGCAGCCCTCGTCCGGTCCGCATTCGAGGCCGGTGTCACGGTGCTCGCCGGCACCGACTTGCCACCGGGTCATCTCACGGCGGAGGTGCGGTGGCTGGCCGATGCAGGTCTGCCGAGCGAGGTCGCGTTGGGCGCTGCGTCGTGGACGGCGCGGAACTGGCTCGGCGTGCCGGGAATCGACCACGATGCCCCGGCGGATGTGCTGGCTTTCGATGAAGACCCACGAGCCGACCTGGCCGTGCTCGACCACCCGGCCCGCACCGTCGTCCGGGGACAGCTGTTGTGAGCGGGTGCAGTCGCGTCTCGACGTAGCGGAGCGTCGAGTCGAGCGGTACACCACTCGAGATCACGAACGGATTCGCAGCGACCACAACGTGCCTAGCGTTGCCGGTATGGAGACGGTGAAGGACTTACGCTGGCCGCTGATCTTGGCCCTCGGCGCGGTGGCACTCGTGCGCCCATTGCTGCGCATATTGGAGGACCAAGCGGTAGTCCCGAGTTGGCCCGCCATGCCGATCGTCATGACCGTCGCGGTCTCCGCGGTCTGGATTCTGGTCGTTGGCTCGAGCACGGTGAGCCGCCCCGTGCTGACCCTGGTGGGTGCCGGTCTGGTCTATGCCGTGTTCTCGATCGTCCTCAGTGGCGTTCTCTCCCCCATCCTGACCGGAGAGCTAGAGGGCCCGCTGGCCAGGCCGATCGCGATCATCCCGATGCTGTTGGTCAATGTCGCTTGGGGACTCATCACCGGTGCCCTCGCGCTCTTCGTCCAGCGGGCACGCGGCTTCCACCCACCGATGCGTGGGCTCAACTAACGCTCGGCGGTCATCAAGCCACTGCGCCAGGCGACGGCGACCAGCTGGGCACGGTCTCGGGCGTCGAGCTTGGTCAGTAGCCGACTGACATACGTGCGTGCGGTGGCCGGTGAGATGAACAGTGCACCCGCGACCTCGTCGTTGGACATACCGTGCCCGACGTGGATCAGCACCTCGCGCTCGCGTTCGGTCAGGTGTGTGATCGTCGCGGGGTCCGTGCCGGGGGCCTGCGCTACCTCCTGCATGACCCGCCTGGTCACGCTGGGGGAGAGGAGGGCATCCCCCTCGGCGACCAGGTGGACGGCACGGCGTAGGTCGTCCGGTGAGGTGTCCTTGAGGAGGAAACCCGCAGCGCCGGCTCGGATGGAGCCCAGCACCAGCTCGTCCTCGTCGAATGTGGTCAGCACGACCACCCGGACGTCGGCCAGGTTAGGGTCGGCCACGATCCGGCGGGTGGCCTCGAGACCGTCCACGCCGGGCATGCGGATGTCCATGAGCACGACGTCCGGGACCTCTCGGGCGACGGCAGACAGGCCTTGCCGCCCTTCCTCGGCCTCAGCCACCACTGTGATCTCCGGGTCGCGCTCGAGCAGCGACCCGATTCCGAACCGGATGAGCTCCTGGTCGTCGACCAGCACAACCCGAATGGTCGGCGTCATGTGGGCTCACCCAGCGGAAGGTTGGCGCGCACGGTAAAGCCACCGTCGTCGGGGCCGATCTCAACCCCGCCGCCCAGCGATCGGACCCGTTCCCGGATGCCGTCCAGCCCATGCCCACTGCCCTGCTGGCCGCCTGCGTCCACTGGCGCCGGGCCCGGGTCGTGAACCGTCACACCGAGAACGTCGTTCGCGCAGGTGATCGTCACACTGGCTCGAGTAGCGCGGGAGTGGCGCAGCACGTTCGTCAACGACTCCTGGATGATCCGGTACGCAGCGGTGTCCACGGCCGAGCCCGGCGTAGGAGGAGCCTCGGGCTCTCGGAGATCGACCACGAGTCCACTCTCGGCCATGTCCGCCACGAGCGTCGGCAGCTCCGCCAGACCACGTTCGGGCAGGTGCGCCTCGGGCCGCTCCTGTTCACGAAGCACCTTCACCGTGTCGCGTAACTGGCGCAAGGCGTCCTGACTGGCCGCGCGGATCGCCTGCACCGAGGTCCGGGCGGCGGCAGGGTCGTCGTCGAGGGCTTCGTCGGCGACGTCGGCGTGGACCGAGATCACCGTTGCGGTGTGGGCGAGCACGTCGTGCAACTCGCGGGCGATCTGCACCCGCTGGTCCTGCAGCCGGGCCGCGGCGAGACGACGTTGCTCGTCGCGCACGAGCTCCAATCGACGTCGTTCTGCGGCTCGTCGCGCTCGCCCAGCCGCGACCGCGTAGCCGAGCGCGATAGCAGCGGCCATCAAGGCGGCCGTGGTCGCCATCTCGTAGCCCAGCAGGAAAGCAAGGTCCTCGCCCTGCGCGCTGCGCGCGACGAGCGAGACCAGCACCAGCGCCCCTGCCACGGCCACCGACCACCAGAGCCGACCCGCCTCGGCAGCGGAGTACAGGGCGGCAGCGACCGGAAGGGCCAGTCCGACCGGCGGATACTGCGCGGCGTAATACGCGAGCAGACCCACCCCGGTGGCGACCAACACCACGACGGGGGCATGTCGTCGGGCCAGCATCAGCGCGCCCAGCCCGGCTGCGATCAGGAACGCCACGACATCGGCCGGGCGGTCCTGCGGCGTCCCCAGCTCGGCCGTGATGGCCACGGCGATGACGGCGAAGACCCCGACCGCGAGCGCTACGTCGACGAGCACCGCCCGCGACGCTCGTTGACCTTCCGCGACCGAGTCACTCACAGGTGCAGCGTAAGACGGCAACCGGCATGCCGCATCGGCCCGGAAGCGACAACACCCGTCAACACCCAACGACCCGCAGGTGCTCAGCGGGCACCAGCGCCCCCTCAGGTCGCCGCGACAGCCTCGAAAGCTCCGGCCCGGAAGGCGTCGACGAACCGGCGGTGGTCAGCGCGCGTCGACTCGGCATAGGGGAGGGCGAAGTCCTGCAGCCAGGTGATGAACTCCTGGGCCGAGTGCTGGAGTCGGCTGTTGATGAGGTTCTCCACCTGCGTGTTGACGATGCTGGCGTCGGCGTCGGCATCCGCCACACAGTGGACCTTCGCCGTGGCACGGCCCAGGTCCGCGACGACGTCGCCGATCTCGTCCGGTTCGGTGAGCTCACCCCAGGACAGTTCGAGTTCGTACGGCGAGAGTTCGCGCACCACGAACCCGGTACCGTCGAGCTCGGTCCAGCCGAGAAACGGGTCGGCGTGAGCTTGCAGGGCGTGCTGTGACAGCGCCGTGCGATGACCGTGGTGCTCGAATGCATCGGCGAGCCGGGGATCGCGAACGACGGCGCTGGGTGCCGCCACGTTGCCTTCCTTCATGCTGAGCAAGACGTCGTTCTCCAGCGCCTGGCTCCGTCCTTCGATGAGCAGGCTGTACGCGTTGAGCCCGGCGCTGCCGATACCGAGTCCGGTTCGGCGCACGATGTCCTTGATGGTGTACGCGAGTTCGCGACCGAAGCGCTTGTCCGGGGGAATGGTAGCGAGGTAACGCTCGTATGCGGCCTCGACCTGTGCACGTTCCTCAGCGTCGAGTGGACGCCTGTCGGCGCCGTATCGAAACGAACGCGCATGGTCCATGACCACGGTCTCGCGGTTGAGCAACTCGATCCGCGTGGACTCTTGTGCGCTTCGGAGGGTGTCCAGGACGGTGCCGTCCGCGTTGTCCAGGTCCAGCGACCAGGCCAGTGGGTCGTCGGTCTCGACGTAGTAGCGCACCTGGTCGAGGTAGCCGCGGACATACCGTTCGATGTGCTCGTTGATGACTCGGTCCGGGAACGCGCGGCGCCACCCCAGTAGGGCCAGGCTGGCCGAACAGCGCATCAGATCCCACGTGTAATGGCCGAGGTAGGCCTCGTCGAAGTCGTTGACGTCGAAGACGAGAACACCGCGGTCGTCCATGTAGGTGCCGAAGTTCTCCGCGTGCAGGTCCCCGTGGATCCACACCCGCGAGGTCTCCTCGTCGACCCATGGGTCCTCCAGGTCGGCCACATCGGCGTAGAACAGGCTCGCCGAGCCGCGGTAGAACGCGAACGGATCTGCCGCCATCTTCCGGAACCGCCGCCGGAAAGCCAGCGGGTTGCGGGCCATCAGCGTCGCGAACGAGGTTTCCAGGCTGTGCACGATCTGATCGGTACGCGCGTCACTCATGCCTTCCGAACCTACCCAAGCGGAAAGGTCGCATGATGACTTTGCGTCAGGCGGCCGAGGTGGCGATCCCGAGAGAGGCGGCGCCGAGGGACTTCGGACCCCCGTCCTCGTAGAAGG
>Ga0209487_1004023_pt1 | contig 11431 bp, 9 predicted proteins | sample Poulit2012_FD_187524 | JGI IMG/M metagenome (GOLD analysis project Ga0209487, IMG submission 187524) | Agricultural soil microbial communities from Georgia to study Nitrogen management - Poultry litter 2012 (SPAdes) (version 2) | ecosystem: Environmental > Terrestrial > Soil > Agricultural land... | reverse complement strand
ACACCGTGCTGAAGTCATTCATTTAGATGGCGAAAGCCATCGTATCAAATATAGAAAAACTTTATTTCAATCGGAAAGTGTTCAAAATTAATGAGCAAAAAGTGTTCAATTGTACTTGACGGTTACACAGTGTCAATATTGCAATTACAGTGAGAAGTGTAATTCGTAGTATTCAATCTTCTTTGATACCATTACTTAGTAACATCAGAAATAAAAAAGCATAACTTTAAAACATATTTGAAACAGATAATGTACTGGCAGAAATTTTACAGAAGATACTTAAAGAAGATTGGTTTTAACCACAATGAAAAAGAATTTCATTGATGAATCAACTATAGATGTACTAAATTTATCTTACAAAGAGTACCTTGTGATTTTGATGCTAGTATAGTTTCATGAAAACTATACTTCAATGAGTTGCATTGAAAGCTATTTAATATCCTTTACCTGTCAATATGATAGTGCTTTTGATATATTAGTAGTATATAAGAAGGACTGTAGGGGGAAATATGACATGGCAAAATTAACACTGCAAGAATTAGAATCTCATTTGTGGGAATCAGCAAATATATTAAGAGGATCGATTGATTCATCAGATTATAAAAATTACATATTTGGATTACTATTTTTAAAACGATTAAGTGATGTATTTGTCGAACATGCCAAAGAAGTCGAGGAAAAAGAAGGCGACGATTACGCTTGGTATGATCGTGATGAACACCAATTCTTCGTTCCGGAGCGTGCACAATGGGAACAAATTCAAATCCAAACACATGACATTGGTAATACAATCAACAAAGCCTTCGAAGCATTAGAAGAAGAAAACACTTCACTTGTTGGTGTACTTGCGAATATTGACTTTAATGACAAAGAAAAACTACCAGATTCATTATTACTACAATTGATTCAACATTTTTCAGCAATTGATTTAAGTAATGCGAATCTATCAGAACCAGATATGCTTGGACGTGCATATGAATATTTAATTAAGCAATTTGCAGATGATGCAGGTAAAAAAGGTGGAGAGTTCTACACACCATCTAAAGTTGTTGAACTCATCGTTAACTTAATTCAACCTGAAGAAGGTATGCGTGTATGTGACCCTACGGTTGGATCGGGTGGAATGCTCATTCAATCCGTTGATTACATTAAATCCCAAGGTGGAAATCCACGTAACTTATCATTACATGGACAAGAGCGGAACTTAAACACGTGGGCAATTTGTAAGATGAACTTACTTTTACATGGATTAAGTGACCATCGTATTGAACGGGGCGATACAATTCGTGAACCAAAACTGTTAGGTGACAGTAAAGAACTACTTTTATATGATCGTGTGATCGCAAACCCACCATTCTCCTTAAAAAATTGGGGACAGGAAGAGGCAGAAGCAGATGAATATGGACGTTTTCGTTTTAGTATTCCACCTAAAAATGCTGGAGACTATGGATTTGTCCAACATATGGTTGCAACATTAAACCACGAAGGAAAAGCTGGAGTCGTTATGCCACATGGTGTGTTATTCCGTGGTGGTGCAGAAGGAAGAATTCGGCAAGGAATGTTAGAAGAAGACTTGATTGAAGCGGTCATTGGACTACCAGCTAACCTTTTCTACGGTACAGGTATTCCTGCATGTATCCTCGTCATTAATCGTAACAAAGCACCTGAACAGAAAGGGAAAACGTTCATTCTAGATGGATCAAAGGATTTCCAAGAAGCGACAAATCAAAATGTTCTACGTGACGAAGACATTGAGAAGATTGTCCAAGCCTATGAAGATTGGGAAGAAAAAGAAAAGTATTGTCGTGTAGTAGACCTTAAAGAAATTAAAGAAAACGACTACAACTTAAATATTGCCCGTTACATCGACACAACAGAAGAGGAAGAAGAAATTGACGTTCAAGCAGCGTTAAATGATTTGAAGAAACTTGAACAAGAACGTAACGAAATTGAAAAGGTGATGTATGGGTACTTGAAGGAGTTGGGGTATGATGGGTGAATGGAAAAAGGTTAGATTAGGAGATGTAGCCCAAATCATTGGTGGAGGAACCCCAAGCCGAAACGAACCTCTTTTTTGGGAGGGGGAAATTAAATGGGTGACCCCAACCGATGTTACAAAAAATAATAATAAATATTTAAATAATACGGCTGAAACTATTACTGAAGAAGGTTTGAATAAGAGCGCTGCTAAAGTAATAGAAAAAGGAAATGTATTAATGACAAGTAGGGCGTCGATTGGAAAATGTGTAATAAATACTGTACCAGTAACAACAAATCAAGGTTTTACCAACTTTATAGTCGATGAGAATATAATAAACAATGAATTTTTATACTATAAACTAATATTTAATGCAAAACAATTTAACGCTCTTGGGTCTGGCAGTACCTTTAAAGAGATTAGTAAAGGAGAAATTAGTTCATTTAATATTTCCATCCCTAATAATGTGAGAGAACAACAAAAAATCGCAGCAATTCTTTCATCTGTTGATGAAGCGATTGAAAAGACAGAGCAAATCATTGAACAAACAGAAACCGTGAAAAAAGGGTTAATGCAAGAGTTATTGACGAAAGGGATTGGGCACACGGAGTTTAAAGACACCCCTGTTGGAACAATACCAGAAGAATGGGAAGTATTAAATTTCAAAGATGTTTTTGATCGAATTACAACGAAGAATGAGACTGATAATCAAAATGTATTAACGATATCTGGTGAGCATGGTTTAATTAGTCAGCTTGAGTATTTTAACAAAAGCGTGTCATCTAAGAACTTGAAGAATTATATTTACTTGGAGAGTGGTGATTTTGCATATAATAAAAGCTACTCTAATGGTTATCCATTGGGTGCTATTAAAAGATTAGATAGATATGACGTTGGTGTGGTGTCTACACTTTATATTTGTTTTAGATTAAAAGACCCTTATATTAATGGGTTTTATAAACATTATTTTGATTCACCATATTGGCATAGACAAGTATACTCCATTGCACCTGAAGGCGGTAGAAGCCATGGTTTATTAAATGTAGGTGTCAAAGACTTTTTTGAAATATTAATTCCTGTTCCACCAATTAAGGAGCAAGAAAAGATAAGGAAAAAAATAGATTCAATAGACCAAAAAATTATAAAAGAAAAATCTAAGTTAGAGAATTTACACAGTCTTAAACAAGGCCTAATGCAACAACTTCTAACCGGAAAAAAACGTGTGAAAGTTGATGACAGTGAGGAGGTATTACCATGAGTGACAGCCAGCCATGGAATGAAGAGACATTAGTAGAAAATCGAATGATTGAACAACTTCAGACACTTGGTTACACATACATTCAAGGACAAGACCTTCAGGAAGAACGTACCTCTCAATCTGAAGTTGTGTTAATGGATAGATTGACAAAAACAATTAAGAGCTTAAATCCTTGGTTGGATGATAATAACCTCAACAGAGTAATTCGGCGGATTACACACATGGAAGCAACAAGTGTCATGGAAGCGAACCAAGCGTTTCATGACATGCTCATTAATAAAATGTCCATTACACAAGATTTAGGGACAGGTAGAAAAAATCATACCGTTCAAGTGATTGATTTTGACAACATTGAAAACAATGATTTTGTCGTCACAAATCAGATTAGTTACACCCATGCGAACGTCACAAACCGTCCTGACCTAATCTTGTATGTGAACGGACTCCCGCTTATTGTCATTGAATGTAAAAGTCCAAGACTACAACCTGATGAACAGATTGGGCAAGGCGTCACACAGTTACGTCGTTACCAAAAAGTAAATGATCCACTCTTTTACTACAATCAATTTCTCATTGCTACAAGTAACGATCGTGCAAAGGTAGGAACGATTGGCTTAAAAGTGCAGCATTATTCTGCTTGGAAAGAACCATATCCATTAAAAGTAGAAGATGTTGGTGAAAATGCTTCTGCACAAGATATTTTGACAATTGGTATCTTAGAAAAAGAGCGTCTATTCGATCTTATCTTGAACTTCATCGTATATGAACCCGAAGATGGTCGTGTCATTAAGAAAATGGCACGATACCAACAGTATCGTGCAGTAAATAAAGCGGTGGAACGTATTTTAACAGGTGAACATCCACAAGCTCGTGGTGGAGTCGTTTGGGCAACTCAAGGATCTGGGAAGTCACTTGCAATGGTGTTTTTATCGATGAAATTACGACGAGTGGCTGAACTTGAGAATCCAGTTATCGTCGTTGTTACAGACCGTCAAGATTTAGACCAACAAATCTCCGCTACATTTACTCGTTGTGGGTTCCCGAACCCAACACAGGCAGAAACGGTAGAAGAATTAAAGACACTACTTCAACAAGGTCCTGGATCAACGGTGATGACACTTGTGCAGAAATTCCAAACGAATGATGATGAAGAATACCCACTTCTATCTGATGCAGAAAACATCATTGTACTTGTCGATGAATCACACCGCTCACAGTACAGTTCTTTAGCCATGAACATGCGAATTGGTTTACCAAATGCGACATACATTGGATTCACTGGTACGCCTATTGATAAAGAAGATAAAAGTACCGTACGAACATTTGGAACGTACATTGATAAATATCCAATTGAACAAGCTGTCATTGATGGTGCAACAGTGCCGATTTACTATGAAGCACGCTTAGTTGATATGCATGTTCAAGGAGAAACGATTGATACGTTATTTGATCGATACTTCAGAGAGTATTCGGATGAAGATCGTGAACGGATTAAACAAAAGTATGCAACAGAGGAAGCTATTACTGCATCACGTAAGCGAATCAAAACAGTGGTCTTAGACATCATTGATCATTATGAAACACATATTTTACCGAATGGATTTAAGGCACAAATTGTGACAGTCTCACGTGAGGCAGCGGGCATTTACAAAGAATTCCTAGATGAATTAAGTGACTACCAATCAAAAGTGATTATTTCTAGCGGTCACAATGACACTGAGTTCTTACAGCAATATACATTATCGAAAGCAGAAGAAAAAGATGCGATTAGTCGTTTTAAACAACCAATGGAAGATGATCCATTAGCCTTTTTAATCGTTTGTGACAAGCTATTAACTGGCTTTGATGCACCAATTGAACAAGTGATGTATTTAGACAAGCCATTGAAGGAACACAATTTACTCCAAGCGATTGCACGGACAAACCGAACGTATAATAAAAAGACACACGGACTCATTGTAGATTACTACGGAGTATCGAACTTCTTAGAGGAAGCCCTTGGTATTTTCCACGAGGAAGATATTAAAGGTGCTATGCATCATGTGGATGAAGAAATTCCACGTCTACAATCACGTCATCGCAGAGTCATGCAGTTCTTTGATTATATTAGAAAAGACGATTTAGAAGCAAATTTAAAGGTATTAGAACCAGAAGATGTAAGGCATTCCTTTGACACAGCTTTTAAGAAGTTTTCAGAAAGTATGGACATGGTCATGCCTAATCCAAAAGCGAAGAAGTACTATGATGATTTACAATCGCTTGGAAAAATACGTCAATTAGCGAAGTCACGGTACTATGTCGATGACGGTACGATGGATATATCTGATTGTGGTGGAAAGGTAAAAGAGCTCATTGAAGAGTATTTGTATGCGACAACACCAGAAATATTATTTGAACCCATTAATATTTTAACTCCTCAATTCGAAGAGAAGCTAGATGAATTAAAAGAACCTGGAGCGAAAGCGGCTGAAATGGAACATGCGATCAAACATGAAATCCGCATTAAAATGGATGAAAATCCGATTAAATATACATCTCTTAAGGAACGAATAGAACATTTAATCGAACTACGTAAAGCAAGACAATTGACGATTGAAGAGTTATTAGAAGAGTACTATCAAATGCGTGAGGAAATGATGAACATGGAAGAAGAAAGTGATGTAGTAGGTTTAAAAGAAGCAAGACAGCTACCTTTCTATCAGTTGCTAGAACAATACACACCAGAAGATATGGAACAAGAAGGATTGAAAGACTTAACAGAACTCATTACGGAAATCATTCATGAAGAAGCTGTTGTCGATTGGGTAGACAAAGAAGATATTAAGCGTGAAATAAGAAAAAAAATAAAGAGACAACTTCGCGCAAGTGCCGTACCAAATAAAGACATTGAACATGTGACGAGACAGATTGTTGATTTAGGAGAAATCCATTACAAATAAAAAGACATAACTCCCATTCAAAAGAATGGGGAAGTTATGTCTTTTCTTGTCCAACACAATAAAGTTCCATTCCATGAATTCTTAACCACTCTTTATCTTCTTCGTAATGTGGAAGGATTGATCTTACTAAGTTCCAAAAATCTTGATTGTGTTCTGGAATACGTAAATGTGCAAGTTCATGTACGATGATGTAATCAATTACCCTTACTGGAGCCATGACAATTCGCCAGTTTAAATATATATTCCCTTCAGGTGTGCATGTCCCCCATCTTTTATGTTGGGTTCTTAATTGAATAGATGTTGATTCAACACCTAATAGATGTTCATAGTATGTAGCGCGCTCCTCTACTTTCCTTAAACCACGATTACGATACCATTCTATCAGACTTTCTTCTAGTGTAGCTTGTACCTTCTCTTGTTTCCAATTAGAAGGTACAGTAGCAATAAATCTACCCTGGTTAAAACCAAAGGATGATTGATCAACAGCGTCACGATGAACTTTTAAACGATATTGCCTTCCAAGATACGGCAGCTTTTCACCACTTACAAACTCTTTTGGGGCAACGTTGATTTTCACTTCACCTAGCTCTTGAATTTTGTCATAAATCCATCTTGCTTTACTAGATAGTAAATCATATATTTTTTTATCAGATGTTTTCTTAGGTGTGTACACTACTACACCATTGACCAAATCGACAACAATTCGGACATCTTTACGTTCTTGTTTATATAAAGAATAATAAATATCTGTATTTCCATATTTAATATGAGACACTCTTTCTCCCTACCTTCTATTTACTATTTTACATGGAGTATAGAAATAGAGCAATTAGGACTAGAAGTAATCAATTCTGTTTTACAAATTAAGTGACATCTACAATACATGAATCTTCATTTTTTACCTTGATACCTTAGTTGGGGACGATTGAAATCAAAAAAATAAGGATACTTCGATTGATAGAGGTATCCTTAAAGCAATTCAAAATTCTTTATATTGTATTTTTTTCACTTTCCATTCGTTAAAATTTTTAACAAAGCAGCTAATATTCCAATAGTTATTTATCTCGTTATTTCTTTTCTATCCAATAATATCACCTCCTAATAGTCACTAGGAAGTAACATCATTTGATAATCTTCACTGTCAATGCACCAAACTGTTCTCCCGATTGGAGTTGTATGTTTTAACTGGTAAACCCATTCACGTTTTCGTTCAGGAACTTCTTGTCTGTGAATGATGTACTGCTTTCCTTGTTGAACACTCAGCTCAAACACTTGCAAGTAATCTAGTCCTAAACCTTTCTCAAGTTGTTCATCAATTAATCCCCACAAGATCATTTGAATCTCACCATGAACCATTTCATTAATTGTTTTTGTCATATATCTTTTACTTTTGTACTTAAACATGTCTGTCCCCTTGATTCTCTAACCACTTTTCAGTCTTGTCGGGTAATGTACCTTCTAAAAAGTAAATAACAGACATCTCGTGGTCTCGCATGATGCCAATGCGAAAGTACTTAAAGCCTCCAACGACTTCTGTGTCAACGTACTCAATGCTTTCTGCAAAGTTCATAAGCATTTGCAGGTCAGTTTCATCATCAAAATGATAAATGCATGCGTGAGGTTCAAGTGAAAAGTCGTCAATCGCTTCCCCCTCCGCCACTGATTCGTAGGTCCATAGAAATTGGTTGTAAATCTCCTCAACATAAAAAGAAGGCAAACGTTCATCATTTTTTAATGATTGAACATCTGCCAACGTTTGAATGACTTTCATGTCATGACCTCCTATTTAATTTTCTTGCCGTTTTTAAATCATGCTTCGTAATGAGCCCATTGATGTGACTCGTCTGTAATGACAACACAAGTCCATTCACCACCCTCACACCAAATTAGGATTCCAACTAGTAAAGGATTCATCATTCAAAATACATGTTGCATGATATAAATGATGCACATCTTCAGGGTGTGAAGCTAATACAAATAACCATTCATTCTCCTTCTCATCTTCATAAGTTGTCATATGAAATAACAATGGATCAGGAAGTCCTGTTAACTCTTCTTTAGGGATTAATGCTTGATCAATTTCTTCATGATATAATAGAACACCTTCCCAACCATTTTCATCTATATCAACTGAGACTTGAAAGTTGTTCCACAAATAACTCATTATAATTTCTCCATGACGCTTCATTTTAGATATGCCCTTTCTCTCTTAAAGAAGTAAATGAATCATCACCAATAATAATATGGTCTAATAAATCAATACCCATGACCTCCCCGACTTCCTTTAGTCTTTTCGTGACATGAATGTCTTCCTGACTCGGTTCAGGATTACCTGAAGGATGATTGTGTCCAATTAAAATACCTGCTGCATTAGAAAGAATAGCAGGTTTCATGACTTCCCTTGGATGGACGATGGAAGAATTTAAGCTACCAACATGACATACATTTAACGCAGTTGGTTGATTCTTCGTGTCTAAACAAGCAACAACAAAATGCTCGCGATCCACATCTCCTAGAAACTGTTTAAATAGTTTATAACCATCTTCTGGACTACGAATCACTCTATTTTTATACAACACGCTACATTCTTTCACCATCTTTAAGCTAACCACATTTACTCTTTTTGCAGGTACGTCTCCTTTCTTTGCTTGATTGCGATGTTTCTGATTGTATAGATTTTCACCCAAAATACTTTCCTCCTTGATTAAGATCGATTTTGAAGTCTCATGACTTCAATCAAGGAAATAATATATACTTGAAGATTAAGTAAGAAAACAGAAAACACAAAAACCCCTAACTCGTTAGATTGAGTTAGGGCTAGACAGAATTTAGATGAGTGACAATAGGGACGTAAGTGATGAGTTTTTAAGTGGTTATTTTTTTAATTGGTTTAGGTGTTTTATGCTATACTAATCCTAATGAGAGTATTCAATTTTAGATAAGAATGGAGGTTCTAGATGGTAAAAAGAATTGATTTTCATATACATACTATTGCTAGTAAAAAAGACTATGAATTCGAATTCTCTTTAGAATGGTTAAGAGAATATGTTTCTATAGCAAATTTGGATGCTATCGCTATTACGAACCATGATTTATTTGATAGAGATAACTTTTTAGATATAAAAGAATCTCTAATAGATTTGGAATGCAAAGTATATCCTGGAATGGAATTAAGCCTAGAAACAGGACATGTGAATATAGTTTTTGACACAACCGAAATAGATAACTTATCATCTTTTTCTTCTTGGATTGAAGAAAATAAACCAGGTGTAAACGATACAATCTTAGTATCGGAATTAAATGAAAATATGAAAAATTGGTCTGACGGAATCTATATATTTGAACAAGGCAAAAGTAATTCTTTAAAAGTACCAGATAATTTGAGTAGTGTAATAGCAGTTGGAGGTGTTTCCAACCAACTTAAATTTCAATCTACTTTTTGGAATGAAAATGAATTAGTGCCCGTACTATTTAGTGATGCTCATGCAACGAAAACAGATTCTGATATCGATAGAAATGATATTACTTTTTTAAAACAAAAAAATACTTTTTTACAAATTGATAATTGTTCTTTTGAAGAAATAAAGAATTGTATTGCAGACAGAAGTAAAGTAGCAGTTAACTCTGATTTGCTTAGAAATGTAATTGAAATTAATAGTCATCGAGTTTCTACTGGATTAAATTTGATTGTAGGCAAACGTGGTACTGGAAAAACTTACTTTTTAGAAAAAATTAAAAGGGAGTATCCAGAAGACGATATCTATGAAATCCCGCAATTCGAAACTGCTAATTCAGAAGAATTTATTAATAATTATAGAAAAAACCAACGTTTTGAGGCGTTTGAAATTTGGAAGGAAAAACACTCAATCCAATTTAATGCTATACAAGATTATATGAAACATCCTGAAAATAATCTAATGAAAGAAATGGAAGCTTATTTAGAGAGTGTTAAAATTCATGCTAAAGATAATGCTAATAGTAAATCCTCATCTAAATATAAATTAACAAAAGAATCTAATTTCGAGATTGTATCTAAAGATTCGTTAATAAACTATTTAGAATCATTACATAAAATAATTATTTCAAAAGACTTTTGGGATTATTTATCAGAGCCAGAAAAAAAGAAAATATTTTTCATTGAAAGTTATAATGAATTAAAATCTGCATATATAAAAAACGCAAAAGAAATGAAGTTAAAAGACAGGGTTAATGAAATCATTAGAGATGTTAAAAGTATATTAAGTACTAAAACAGGCATTAATAATCCTGATGATTTTAATTACACTAATACAGTGCAAAATATTAAATACAAAGAAAAAATTAATGACTTCTTAAAGGATGTAATAACTGAAAAGGTGATAAAAACTGAGGACATACATGGTTATAAAATCGAAGTTAAAATCACTCCATATGATAGTGCAAAGCAATTCCAAACATCACATGCTATTAGAGAAGCAGTTCAAAATGACTTGATAAAACCTTATAAAGATAAGGACTATATTACATTTTTAAATAACCTTAAGCAAAAAGAATTTTATAACTCTGCTAACTTAGAAGAGTATTTTACAAATGTAGAGGTTAACTTGTTAGATTCATATGGTACGCCGGCCTCAGGTGGACAAGCTGTTGGTTTTTCTTGGCTCTTCGCCATTTAGTGTTGAAAAAACAATTTACTAGGCTCCATTCGACTCTAGTATTTACCGCTGTTATGACATTTCATTACTAGCGAAGATTAAACGAAAACACAAAGCCAAAAGCCGGACAAGGGAATGAGTTCAATTGCTCACTCCACATTCACCACCTGTTACATGAATAACCCCTTCACAAATGGGTATACTTATTCATGGACAAGGGAATGGGTTCGGTTGCGAGCGATACATGGCTCCGTACTGTTACTCATTCTTTTTTTGTTTACGGGAAAACTAAAGAATGACAATCCTTATGGCTCCATAAGCAAGTCTAGCTTGTTAACAGTAGCGTAAATCATGGCTATAAAGTTTTCTGCGGAACGATATCCGCGAGCTTTTCTTTTGGCAGCTTGGACTAAACTGTTTACACCTTCAAGCAACCCATTAGTCATTCTGGTTTTAAACCATCTTAAAATACCACTTTTATGCTTTTTAAGCGATCCGGCCAGCTTGATCATCGGTTCCAGTTGAGAGCGAATAGCCCAGTTATACCACTCATCAAAATACATTTCAGAAATTATGGGTGATCTGCGAAACATTCCCTGTAAGGACAGTTTCATTCGATATG
>Ga0209487_1004022_pt1 | contig 11432 bp, 9 predicted proteins | sample Poulit2012_FD_187524 | JGI IMG/M metagenome (GOLD analysis project Ga0209487, IMG submission 187524) | Agricultural soil microbial communities from Georgia to study Nitrogen management - Poultry litter 2012 (SPAdes) (version 2) | ecosystem: Environmental > Terrestrial > Soil > Agricultural land... | reverse complement strand
CGACGCGTTGACATCCCCGCCGGCAAGGATCGCGTCACGTTAAGCGGCATGCCGGACGGCGCTGCGTTCAGTCTTGACATCAGAACGCCGGATGGCGAGGTCGTCACGCAGCGGGTAACCCCCGCATGCGGAGGTGTGGAGGTGGTCAGCCTTCCGGCACCGACCTCGCAGCCAACGGACGTGCTCGTGACCGTCGACTTCTCGTGCACGCTGCGCTTACAGCCGCCGTTCAATGCTACGCTCAAGTACAAGCGCGTCGGTGAGCCAGGCGCCGGGGTCACGGCCGGCACGCCCGACTGGCGCGTCGACGAACACGGCCGCGTCGTTGGCGGGTCGCTCGAAGTGCCGGGCATGTACCTCAATCAGAACTATCGCGTCACGCTCATCACTCCCGAAGACACGGAGTCGAGAGACGTCTTCATCGATAGCGCTGACTTTTTCTATGACGTCGACGTGCCGGGCGACTTGTGCCGACGGTAGAAAAGACGCATGAGACATATAGAGGGGCGGCTGATTATTTCAGTCGCCCCTTTCTTGTTTTAAGCGCCGTCGGTAACGTAAGAGGACAAAATCATATCCTCGCCACGATGGCGCTCATGACTTATGAAACGATTTGCGAAGTGGGTTGGAATTGGATTCGGCGGATTTGTTGTCCTGATTATTGCCGCATTCGCTGTCATTTACCTCGCCAGTTCAAGTAGGATTAATAAGCTCCATCAGATTGCATTACTGGATGTCGTAATCCAGTCAGACTCGGCTGCGATCGAGCGTGGTCATCACGCCGCGCGAATTCGAGGGTGTGCGGATTGCCACGGCGAGGATTATGGGGGAGGCGTGTTTCTCGATGATCCTGCAATGGGCCGCCTCATCGCGACGAACCTTACCGCCGGCGAGGGTGGCATCGGTGGTGGTTACACGGATGCGGATTGGGTGCGCGCGATCCGCCACGGGGTAGGGCCGGAAGGACGTGCGCTGCTTTTCATGCCGTCGTACGAATATTATCCGATGAGCGATGAGGATCTCGGCTCGATGATCGCCTACCTGAAATCGCTGCCGCCGGTCGATAGGCAACTTCCCGCAAGCAAAGTCGGGCCCATGGGCCGAGCGCTGTTGCTGGCCGGCCAGTTCCCGCTTCTGCCGGCCGAGATGATCGACCATGATGCACCGCGATCACAACCCCCGGAAGTCGGCCCGACGGCGGAATACGGCGCCTATCTCGCTGCAACCTGCACAGGGTGCCACGGCCCGAACTATTCTGGAGGGAAGATCCCGGGCACCCCGCCGGTATTTCCGGAGGCCGCCAATATCACGCCGCACGAGTCGGGTATCCTTGGGTGGACGAGGGCGGAGTTCGTAGCCGCCGTCCAGGAGGGGAAGGCGCGCGACGGGCGCACCTTCGAGCCGCAGTTTATGCCGTGGCCCAACTTCCGCCACATGACGGATGTCGAGATCGAAGCGCTCTGGCAGTACATCCAGACATTGCCGCCTCGCGAGTACGGCAATCGATAGGATATCGCCCGCCCAACGGATTGCCACGACCGTAAAATCCCGGCACCTGTCGGTTCGGATTAGCATATCCGCAATATTCAGGCACCTGTAGGGGCCTCGCATCCGAGGACCACAATGTGGCGTCAGGCCGGCACACAGCCGGTCGTTCTGTCGTCGTGTCGGCGGATTGAGGGATGCGTCGCCCCTACTTTTGGGAGCCCGTCGGGATGGCGTCAACGATTCGGTCGGCGAATCGCCGGCACTTCAGAATAGGGCGTCCGGCCGATGGGGAAAGGGCCGGGCCTTGCGGATCCCCACATTCGAGAATCTCGGCACGCCGCCCACCGGGACTGTTGGCAGCGCGATGGGCGGTGAACCGATTGATCAGCCGGCGAGGCATCCGCGGCATCCAGGCCTGGTGTCACAACGCCTGCGTCTCGGCGAACGTCCGACCGAGCCAGTCGCACAGCGACTCAAGTTCTGCCTGGTCGACCTCATCAAACGCAGCGGGATCATCCGAGTCCACATCGAGCACCGCAAGAAGGCGGCCTTGCGGTGTTACGACAGGGACGACGACTTCCGATTGCGTCGTCGACGAACATGCGATATGTCCAGGGAACGCGTTGACATCCGGCACGAACTGCGTCTGGCGCGACCGCGCGGCCGCGCCGCATACACCGCGATCGAAAGGGATGCGCAGGCAGCCGTGGCCACCCTGATAGGGTCCGACGATCAGCAGGTCATCCGAAACAGCGCGGTAAAACCCGGTCCAGTGAAAGTAATCGTGCGCGCCGTGGAGCTCGCACGCAACGGTCGCCATCGCAGCGATCCAGTCGTCCTCTCCTTCAAGTAGCACCTCAATGCGCCGTCGTACCTCGGCGTATCTGCCGGCACGGCTCTGGTGGACGGCAGTAGTCTGATTATCTTCAAGCATTATCGGGCAGCGGTCGAAAGCAATCGAGTGGAAGTCGGCGGACCGAGGTCGGCGGCAACGGCGCGAGCTACTTGCCGACCCGACGCCATCGCTCCGTTCAGCGACGGCATGTGGCGGTGATCTCCGCACATGTACAGCCGCTCACGAATCCGCGGCGATCCCGCTGGAACGACCACGTTCGTCGTTCGATCCGGTAGTGCATAGGGGAGGTAGTAGCTCCGCAGGTGGCGCCACGACTCCGCCGCTGCTCCAAACCATGCAATAAGCTGCCGTCGTATATCACGATCTGAGGTGGTGCCGTACTGAGGGTCAAACGGTACGACAGCTATCAACGCCCGTTGGTCTGGAGAGTAGGTCGGAGCAATGTTTGTTTGGACACTCAGCGACATAATGGGCCCGCGGCCGCTTCCATTCACGAGGAGATACGGCTCAGTGAAAGGCGCACGCGGGGCAGCGTAGTAAATGCACGCAGCAGCTACGCCCTTGGCGTCGATCGGCCGCTCAGCCAGCCGCGATGCCTCTGCCGCGGTGGTCGCGATGATGACCGCGCGAGCCTGTTGTATCGTACCGTCGCCCAGCATCACGCGATTGATTTCGATCTTCTCTACGGTCGTATTCAGCAGAATGCGATCCCGCGGGATCGATGCCGCAATTTGCCGCGGCACAGCCTGGATCCCCTCCGCCGGGAGAGCCGCCCGCCCCAACGCGAGGCTCCGCATAAGAATCTCGAAGATGCGCGCACTGGTGTTCAACTCCGGATCGAAGGTATAGCTACCTACCAGCGGCCGGAAATACCGCTGGATCATCTCGTCGGAGAACCGCCAGCGGGATTTCAACGCCTGCCACGTGGGTATCTCCGGTCGGGCCAGTATTTCCTCCGGTCGGCTGCGGGTAAGCATCGTCCGCATCCATGTCAGGCGTAGGCGGTCCGCGGTGGTGCCGATCGGACTGCGGAAGGATCTTAGCGCCTCCCGGGGATGACGCACCGGATCGGCGAGTGTATGGAGCACGCCATCGTGATAAACCCGGGCACCGTCCATCACATGCCCGACGCGGAGGGCATGATAGTCGAGCTCCGAACGCGTCTCTGGAAACGTGGTCAGCAGAGTGTGGAGACCACGGTCCAGCAAGAACCCGTTGACGACGTCAGTGCGGGCGCGGCCGCCTACGTCGTCAGACGCTTCAATCAGCAGCACGTCATAGCCCGCGCGGTACAAATGCGACGCACAAGTGAGTCCGGCTACGCCGGCACCAATGATGATTGCGTCACGCCTCGACATGCGATGAGAAATAAGAGGTCACAAAAATAGATACAGGCTGGATGAGCTGGAATCTGTGAGCCACCGGCGATGCAACTGATTGCATGTGAGCTCCCTTCAGCCTCTCACGGCTCCGGCCAGAGCACGCCGTCAATCGCATGAATGATGCCGTTGCGTGCTTCTATATCCGGCTCCGCGATTTCCACATTGCCGATGAGGGCTCCGTCACCTTCCCGTATAAAATTGATGCTCCGTCCGTACATCGTCTCAACCGACCCTGCCGCTTGAACCTGTTCTGAGGATAAATTGCCCGCGACAACGTGGCTCATCACAAAGTCCTGCAAGGCGCCGGCATGCTCTTCCGACAATAATTCGTCGGCATCGTACGTGCCGTCAACGGGCGCGAAAAATGTAAACGGGCCCGACTGCTCGAACGTGCTGCCGAGCTGAGACGCCTCGAGCAGCGTCACAAATCCACTGAAGCGTCCGTCTGCACGGAGTTCGCCGACGATGTCATTCCGGGCGGTATTCGCCTCCGACAAGCCAACAGGTGGCAAACTGTCTTGCGTGGTTATCGTGTCGGCCGAGATGCCGTCATCGCGTCCATCCTCTACATCCCTGCAGCCGGCCGCGGACAATAGTACAATCAGCGTAAGCAAGGGCAAGTATACGGGCGTGCGCATGGTCAGCCGGTTAAAAGGCATGGGCTGGGTTGATCTGGCGTTCATTCCGAAGTTGGCGCATGAAGTTAGCCGCCAATAGGTGCAAGCCGCGAAGCTCATTCAGGATTATTACGTCGGCGCCTGATACCCGGGCTGTGGCCGTGGGGATCATCCGCTCTGCACTCAGTGATACCGCTCTACATAACGATGACGCTGGTCGGGAGCGCCGAGCATTACGAGCTGCATGCCGGTTTCCAGGATGGTGTCTCCGGTAATTGCGGTGTCGATTCGACCATTTCGGCGAACGCCGATAACGATAAGACCTGTCACGGCTCCGATGTCGCTTTCAGCCAGTCGACGGCCTACAAGAGGTGTGGGAACGGGCTCGTCGAACATCGCAAGACTCTCGCCGAGAACGAGCGGCGGATGCTGACTGAGCGTAGCATATACCGTCGTTGCACCGAGCGAAGCGTGGCTCAGCACGAAGTCGGCACCGGCACGGAAAATCGACTCGACATTTCGCTCGAGCGTAACGCGGCTCACGATGCGAAGCGCCGGGTTCAGCCTGCGGCAATAGGCTGCCAGGTAGATGTTCATGGCGTCGTCGTGCGTCGTCAGCACGACAGTGGGTGTTTCTTCGATGCCCGCTTCCATCATCACATCCATTCCTTCGGCGTCTCCATCAAATACCCGATAACCTTTCGCGCGCGCCCGATCCGCGGCTTGCGGATTCCGTTCGATGATGTGCAACGGGATTTCCTTCTCCCGGAGCGATGCTGCCACGGCCAGCCCGACGGTCCCGCCGCCGATAATAATGACCGGGTTCTGGTTGATGTCATAGATGAGCAGAATGTCATCCAGGAGGTCGAGCTGCTCCTGCGTACCTGCCAGCACCGGTACGCTATGGTCGGTGAGCATGTGCTGAGGCGCGGCGGGATGCGCGATTCCACGTTCCCAGACTGCGATGATGTTGATGCCCGTGGTCTCGCGAAGCCGGGTCTCGCGGATCGATTTGTTGGCAAGCGGCGTGTTGCGGACCGGTAGCTCGGCGATCTTCAGCCCCTCGTACTCGCCCACGATATGCGTATGAGCCTGTGATGCGCTAACCCGGTTGGCCAGTTGCTCACCGAGGCGGCGCTTGAGCGGGACGACCGTCGTGGCCCCGCTCAGCTCCATCACATCCACCGCATCATCCGACGAAGCGATGGCGAGGATCGGTGTGTCGGGCGCGACCTCGCGAACGGTGATGATGATGTTCGTGTTCATCGTGTCCTCGCGGTTGGCCACGATCAGACGCGCTCGATCGGCCATGAGAGCACGGTAGGTTTCGGGGTTGTCGAGGTCGCCTGCCACGGCTGGTATTCCCCGTGCACGTAAATCGGCCGTCGCGGTCAGGTCGCTGGCAAGCACGAAATACTCGATCTCCTCGTCGCGAAGACGTTTGATCAAGGCCTCTATGACCGGGGCGTAGCTGCACAGTATGACGTGATCGGACGTCCCCTCCGGCACGCGGCGGGGTGCCTTGAGCTGGATCTGCGCTTCCAGCCATGGCGCGTAAAAGAACCGGATGAACGCGAACGGCAACATGATAAGGAGCATCAAAATCCCCGTCACCAGCACGATAAGGCTGAACATGCGGCCCAGATCAGTCGTGAAGGTGATATCACCAAAGCCGAGCGTGCTCATCACCGTGAGCGTCCAGTAAAACCCGGTGAGCCACGAATGCTGCTGCCCCTCATAGACCATGAGCACGTGGAAGAGCACGCTGAACACGATCATCACAAACAACAACAGGGCGGTATACTGCAGCAGTGCGCGTGTATTCTGGCGGACCGTTCGGTCGCTGAGGAAATAAGTGAGCTGCGTGGTGAGGAATTTCATAGCCTGAACGTCGTGCTTCTCTCAGTTGCGCGCCGGCCACACGACCGATGACCATTCATCGATTCGTGCGCCGAGCCGAGTTTACGGCCCCGGCCGACGAATGGTAAGTACCCGAACCCAGAATCGGCTGTCGTCAGAGTGGGGAGGTTTCAGTTTTTGGTTTTTGGTTTTAGGTTGTTGGTTTTCAGGCCTGGCAGGTCTTTGTGCCGGGCGTGGCGGTGGTGCAGAGGTTTGTGGATTCGTTCAGTCGTTAGGCCTGGCAGGTCGATGTTGTCGTAGCGCCCGCACGCGTTCGGCAGGAACCGCCGACGCCGGGGTGGATAAGTCAGGATCCATGTAAGCGACCCGCCCTTCATCACAGGCATATCCATGTCCGTTCTTTTTCGCCGTCTGCTTCTCCCGGCCGTACTCGTTCTTATTGCACTGCCCGAAGCGCAGGGGCAGGATCAGCGGCCCATCCCATATCCAATCGAGCCCTCTCTGCAGTTCCAGGCGGCCGTCGAAAAAGGAACGCGTACCCGCAGCGGACATCCCGGTGAACAGTACTGGACGAATTATGCCGAGTATCAGATCAGCGCGACGCTGACGCCCGGTGATAACCGCCTCAGCGGCAGCCAGACGGTTGTTTATCGGAACGAGTCTCCCGTCGAACTCGACCGCGTGCTCGTCAACCTCTATCAGAACCTGCATGCCGAAGGCGCCATGCGGAACCGGCCGGCACAGGTGACCGGCGGGATGGATCTCGAGCGCGTAGAAGTCGACGGTGTCGAGTATCGCGAGGGGAATATGCGCGGAGCGTATATGCTGAGCGGCACCGTGATGGCGATTTTTCTGCCGACGCCGATCCCGAGTGGCGGCTCGATCGAACTCGGATTCGAGTGGTCGTTCGAAGTGCCGGAGGCCGGCGCGCCCCGGATGGGGCAGGATGGTGACGTCTATTACCTTGGATACTGGTATCCGCAGATCGCCGTCTACGACGACGTGCGCGGATGGGTGGCTGATCAGTACCTCGGCAACGGCGAGTTCTACATGGGCTTTGCCGATTACAACGTCTCGCTGACCGTGCCGGAAGGCTGGCTCGTCTCGGCGACGGGTGATCTGGTGAATCGCAGCGAGGTCCTGTCTGACGAAATCATTCGCCGCATTGACGGACTGGCGCAGGATGAGGTCACGACGATCGTCTCGGCTGCCGAGCGTGGAACGGCCACGCAATCGGGTACCGACGGCATGCTGACATGGCGCTTCACCGCGGAGAACGTACGCGACTTCGCTTTCGGCACCTCGCAGTCCTATGTGTGGGATGCCACACTCGCCGAGACCGAACCGGGCCGCACCGCCGTCGTCCATGCGTTTTACCGCCCCGACGAGACAACGTGGCAGGAGGCAGCCGAGTATGGGCGCTTCTCGATCGAGTTCATGTCTGAACGTTTCCGTCCATATCCATGGCCTCACATGAGCATCATGGAGGGGATTATCGGTGGAGGCATGGAGTACCCCATGATCACGCTCATCGGCGGCGGACGCAACGAGCGCTCTCTGTTCAGCGTGACGCTGCACGAGATCGTCCACATGTGGTTTCCGATGCTCGTCAACCAGGACGAGAAGGGGTTCACGTGGATGGATGAGGGGTTGACGTCGTATCTGACCGCCGAAGGCTCGAATGCTTTCTGGGGTGACGAACTCGCGTGGATGCCTGAGCGGCAATACTATTACCGCCTTGCAGGCACGGATATGGAGGTCGAGATCAAGCGCCACGCGGATCTTTACCCGATTGGGTCACCGGCGCGGACGGTGGCGCATTACTCCAAACCTGCGGTCGCTTTTCATGCGCTGCGCGGTATGGTAGGGGATGAGCGCTACGATGCTGCGCTCGCCGAGTATTTTGACCGCTGGGCCTACAAACATCCCTATCCGTGGGATATGTTCAACGCCATCAACGACGCGCTGGGCGAAGACCTTGACTGGTTCTGGCGCGCCATGTTCTACGAGACCTGGGTGCACGACCTGGGGCTGGCCGGCGTGAACGACGACGGCGATGTAGTGACCATCGTGGTGGAAGATCGAGGCCTCGTGCCCATGCCTGCCACCGTCCGAGTGACGTACGATACCGGCATGATGGCCGACCAGGAGATTGATGTTGACGTCTGGCTCAGCGGAGAGCGGTCAGTCGAGCTGCAGTTCCAGGGGGGAGGCGTCGAGCGCGTGGAGATCGACCCCGACTGGTATCTGCCCGACATCGACCGGACGAACAATGTCTGGGAGGCTGGATCCGCCGCGGCTTCAGGCGGTTGATGACATGCACGAGGCATGATCTCCGTGCGATCAGTTGAAAACATGGTCAAGGCACTTGACCTGAGCGCAGGGGTCACGCTATCTTCAACGCTCGTTATTCCTCGGTAGCTCAACGGTAGAGCATTCGGCTGTTAACCGAAGGGTTGTAGGTTCGAATCCTACCCGGGGAGCAAAGGCCCGCCATCGAGCGGGCCTTTTTCGCCCTTGCCCAAGTGGCGGAACTGGTAGACGCGCATGATTCAGGGTCATGTGTCCGCAAGGACGTGGAGGTTCGATTCCTCTCTTGGGCACTGGTCGTGACATAAACCTCCGAGGTCTCGCAGACCTCGGAGGTTTTTTTTATGCCGCCGCCCGCCGGTCGTACAGTTGCCGCTGAAACCCGATGAACAGGTTGCGGATGTTCGCATGCCCGCCCAGTTCCTGCTCGGCGTCGAAGAGCGAGCGGTAGCGTAACTCGAGCAACTGAGGGAGCTTACGATCGTCCAGTTCGCCGACGCCCTGCTGCACGTAATGGTCGAGCACGAACCTGACGAACGTACGCTGCTCGGCATCGAGCGGGTCGAGAATGGTCCGTTCCCGCAACGCTACCCGCAACTGGCGTGAGACCGGAGGCTCGGCATAGGCGATGTAGGCCAGCACGTCGTGGCGCCGCGGGCTTCATGAGTTAAATAGGAGACTTAGCTGGTCTGCGTGCGGAAGTGGTGTGGATCGAATGGATGGCACTTCGGGCGCGCGGGAGACCTGGATGGTCTACGGACGAAAAACAAGGAGACGTCCGGTTGGTGTTGATACATCTCCGCGGTCCGGGCGTCGTTCAATACATCTCGTACTTCGCCAGGCGGCCGTCGAAGGCGCCGCTGACGAGTTCTCGCTTCCACGTCTCGCGTAAGCCTACGCTCTTGAGCAGGCTCCGGTCGCCGACGTACATATAGGCTGTCGAACCCGTACAACGCTGCTTGAGGAAATCGCCGATCGACTTCATCAAGCGCTGTGCCTGTCCGTCCTGCCCCATACGTTTGCCGTAGGGCGGGTTCATGATGAGCGTCGTGTCCTTGAACCCGTCGAGCTCAAACATGTCAGCCCTACTCACGCGAATCTGATCTCCGTGCGGTAGTCGCGCCAGATTGGTCCGAGCGGCTTGAGCGGCGGCCGCGTCGGTGTCGCTTCCGGCGATCAGGCCGGGAGGAAGTGCCCGTATCTTCGCGTCAGACTCCTTCCTGACGCGCTTCCATAGGCCGGCATCGAAATCCGGCAACGATTCGAATCCGAAGCGAGGGCGGAGATAACCGGCGGGGATCCGGCACGCGTGCATGAGTGCCTCGGCGAGGAGCGTTCCGCTACCGCACATAGGGTCGTATAGCGGAGACTCACCATCCCACCCGGTCATCTGGATGATGGCCGCCGCGACGGTTTCCTGCATTGGAGCGGAGGTTGATTCTGTGCGATAACCGCGGCGGTGCAGTGATCCGCCGGATGTGTCAAGGCTCAGCGTCGCGTGGTTATTTTCAATGTACAGGTTGAACCACACGCTGGGGCTGATGGTGTCGACGCTCGGCCGGCGGCCCGTTCTTTCGCGGAACTGATCGACAATGGCATCCTTCACCCGCAGGGCCGCATACTTCGAGTGCCGGATCTTACTGTTCGACACGTTGGCGAAGACGGCGAAGGTGTCGTCGACATTCATGAAATCCGACCAGTCGACCTCGAGGAGCGTCCGGTACAGGTAGTCAGGGTTGTGGCAGGAAAAGGACGTCAATGGCGCGAGGACGCGGGTCAGCAACCGAGACCGGTAGTTGATGCGATACAGCGTTGCCGGGTCGGCGTCGAAATAGAGTCCGCGATAAGCGGGAGCCACCTCTCTTGCTCCCAGGCCTGTTATCTCCGCCGATCCGACTTCTTCTAAGCCTCCGGCGACCTGCGCGAAGTATCGTGGGTGCTCCTGGTATTTGTACATCGATGCCGATTAAGGGCGCTTGGAGAGACGTTGCTTGTGGTCGGCAATATACGACGCTGGGCCGGGCGCAGAGCAGGCGGTGCTACCGGCGGATCAGCGATAGCCGAGCCCGTTATGGCACACATTTAAGGTGGTTCGGCATAACCGGAGGAGGAGAGGGAGCGGGTTTTTCTGCGCGTCCGAGCGGTTGACGTGAGAGCGTGTGGACGAAGCACCGGCCATCGCCGTCCCGGCTTACATTTGGTGAACCCCGGCGAGGCCGAACCCGGTTTCCCCAAAAAGCAGTTATTGGTGGTTGGTTTTTGGTTGGTGTGTTCGGTGACAATCGTATGAGCGTGGACCACGCTTCTTCCGCGCGGGGGGACAGGCCTGGTTCAGGATCAGTGTAACTGTTATCCTCGGATTCAATTCCACCTGCCGGGTCCAACCAGAATTTGGATGACGGCGCCGAGATGCATCGATTTTTGTACCTGACTTGAGTCCCATGCTTCGCCGAACGATTACGCTCTCCGTTTTTGTCTTCGCGCTGACCTGTGTACCGACGGCGTTGGCGCAGCCCGCCCAGTTGGAGGGCATCGACACGTACATCGAGGAGGGGATGGCGACGTGGTCGATTCCGGGCCTCGCCATCGCAGTCGTCCACAACGATGAGGTGGTCCTGGCAAGGGGCTACGGCGTGCAGAAGCTCGGCGAACCGCGGCGCGTGGATGAACACACGCTCTTTGGCGTGGCCTCGACCACAAAGGCAATGACCGCCGCCGCTCTCGCGATCCTCGTCGACGAAGGTTTGATCTCGTGGGATGACCGCGTGGTCGATCACCTGCCGGAATTCCGGCTCTCCGACCCGTGGGTGACGTCGCAGGTCACGATCCGGGATCTGCTGTCGCACCGCGTCGGCGTGGGCCGCATCACCGGCAACCGCATCCAGTTCATGACGCACGAGCCGCGCGCGGAGATCATGC
>Ga0209487_1004021_pt1 | contig 11435 bp, 17 predicted proteins | sample Poulit2012_FD_187524 | JGI IMG/M metagenome (GOLD analysis project Ga0209487, IMG submission 187524) | Agricultural soil microbial communities from Georgia to study Nitrogen management - Poultry litter 2012 (SPAdes) (version 2) | ecosystem: Environmental > Terrestrial > Soil > Agricultural land... | reverse complement strand
CATCCTCCTAATTTTTATTTGGTCATCTCTCTGACCTCATAACTACATTATGTCACGGTATAGTGATGTGTCAATGATTATTTATATTTATATTTAATTTATTTATTAAAAAAAGAGAGCTTAATTGCCCTCTTCTGTTCACTTTTAGACAGGTTCTATTCTTACCTTCGTATATTCTTGAAACATTTCATAAAAGACAGCTCTGGCAATATAATTGTTATCGGAATTGAATATCTTAATTTCCGCCGAACTCATACTAGAGTCAAACGGATTACCTTTTCTAACAACCTCATGATATTCGTAATCCGAAACCAATCTCTTAATTTGACTGATTCCGTCATCAAAATAATTATCTTTTATCTCTTTGATGGTAAAATCCACTGTATCGTTTGCATCCAGAAACTTTATTATTTCTTCTTTTGTTCTGTTTAACTTCATGTTTTACTCCTTTCATTCATATTTTTGATTTTTATAAGAAGTAATGATATAATAGACATATCGTACACATTGTACGCGGATTGAAATATATAATATATCATTTACAGAAGAGGGGCATTTTATATAATGCTCCTTCTTCATTCATTTATATAAAATATCTCACTATATCTATAATCATCGTTTATTTGCCACTCTTCATACCCTTCTTTAAAATCATTATATTTATCTTCCAGAACAGATTTCAATACAACAATATTATACTTATCATTCCTCCCATGCATTTCACCTTTCTTGACTAAATGAAAGATTGGAGAATCATAGTCAGCAGCACTTTCCACCTCACACCAAGCATTCATCGTATCAAAATCTATGAATATAGTTGCACTTCCTTGCCAATCATTAAATTGTTGTCTAGCTTCCTCTAGTGAACTGAAATCGAAGTTTATCATATAATACCTCCTTTTAAAATAAGCATACAGCAAATAATCATTATGTCAACCCCTATCCTATAACTATCACAGTAGCATAAATTGCTTTAATTTAGTATAATAAAGAAGAGGTGATAATTATGAAGAAAATAAAAATGTTTGCAATTATTTTTATAATTCTAATGCTAGAAGCCTGTGGAGTTCCTGAATTTGAAGATGCTTATGAGGCGGAAGATTTTATATCTAAAGAAATAGCAGATGGTAAGTTAGATTATGATAAATTCAGAAAAAACTACGCTAGTGAGGATGCTGATGTTAGTCCCGAAGAATTTGAGTTATACAAGCAAGTTATTGATGATAAGTTAACTGAAGGAATTTATGACATGAAGGATACAGGATTGATAATAGGCTACCATTACAAGTTCAAGGAACGATTTGAAGGATCCGATGCCTCTGTGATATTTGTATATGAAGATGGGACATATAAAGTAGACGAACTTTTAATATTTAAAGTAAGAAATAAATAAACCCCCGATATGGGGGCTTTTTTGTGCCTAAACCTTTTTGGAGGGGAGGTTTTTAGCACTGTATAATTAAACTTTTAGGGATTCACTAATGCTATAACACAGTTCAACAAACATACTTATAATTTAAATCCAAAATGGTCTTGACAATATTTTCCTCGCCACCAAGTAAATTAACATAGTGAGTTAATTCTTCAGGAGTGAAATGTTTCATATTCTTTATTTCTTCCTCATGCAGAGGTCTATATTCCAACGCTTCAGCTTCTTCATTGAATCGAACAGATAGGAATTTAGCCCCACCAGATGGATTGGCAATTGTTGGCTCTTCAATCCAAGCCCACATACCACTTGTGCCATTACCTAAAAAAACTCTTTGGTTGTAGTAATATTCGACCCTTTGGTTCGCAGGTACTTTTATGATGGTTGACTCTCTTCTCTTAGGTGTTTCCTTATAATGAGGATACCAATGCTTTGCACGCCTGCTTAGTAATCTGGTGAAAGAGAGGATAGGATTGTTTGGATTTATTTTCATCTCATTCAACTCCTTTACTTGGTGTCTGTATATATTATAACATTACAATTATCTGATTGTCAACATAAAATTAAAAAATACTTGTAATAAATATAAAAATATTTACAACTAATTGAGCGCATGCGAGTAGGGTGGTAAAATAATTAAAGTGGAAGGTGAGGTGAGTTGAAATAATTAAAAAGGCAAGGGTGGTTTCTAATGTAAAAGTGCATGTGGTGAAGAGGGGAATTAGGCAGAAGGATATAGCGTCAATGATAGGGGTGACTGAGCAGCAAATGAGTAATTGGGTTAACGGAAAATCAATACCACCACTCAAAACAGCTTTACTGCTGGCAAGGCTATTAGAAACAACAGTCGATTCTTTATGGTACATAGAAGAATGAAAGAAGACGAGTGATTACCACTCGCCCGAATTTTGCAGGTGACATATTCCAATCATTATGGCATCTGCATCATTATCATTCGTTACACTAAAGTTATCTAGTAACGACTTTTGAACTAACTTATCTTTAATGTCGTAAACTTTTTCTATAACTTCTTCTTTTGAAGCATTTCCATTTCCAACAAATTGCTTTTTAGCTGTTCTATTGTTTACAACGAAGATTTCTTGGTTACACCAAACTTTTTTTGCTATAGAGTGAGTTCCGCCAACTTTATAAGCTGACTGATTACTGGACTTCCTACTTGGTGAATTAGGAACCCAATCTTCCATAACAACCTCAGACGTATAATATGATGCTTTTAAGGCTTGTAACATATATTCTAGTCTTATTAACTTCTTCCCCTCTTCATTTGAATCAAAATGATTATTAGATATCGTTCCCCATTCGATTAACTTCTTTCGTTTACTTTTGTCGAATACAGCATAACCAGTTTCATTCAGTGATAAATCAAGTGCTATTAAAAATCTCATTCATTATCACCAAAAACATCTCTAGAAGTGGGGTTATCTTTTACCCTTGATAGAATCTCCATAGCCATAATGAAGTCCAACCTACGAACTCTTTTATATAATGAAAATGTATATAACGCATTGGCAATAATGATTACGAAGGATAAAGCGAGAAGGACGTGAAACAAATCCATCCCTAAATAATGAACTCCCACAAAGCCGACGCCAAAGAATGTGGCGATAACAACGATAGAACTGATGATATTATTAATAATATTCTCCATATTGCTCCCCCTTATAAATATCTTTGTTTCTTCAAAAACAAAGGGCATATACTCCTTACATCACAAAAATTATCACAGAAAAAGGGATTATATTCAGCATTCCAATCACTATCTTTCATTCGCTGCCATACACCCTTAATCTTTATTTCTGACATTTTTATAAAGTTATCGTCTATTATTATCTGTCTTTTTTCACCAAATCTAATGAAGTCAAATTCAAATACGTGAGGATACTCACCGTATATACTCTTACACGCTAGTGTATACATGTGTGGTTGATATTGTTTATCCATTTGAGTTTTCCCGTACACTCTAGATGTTTTGTAATCTCTTACAATTAGTCTATCTTTCTCATCCCGATAAACTAAATCAATGTAACCGTGCAGGGGAGGGGTAGAGAAGTCGATTGGTACATAAAACTCTTTCTCTACATCTATAATTTTCATATTCTTTAATTCTTTAATCATATTAATCAAACTAGACTTTCCTTGGCGGTAGTACTCGCCTCGTTGGGTATCAGGGATATCAACGTTAGTAAATTCACCATCATAAAGTGATTTTGCAACCTCATAACTTTCTACTTCTCCTTTACCAATGCGTTCAGCAATATCGTGAAGTAAAGTTCCGTAGTCAGCATACCAATTCGTTGTTCTATCTATATCCCTAACTCCATTTATATAATTATTAAAGAACAGCTGCGGACATTGCTCAAATGCATGGATTCGACTAGCTGATAAATACGGAATGTTAACGGACATTGATTCACCTCCTTAGCCAGTTAGTTCTTTCAACTCTTCCTCAATCTCTTTCTTTCTGATAGCATACTTTTTATCTTTCTTCTCGTCATCCTCGTGCTCTCCGTGATTTTTAATCATCGAAATAATATCATAAAGTTCTATCAAAAGTTCATCAACCCTATCGGTATCTTCCTTCACGTAGTCCACCTCCTCGCTGTAAGCGTCACAAACCTTTTCTTTGGTTGGGTCTGGATAAAAGCTGCGAGGTTGAGTTTTATTAACATCGTACTTGATAAAGTCATCTAGGTTATCGAAATCTATTGAATTTAACTGATGATCAAAGGCCAATATGAATTTGTTAGAGTCAATACTCTCACATTCGTAAATTGTTGATCTTAGTAAGATATTGTATAAACTCCTAATAACTATAAAAACTTCATCATCGTAACCAGATATAGAAACCAAATCACCAATTTCAATTTTATTTTCACCACTCATAATTGCATCACCCTTCCAAATTAAGATAATGAATATATTAATCTTTTAATGGAGGTAGTTGAATGTGAGTGCGATAGATTAATTGAATCATTCACATAAATCATTTTTGCACCCTTATCTTTTTCATTCTAAAGTTAAAGTTTAAAAAAGTGCGCCTATAATCATGCCTAAAATAAATACGACGCCTGTATAAGTTATTACACACATTACCTCGAACATTTTCTTCTCCCATTCCTTCAAATCCATGAGAAACACCTCGCTAATTATATTTGACGGCATTTTTGAGTGTCATCATAAAAGTATCCCTATTCAAATCGCTCGGTCCGGCATGGAATCCAATGTTGCATACGTAAACGCCATCATGATTCCTTTCTTTTAGTGATTCAGCTAACTTAATAGCACCTATTTGTCCGGGCATAGTGGGGGTATCATCAAAATCGAACATAATAACAACATTTAACTCTGTTCTAACTAATAATTCTAACTGACGATTAGTAACACTTGTAGATAAAGTTGATAAGAAGTTATGATAACCATATTGATGCGCCCTCCACACATCTGTAGCACCTTCAACCACACCAATCCACCCTCTCTCCATTCCTCTAATCCGGGCATGTTGGTAGTTATATAAGGTTAACTTAGCACTTTCCCCTGTTCCGTCCATAAATAGGTATTTAGGCTCTAACCTTTCATCCGTCGCTCTACCTTGAACAGATACTAAGTTCCTTTTTTCATCGAAGATAGGTATAGTTAGCCTACCTTTCAATTCTCCCCAGTTACACCATCCAAGTTTGAACTTTTCGGCAACATCAGGAGTATAGCCTCTGCCATGCCAATATGGGTGGAGTCCGTATTCAAATGTGTCTAAAATTCCCTTATCCATCGGCTCTGCTCGTTTCTTCATCGGTTGGGGCGATGACAGGTTTATTTCATCTATTGTTTTAATATTACTGTATCCATTGTCTTTTCCAGAACACTGAATCATTAAATCTACAGCATCCCTAAAACCTTTACCGCCAACTTCTATAGCGAAGTCAATTAGGTCTAAGTTAACAATAGACCTATTAGTCATATCAGTTATTCTCCACTTTTCATCATTGAAGTCATACTTAACTAAAAGTCCGGCTGGATTATCACCCCCTCTAAAATATGCAGGTAAGCGATACTCGGTATGGTTTCTATTGGGTTTTATTTCTCGTATATTAGCTCCTAAAAACATAAGGAATAGAGGAACTTGAACTTTCGCATTCAACGCTTTTATTTCGCCTTGGGTAATCAAATTATCACCACTCAGTAATCTCTTGTTTAGCTCCATTTACATGAAAGTATATTTCATCTTCATAATTTCCATAACGACACATAACCATTTTAGCCTTGTGCGTACCTTTATATTTCTCATCCGGACCTAATTTGTACCAGTTAAAAATCAAATCTGCTATTCGATATATTCCATAAGAGTCTGTAGCTCTTTTTGTGTTTGGGTTCATTTGAAGTGCAGTAAAGACAGGTATATTACAATCTTTGGCTATTTTTTCTTTAGCCATATTGATTTTAGCGTCTAAATCCTTATCAACTCGACCGTCCTGAACCTCAGTTTTAATATAGTCCCACACAAACAATTCAATTCCATGTCGCATCTGATACATCTTGACAGTCGATTCAAGAACAGATTCGCTCATATAGTTTGTATTAATCCAATATAGAGGTGAATCCTTTATTTTTTTTAGTGCGTCCTTTACTTCTTTTTCTTCCGATTTCTTTCCGACAAATCCACCGGTACGGATTTTATCTTGAGACATTCCAGTGATTTTAGATAACAACCTGATTTGCCACTCTTCTCTCGACAACTCAGAGTCACCAAACAGAACTGGTATGCCCATCTTAGATACTATCCAAGCCACATCTAGCATAAGTGTACTCTTTCCCGTCTTAGCATCTGCAATCATAGCGATTAGCTTAGCGGGTTGAAGCCTTTTGAGCATAGCATTCAGTTTTGGATATTCATGAGATATACTTATTCCCATGACAGACTCATCTTTCTCTATAATCATATCCAACAATTCTTCCAATCCATCTGATGCATGTTGATTCAGCTGGTTATCAACTATAGATAACGATAATGAGTTTATAGATTCTTTAATTGAATTATCCAAATCTTCCATATTTTCAAACTGCTCGTCTTTTGTTGGGTTAATATTCGTTTCAGCCATGTTTTTTATTAATTCACTAGCTTCAACAACACTTCTCCTGTAAGAGAGTGATTGCATTATGGATATATGCTCTTGGACGGATGGATTCTCAGGGAATGAAAAGTCTCCTAGCTCACTCTCTATAGCATCCGATCCACCAATTCCTTTGATGGCATTATAACCCTCTCTATTTTCTGATTCCAATAGTGTCATAATACCATCAGGTGTTACGTCACCCTCCATAGATAGTCTTTTAATAGCTGTAAAAAGTATTCTGTATGGATAAAAATAAAAGTCTTTAGGTTTGAGTTTTTGACTTATTTCCACTATTGTTTTTGGTCTATTATACATAGACTTTAGAATATACCTCTCAGTAGAAAAACTATGCAATTCACTCATACGCTAAAATTCACATCCAATCCGGCCTATCCTTCATCAAAGTTAAGATATAATCTAGTTTAGATACATTTCTAATAAGGTCAAATTTATTATCATTTATAAGTTCATAATCAAATTCTACTTCATCTAAATTCTCGAATTTTACCTTGTCATTTTCCATTCTCCTAGCTGCTTCCTTTTCGCCTCTAGTTTCCTTCATTCTGTCAAATCTAAAGTCATCGCGAGTAATAATATGGACAACAACCATTCTGTCTCTACCGATTGATTCTATTAAATTAAAATAGCCATCAACATCAACTATATAAATATCATGATTATTAATTTGTTCCATTGTAGCTCCATGCTCATAACCATCGAAAAAGGTGTATGCTACTAATTCATCTCTGATTTTATTAAATTCCTCTTCAGAAACAAAAGTTCTACCTTTCTCGTTAGGTTCTCTTGGTGGTCTAGTTGTAAAGCTAGGTAGCGCACTATGCCCGAATTTCTCTAAAATCTCAACTAATGTCGTTTTACCAGAACCACTTTTGCCTATAACGCACATAATTTTATTCAATTAATAATCACTACCTTTACAAAAGTTTTCCCACTCATTAATTATTTTTCTCTTGAAGTGAGGTATCGTTGACCTAGCTCTTCCTATCTTATCCGCTATTTCCCTTTGAGTATACCCATCCATGATTGACTGAATAACAAATCGCTCTACGCTACTCAGCCTTTCTAGGAAATCATCTACTATAACGTTGCTAAGGTCATCTTTTGAACCTATAATCCTATGCATCGTATAACCTTTGGAGTCATCATTATAAATGTCTCCGTCCATTGAATTTATCCTTTTATTATCGATTATATCAATCGACACCTTAACATCATCTACATTAAAGCCATATTTATCGGCTATTTCTTTGGCGCTGCATGTAGAATCCTCCATTTTTATGAGTTTTGGTATAATTTTTTCTGTAATTGACGGCCTTTTTACTAAGTCTACATCTCTTCTCGTATGATTTATTAATCTGTTCCTCATAGCAACACTGACGTAACCAATGAAATTACCCCCTTTCTTACCATCAAATTTTTTGTAAGACTCCATAAAAGCTATTGATGCCTCTTGGAATAAATCGTCCTTATCGAATTTACCAAATTCATTTACAATATGCCAAATTAACCCTGTATTACTTTCAATACATTCACTTAGTGGAATTCCGATATTTTCATTTATCTCAGTCATCGTTTACCACCCCTCATCATTTAACCACTTAGGCCTGTTACTTCTTTTTCTTTTTGTATTATCACTTTCCTTTATAACTTTAATGTCATCTTTCTCTTTATCTTTGTTATAATCTTTTAAAATAGAGCGTCTCTTCTTCCAGTATTCAATTGATTCCGGAAGAACTTCATAACCCAAACTAGCGATCGACCTAAATTTCATACCAATCATACTAGAATACTCAATTATATCGATGATTATTTCATTCACAGATAAATTGGTTTCAATATTATTATCCTCAATATACTGCTTAACATTTTTTCTTAATTGAGATAATTTAATTCCATTCATTCGGTGTTGTGAAGGGGTGAATGGTTTGTCTCCCTCAAATTTTTCCACAAACAAATCCATTATATCTCTCGAATTAGGTTTCTTTTTGGACATTTTATCACCTCATTCTAAATTGGCGAATAATACCTTCTTAACGACACCATTGTCATCTTTAAACCACTCAGTGCCACAATCTAAACAATAAGAGTTATCTGAATTAGTTGTATGCCACTCATCTATAAACCACTCGCTTACATCATTAACGCGGTTAGAGTTGCAATCTGGACAAATATTAAATGATTCATGATTGATTTCTTTATATTCATTATCATTGTCATTAGCTCTTTTAATGTTCAACTTATTCAGAATACGAGCTAAAGATTGTCTGCCAAGTTTTAATTCCATTTCGATAGCCGTTACTGCAATTCCAGACAGGTATCTATCAATCATGACACCTTTTAGATAATCATTAAATCTACGCTTAACAATGTTCCTTTTTTTAAAATTAATTAACTCTTCTTTAACATCTTTAACCGTCGTCCCTAAATCTTCGGCGATTACATCCAAATCATAACCATATCGATAAAACTTAATCAATAATTCATTATTCAATTAAGATACCTCCAATTATTTTTGTAGGAAAAATGTGAGGGGGGAGGATATTATTCCTCCTGCCCAGAATTTTCAACCATATCCAATAGGTAAGAATGGACTTTCTTAGCCTCTCTTTCATTTAATTCATAGGGGTTAACTTTACCAACCAACTCCTGTAAAGTAGATGTAGCTTGCTCGTTACTCATTCCTAAAGTTTGTGTCATCTTAATAATTTCATCAGCATAATTAATTGATTCGGAGTTGGCAATAATAATATTTTGTTGTTGGGGCTTACCTTCATCAAAACCCTCATTCTCCTTTACGAACTTATGAATATCTTTTATTAAATCTCTATTATTGAAGTTATCAATTGTTGGAGGTATGAGGTGTTTGCCGTCAGCATCTAACAAATCATTTCTCATACGTTCTGCACGATAACGATTACGACCTACTCTACGTAGCATCATGTGAGTATGAACCTCATAAGGTAAGCGTTTCTCCACATCCGGACGTAATGGTTCATTAGGGTCAATTTTCATCATAGTTCCTTTTAAATAGTTATCCTTAACGTGCGCAGTAATAAATAAATGAACTGGCAAAGACTTCAAGTTATGAATGATGTCATAAAACTTTTTCTGAGCTATAGGATACTCTAAAGGTTCTAGTTTATGCTTGGAAGGGTCGCCATTTTTTTCTCGCAACTTATCAATTGTATCTGATTGAATATACTTGTATAGTATTGTACCCGAATCGACTAAAATTGATTTATATGGAAGTTGATGACCGTTTTCATGTAATTTAACGAGTTCTTTAGTTAACTCATAGATGTCATCAACATTACTTTCGTTGAAAATACTGAAATCCTCTAAATGACCATACGCCGATGATTTACCTTCCGGATCAATAACTAAAAGTGGTTTTTCTGCGCCGAATAATACAGACGTCGTCTTACCAGCACCGGCATCGCCTGATAACATTACTCGCAGAAATGTTTCTGTTTGATTTGATTTAGTGATTTTATTTAGGATACTCAAATAAATCATACTCTCCCTTTTCTGTAATTATAAGTAGGAGGGGAGTAACCCCTCATAACATCAATTTCCGAATGGGTAATCTGGTTCTTGTCCCTGACTACCACCAAAAATCTGTTGTGCCTGTTGTTGAATATTCTTATCAGCTTCTTGGGCGAAAGGGTTTTGTTGTTGACTCACTTGCTGCGAATTAGATTGTTGCCCGAACCCTCCTTGTTGTGTAGTTTGTTGAGTTTGTGCAAATGGATTCTGTTGTTGTGGCTGACCTTGTTCTTCTGGTGTGTAATGAACTACCAATTTATCAACTTCGATTTGATCGATTTTATCTCCGTCACCTACAGGGAAACCATAATCATCATAAGTGATATTATCTTTATTAATATAATTGTATCCAACTTCGACATTAGAGCCTTCTGTTACTTGATTTCTAAAGTTAGTCATAACTTCCTTATCATTAGCAACTAATTGAATAACTCTCGGAGCATAAGGTTTTCCGTCTTTACCCATCACTAACTTTCCGTCCTTGTCAGTTGAATACACAACTAATTTAAAGTTAATTTCATTACCGCTATCTTGAACATCCATTACTTCTCCGCCTAAACGACCACGATAGCCTTCATTAAATGGCTGACCTGATGCAGAGCGATTTTCCTCCAAATCTACAAATGATGAAACATTAGTATAGGTAACCCCCTTTTTACTTGTGAATTGCTCAATTTGAGTTAATCCAGCCTTAACTACGGGCTTTTCTGATACGGGAAAATTATCTAATGCACGCTGAGAAACTTCAGTATTGGGAATTCTGACGTTAACTGAGCCAGTATTTTGGTTGAATAGAAGAAATTCGTGTCCATAATTAATGCCCTGTTGATTAATTAGCTCTTTTGCATAAGTTAATTGACCTACTGCCATTCCAATATTCTGGTAAACGAAAGATGGTTTAAAGTTTGGTAGTTGCATAATAAAAAACATCTCCTTTTTTTCACTTAATTTCTATTATCATTATAACTTACTATTATAACTAATTCAAGTTTAATAGTTATTAATCAGTTAGGTTTAAATCGCAAATGTGAAGATTCATTAAGTTCAATGTGTTCATTAACCTCATTTTCATTTAAAGCTCCTGCTTCAATTAGTTGATTGACTTTACTTAAATCAATATCATCTCTTTGACACATCTCTAATAAGTTCTTATCGTGAAGAAATAACTTCAAACTATCCTTGGCTTTCTTTCTGGTTGTTGAAACGTAATGTAATGAACCTCCACCACAAGAGACTGCGTCGCCTTGACCGTGTACATATTCCTTTGTGCTATCACTTAATACTTTTTGCTTTTCTTTAGCTCTTCTCTC
>Ga0209487_1004020_pt1 | contig 11436 bp, 12 predicted proteins | sample Poulit2012_FD_187524 | JGI IMG/M metagenome (GOLD analysis project Ga0209487, IMG submission 187524) | Agricultural soil microbial communities from Georgia to study Nitrogen management - Poultry litter 2012 (SPAdes) (version 2) | ecosystem: Environmental > Terrestrial > Soil > Agricultural land... | reverse complement strand
ATCTTGGACGAGCTGCTTAATTTCTTCCTGTGCACCATAACCAACTTGTTCGCCATTATCTAAAATAAAAAGACGTTCGCACAGAGCTTCGACTTCTTCCATATAGTGTGAAGTGTAAAGAACGGTAGTTTTATATTCTTCATTCATATATTTAATAAATTCAAAAATTTTATTTCTTGATTGCGGATCAACACCAACCGTTGGCTCATCTAATATGAGTAATTCTGGACGATGTAAAATACCTGCCGCAATATTCAATCGTCTTTGCATCCCACCTGAAAAAGTTTTAACCGCTTTTTTCTGCTGATCTTCTAAACCCACAATTTCTAATGCTTCATCAATACGATTCTTTAATGTTTTGCCGGACAAGCCATATAAACCACCAAAATATTCTAAATTTGAAGGAGCATTTAACTCCTGCATTAAGGCGATCTCTTGCGGTACTAATCCAATTCGTTCTCGGATTTTCACAATATCTTTTGGTACTTTTCTTCCATCAATAAACACTTCTCCTGAATTCAAAGGCGTGAGACCCGTCATGACATCAATAAGAGTCGACTTTCCTGCCCCATTTGGACCTATTAATCCAAAACGTTCACCATTCTCTATTTCAAACGATACATTTTTTAACACTTGATTGTCTCCATAATTTTTATATAAATTACGAATTTCTACGTAGCTCATGCATCTTCCTCCTCATTCGTTTTGTTAATATTATTATAGCTTGTAGAAAAGTCCTTGCCTATTCACTTAGGTAACAGTTTTTCGTGACTTAAGTAACGATAACTAGGGTAATTAAAAAAGTCTCCCCTAATTACTTTAATAACTAGCAGAGACTTTAAATATTTTTTTCTTTAATTCATCAGGTGATGCTCAAAAGCAAAAATTGCTAATTGTGTGCGATCTCGAAGATCTAACTTTTTCAAAATTATGCTCATATTATTCTTAATTGTACCGAGTGATAAGAAAAGCTCTTCTGCTATCTCTTGGTTACTCAAACCGCTCGCTACGAATTGAATAATTTTCACTTCTTTATCAGATAAGTCAAACTCACCAGGATCAAATAACACAACCTCAGATTCCATAGATAGTGTTGCTATTTCATTTCCAATCTTTCCATCTAATACTATATTGTTATTCATTGCAATTTTAATTCCTTCATAAATTTCTTCATTGCTACTATCTTTTAATAAATAACCAGAAGCTCCTAAGCGCATAGCTTGTGATATGTATTCTGCATCTTGAAATGTTGTCAGAATTAAAACTTTTATATTTGGATCGTCAGATTTTATTTGTTTCGTTCCCTCTATTCCGTTTACCTCTGGCATTCGAATGTCCATTAAAACAACATCAACTTTCTCTTTTTTACAAAAGTTGGCTGCTTCTCCTCCGTTTGCCGCTTGTCCAACAATTTCAATATCCTCGTAAGTATTTAATAAAATGGCTAACCCACTTCTTATTAATTGTTCATCATCTACCAGTAAAACTTTAATAGCTGTTTGTGACATCCATGTATCCTCCTTTTGGTAAAACAATACGAACTTTAAATCCGGAGCTAGTTGCTGATTGAATATTTATTTTACCACCTAATAGCTTGGCTCGCTCTTTCATGCCAGTTAACCCCATTTGAGGTTCAATTTTTTTTGTTCCTTTTCCGTTATCTCGCATCGTTAAAATGACTAAAGAATCGGTAAAATGATATTGAATCCTTACTTCAGTCGCTTGGCTGTGTTTTATCGTATTTCCTAAAAATTCTTGAACGGCTCGATAAATTAATTCCTCTTGCTCCTCATTTAAAGTCCATTGCATCTCGTTTGTATTCAGATAAGATTGAATTTGACTCTTTGCTTCAAATTCTTTTATTAAGTGGTTAAGTCGCTCAACAAATGCAATTTGACTGTGTTTTGAAGGCTTTAACTTATGAATAACTTCTCGAACATTTGCCAAACCCCTTTTTGTAAAATGATGTAATTCATCTAACATTTTTGAAGCTTCAGGAGTAGATTTTTCTGTTAATTTTCTGATTGCCGCTAATTGAATGATAATTGTTGAAAGTGTATGTCCCACTGAATCATGTAAATCTCTTGAAATTCGATTTCTTTCATTCAGTTTATAAACTTCTTCCATTGATTGCATCTGTGCTTTTAATAAATCTGCCTTTGTTTTCATTTCATTTTGAGTAAATAGATACTCATAACGAGCTTCATTCTGACGTTTTATGTCTAGAGACTGTTCAGTACTCCATGCACACAAAATGAATACGGCCATCAAAATAAATATTGAATTAATTGCTGGCCATTCTGATAAAAATGTCCAGATTCCTATTAATATTAAAGTGAGCATTCCCAAAACAAGTGCTGTGTGGCGTCTTGTAAACTGTTCTCTCAAATCAATCATATAAACTCCCAGCATCATTATCGGAAGATCTGGTAAAATGATAACATTGATTATGGCTAATAAGGTTAATATTCCTAGCATGATTTTTTTGTAGCGGGGATTTTCTAAATAAAACCATAACAGTTGAAAGGCAATCACCCACAAAAATAGCCAGTAAAAATTATTCTGCCAAAAGGTATCTTGAATAATGAATTGAAAAAGACTGAGTATTAATAGAATTCCTTTTATTAAATGCATACCAATCCCTCACTTTCATTTTTATTTTTACTTATTAATTATTTTATTATAGGCATATATACGAATGCATAACAAGGAATCTTTATATATGAGCGGTATTACGGTATCGATTGAAAATTTAGTTTACAATAAAGATATAGCTGATATAATAGCTTCTGCAAAAGCGGTTTTGCTAATAAAGAAGCAATTTGATATAATTATAAATCATTATGTTAAAATTAATTAAAATGATTATAAAAAAACGTAGTCTGACCTGGAGGTGCCATTGATGAGTTCAGATAATAACAATTTTTTCTCAAATTTTGATAACGAAAAACTTAAGAAGTTTGGTAGTAAATTCGGCTATTATTTTGATATTTTTTATAGAGTAATCAAAGCATTTGCTGGATTTATCGCTTTAGTTTTGGCAGTTATTGTGTTTTTAGGTGGTGGAGCTGCACTTGGATATTTTGCTTCATTAGTTGAAGACATCCCTACGCCAACTCAAGCAGAAATGGAAACACAAATAAATGATTACAACCGAAAGTCTACTCTTTATTATGCAGATAATTCAGTTATTAGTGATTTACGTTCGGACTTAATTCGAACACCTGTTACTTTAGATAACATTTCACCCTTAATCATTAATGCCGTAATTGCGACTGAAGATGAAAATTATCTTATTCATGAGGGAGTTGTGCCAAAAGCTTTAGTCCGAGCAGCGGCACAGGAGTTGACAAATGCATCATCTGTTTCTGGTGGTTCAACATTAACTCAACAACTCATTAAACAACAAATTCTAAGTAGTGAAGTGACGCACTCTCGTAAAGCAATAGAAATTTTATATGCTTTCCATTTAGAAAATAACTTTGATAAAGATCAAATCTTAGAAGCTTATATGAATGTTTCCCCTTTTGGTAGAAATAACATAGGCCAAAATATAGCAGGAATTGAAGAAGCGGCACAAGGGATTTTTGGAGTGCCTGCTTCAGAAGTAAATTTACCACAAGCGTCCTTTTTAGCTGGTTTGCCTCAAAGTCCTATATCTTATAATCCTTACACTCAATCAGGAGATATTAAAGAAGATCTATCTGCGGGTATTTATCGACAACAAGAAGTCCTTTATAGTATGTTCCGTGAAGGTTATATTACACAAGAAGAGTATCAATCTGCTCTTGAATATGATATTGTTGCTGACTTTTTACAACGTTCAAACGAAGATGAAAATAATTCTTCGCACTCTTATGAATATGACTTAGTGGAAAGTGAAGGACGCAATATAATCATTGATTTAATGCTTGAAGAAGACGGCATTACAGATGAACAACTTGCTGAAAACCCTGCTCTTTGGGATGAATATTACGAAGAAGCCGATTACGAAATGAGAAATAGTGGTTATAAGATTTACAGTACAATTGATCCTGCTTTACATCGTGCGATTCAAAACCGAGTGACTGAAACCCAAGATCAATTTGGACAAACACGAACACTTACATCCACAGATGATAATGGCGAAACAGTCACAACTGAGTTTGAAACTCAAGTCGGTGGAACATTAACTGAGAATACAACAGGACGCGTTTTAGCTTTTGTTGGAAATCGTAGTTATGAGTATTCAGAATTTAATAATGCTTTCGACTCACGTCGACATTCTGGTTCAGTGATTAAACCACTTATCACCTATGGTCCAGCTTTAGCTGAGAACTTTATTACACCAGCTACAGTTATTCCAGATACTGAATTAATTGTGCCATCCGGCGGTACCGGCACGCACAATATTAAAAACTTTGGTCGAACAACAAATGATTGGCGAGATGCCAGATATTGGTTACAGATTTCTCAAAATATTCCAAATACTAAAATTTATTTAGCGATGCTAGATGAAGGAATTAATCCAGCTAAATATATTCGAGCATTGGGAATAGGCCCTGAAGCCATAACAGATGATGAATTTAGGAATCCTTCTACTTCTCTTGGTGGTTACGGTGCAGGACCAACACCTACGGAATTAGCAGCAGCCTACTCTGCAATTGGGAATGGTGGTGTCTTCAATTCACCTTACGTTATCGAAAAAATTGAAAATGGGAATGGTGAAGTTGTCTATGAACATGAACCAAATCCTACTCGTGTTTGGTCTGAAGCGGTAAATTATATCTTATATGATATGCTACGAGATGTAACAACAGAAGGTACAGGGCGAGCAGCTCTACAGTATTTAAATTTCAGTACTGACTTGGCTTCAAAAACGGGTACCTCAGATGAGACAGTAGACGTATGGTTTGCAGGAGTCACTCCAAAAGTATCTTTAGTTACTTGGATGGGATACGATAATCAGAATCTAAGCTTATTAGATTTTAACGGATTGACTCCCCCGCAAAGAAATATTCGAAACTGGTCAAATATTATGAATGTTGCACATAGCGTAAAACCTGAAATTTTAGGAGTGAATGAGCGAATTAATCCTCCTGCTGATAATAGTGTAACTAATGAATCTGTTCTTGCATCTACCGGAATGAAGTCTGGAAGAGTTTCATTACCAAATAACAGTACCGCTCAAATTTCTGGAAGTACTAAAACCGAGATGTTTGTTCGCGGCAATGTTCCAGGAACAACAACTTACGATTTTGCTGTTGGTGCTAAATCAGAGGAATTGGCTGATTTTTGGAGCGATTATGTAAATAGTCAAAGAAGAAGAAGATCAAACAATAACAATAATGATTCCGATAATAACTCAAATGACGATTCCGATTCTGAGGAAGAAGAGGGAGAGGAAGAGGACTCAAATAGTTCTGAAGAAGAAACGGAAGAAGAGACAGAAGAAGAAACCTCTGAAGATGAAAGTGATTCTGAAGAAGAATAAAAATTAAAACAAAAAGTGGGACACGTAAATGTGCCCCACTTTTTTTATTGACAACTTTTATTTAGTTGTTTCATTTTCTGTAATTTTATAAGGTAAAACAATGTGTAATTCATCTGTTTCTTCTTTGCTCATTAACTTCGTCAATAAACGCATAGCAACAGCACCTAAGTCATAGAGAGGCTGGTTAAGGGTAGTCAGTTTTGGTCTTGAAATATTAATTAATGGTGAATTATTTGAAGTAATTATTTCGAAATCTTCAGGTACTTTTACGCCCTGTTCAAGTAATTCATTCAATAGTGAAATTGCAATACGATCATCTTCAACTGAAGCAGCAGTAACGCCTTGTTCAATCAAATGACTAACTAATTCTTTAGCATCTAACAGATTTAAATCTGGTGAAGTACGAATAACTAAAGATTCATCATAAGTTAGATCAGACTCTTCTATCGCTTCTTTATAGCCTTCTTTAGTCATTTTTTGTTTTTTAGAATCGATATCAATCCCAAGCAAAGCAATTTTTTCATGTCCATGATCAATGAGTAATTGCGTAGAGTCTTTTGTAGCTCCTCTATAATCAATATTAATACTTGGAAGCTCATTTGCTTCATCAACTGTACCCGCTAATACTACTGGAGTATCCGATAATTCGATTTCTTTTCTCACTTCATCACTTAATTGGTGCCCCATAAAGATTACACCATCTACTTGTTGAGCTAAAATAGTGTTCAATACTTTTATTTCTTTTGTTGGCTCACCATCTGAGTTTGCTAGGATTATATTGTAGTTATACATTGATGCAATATCATCAATCCCTCTAGCTAAAGATGAAAAGTATAGGTTCGTTACATCCGGTATGATAACTCCAACCGTTGTGGTTTTTTTACTAGCCAATCCACGTGCTACAGCATTTGGTCGATAGTTTAATCGATCGATTACATCCGAAACTTTTTTTCTTGTTGATGGTTTTACATTTGGATTTCCGTTAACAACTCGGGATACAGTGGCCATTGATACGCCCGCTTCACGAGCAACATCATATATGGTGACAGTTTGTTTTGCCATCTCATGTCCTCATTTCTTTTTCTATATTAAATTTTTTATAATATTTACACCTTTTACTTTAACAAAGTATGAAAAGATTTTCAATCTTAATTAATCGCTTTCATTTATTAATTGTTCTAAAACGAGACTTTCTTAGGAAATTATCAGAATAACTTCATTTTTCTCATGTTATAATAGCCATACTATAACTTAAAAGGAGTATAACTTATGAATCAGAAATTAAATCATTTGCAAGAATATATGGTTTCAGAAAATATTGATGTTGTTTATTTAGACAATCCAAATACCGTTGCTTATTTTACAAATTTTGAAAGCAATCCACATGAGCGAATTGTAGCTTATATCGTGACACAAAAAGATCATTTCTTATTTGTTCCTACTTTGGAAAAAGAAGAAGCCAGCAGTCAATCGAATGTAGAAAATATATATTCATATAATGATGAAGAAAACCCTTGGAAAATTATTGCAGAAGAAACTTCTAAACTAGTTGAAGAAATTAATTACTATTGTGTAGATGAGACAACTTTAACTGTTGAAAGAGATAACAACCTTCGTCATGCTTTTTTAGATCGTCAAAAGAAAAATCATACAATATCTTCTGACGATATTAGTGCAATCATTGATCAAATGCGTGTTGTAAAAGAACAAGATGAAATTGATAAAATGATTGTTGCTGGAGAGTTAGCAGACGAAGCTCTACAAATCGGCATCGATTCTCTAGTTGAAGGAATCACTGAACAAGAAGTTGCAGCGATTATCGATATGGAGATGAAAAAACGTGGTGTTTCCGAGATGAGCTTCTCTACCCTTGTCCTCTTTGGAGACCACGCAGCTAGTCCCCATGGAAATCCTGGAGAACGTCAATTAAAACAAAATGAATTTGTCTTATTTGATTTAGGGGTTATCTACAATGGATATGCAAGTGATGTGACAAGAACTATTGCTTTTGGTGAAATCAGTGAAAAAGAAGAAGAAGTTTATGAAGTTGTTTTAGAGGCTCAACGAACAGCCCAAGAAGCCGTTAAGCCAGGTATGCGGGCTGGAGAATTAGATCAAATTGCCCGACAAGTTATCGCAGATGCGGGTTATGGTAAATACTTTAATCATCGATTAGGTCATGGAATTGGAAAAACTGCCCATGAATTCCCAAGTATTCATGGGTCAAACGAAACGATTTTAGAACCAGGCATGTGCTTCTCAATTGAACCCGGAATTTATGTTCCAGGAGAAGTCGGTGTACGAATTGAAGACTGTGTATATGTTACAGAAGATGGTTGCGATCCGTTTACATTAATGGACAAAGAATTATATACAATAGTAATATAAATAGCGATGTAAAAAGAATGTAGTGATTAGTTCCTACATTCTTTTTTAATTTATTTTTTAATGCATAAAAGTAAGTATTTTATGAGTCAGTGAACGTGAAAATAAAGTTGGCGTCCACTGGAAGGCTCCCTTGGCAACGGAACTGATGTACGTTGCTATTAGCAGTGAAAATAGTTAGCCAGTGGCAACATGCAGACTTCTCGCGTCTACTAGAGCCATGTAGTGGACACGAAAAACGATTTCGCATCCAGTAGCTGCGCAAGGAAACAAATCTCTAGAAAATCTTCTAATTATAAGATGTTATTAAAGCATTACTCAAAATGTATTTGGGTTGGATTATTTTAATTCATTGGACAAAGGATAATTTTTAAATTTTTCTTTTTCTATTTACCCATGATAAAAGATTCAATCCAAACACTCCTACCACTAATAATATTACACACGTTCTTGATGTAGGATATACATCTAAAATTGCTGACCAATCTTCCACTTCGATCCATCCTGATAATGAAGTATAAAGTGTCGTTACACTAAGTAACGCTAATCCTAAACTGTAAATTATTCGATTTGAAGAAAATTTTTTTTAAACAAACTATATATTGGTATTATCCAACTAGCTAAACCAAGTAGTAAGGTAAGCAAAGCCATATTAAAAAAACCTCCTTTAATAAATTATTTTAAAAATTAGGAAAAGTTATTATCCCTTTCATACGAATAACTTTTCCGTCTGCTTCTAGTCCTACTTCTTCCATTCCAATTTTCTGATAAAATTTTCGCGCTTGGTTATTGCTAGGAGAAACTCTTAAATGGTACTCACTAACTTCATAATCTATGAAAAAATGTTTTGCATAATGAACCAATTCCTTCCCTTTACCTATTCCGCGCATCTCAGGAATCAAATAAAACAAATTAACATATCCAATTTTTTTACCTTCAAATTCACGAATAGTTAGTTCTAATTGTCCAATATACTTGTTGTCCTCTACTATTAAAACAAAACCATTGGGAAATTCTTTTGCTTTTTCTTTTAACCAAAGTAGATACTCTTTTTCATCGAAATTAGATACCTCACCAAAGCTAACAAAAAATGAATCTTTTCTAAATTTAACAACAAGATCTTTATGTTTTACGAGATCAATTTTTTCAAACTTCATATTATCCTTTCTTCTTAAATATTTTCTAGGATATTTTTTTACAAAACAACGTCATTTATATTTAATGTCATTCTTTTAAAGTGAATCCCATCTATATCTTCTTCTCTTCTTACCTTTTAAAAAGTTACTTTATTATAACTGTTAGTTCCCTAATTCAATAGATTCAGATAAATTTGGTTTCTGATTATATTTTACAGAAGCTGCTTTATCCTTATGTAAAATTACAGAAGTTAAATCAATCTCATTTACTACTGCAATGACAACCGTATAATGAATAATGTCTGTTAGTTCTTTCATCTGTTCCACCTTAGTGATTTTTTTATTTAAGTTTTATTTATTATTGTTAAATTCACTCTCTTTTTATCTCCATACTCTTTTAAAAACGATGTGATTATTTTCATTCGTCAGAAGAAACACATCGGGGTTACTAAGACTTTTCCAATTATCAAATCCGAAATCTTTATCATAATGATTAAAAAGTAAGGACATTAAATTCCCGTGTGTAACTATGATTGTACATTCATTGTTTTCAGAAAATACTTCTTCTACAACCTCAACAATCCGCTTCAGCGCTTCACTGCTAGATTCTCCACCTTCAAATTTCAATTCCGGATCTTCAAATGTATTTTCTAATTTTTCAAGCCAGTTTGAAAATTTTTTAGTACTAAGAATACGCTCTGTCAATCTCCTATCACTCTCAACATGCAAGTTAAGTTGTTTCGCAAGTGGTTGTATAGAATCAATTGCACGTGTATATGGACTAGCAATAATTCGATCCACTTTAATAGGAGTAAAAAAACTTGATAAATCTAACGCCTGTTTATATCCTGTATCTGTAAGATGTGCATTCGGTGATTGCCCCATCGCTTCACAATGTCTAATCACATATATTTTTTTCGAAATCTTTATCACCTCTTCAAAAATTAAGTTCTCTTCTGAAATCAACAATGACTTTTATCTTATAAGTTTCCTAGTTAAATGCAGCCATCCATTCCATAATCGCTTGACTTGATTCTTCAATATTTAAATCGGTGACATCCAATTTTAAATATCTTTCTTCTTTTATTTCATCTGGAAATGAATTTAATCGGTGCTTTTCAGCAGAAGTTAGAAGTCCATGTTCTGAGAATTCAATATTGCGTTTAGAGGGCTTTTTCAACAGCCGATTTTCAGTTTTATTTCTTCTAAGTCTTTCTTCTAGGTCAGCTTCTAATTCTATAAAATATATTTCTTGATGTTCTTTATTAAATAGAGATTTTATTTGTTCTATATATTGCCAGTCCTTTTCATTATCAAACGACCATACAAAAGTAAAGATAATCCCGTCATGACTCTCATCTTCAGAAATATGTTTAAAAATACCTAACCGAAGTTGTTCAGATAATTCAAACGTTGTATCATTCCAACCAATATATGGCCAAATGGCATCTAACGTTACATGATTATGTAAAAGAGGTAGTCCAGTATTTTCGGAGATTTTTTCTCCAATGCTCATTTTACCCACAGCTTGTGGTCCAAAAATTAAAATTATTTTCATCATATTCTCCTTTAAACGTTATTACCTAATCTTTAAAAGTTATCATAACAAAAATATGATTAAACGTATGAATGATATTTAATTTCATGAGATATTTTATAAATCGTATGATAAAACAAAAGAACAGCACAATCGGCTATTCTTTTGTTTTATATTTTTAATTGTTATACTCAAACAACTGATCGACAGTCGTCTCAAAAAAATGAGCCAGTTTGAAAGCTAATTGTAAAGATGGGTCATATTTATCTTGTTCAATCGCTATAATTGTTTGGCGTGTAACTTCTACTTGCTCAGCTAATTCAGCTTGAGTAATTTTTTCCAATTTTCTTAAATCTTTAATGTTATTTTTCATTTATAAGCTACCTTCCAATTAAAAATGAAATGAGTAAAGTTAAAACTACGCCCAATATTATCCAAAAGATCGTAGAAAGAGCACTTCTATCCCCTTTTTTATATTGTTGATAGATGTAACCAAACCGATAAATAAGCATCATGCCTATCACAATTATAAACGACCAGTGTGTTTGATTGTGTTGAATTAGATTATAAATATTCATAACTGCTAAGGTAATTACTCCAAATCCCCAACTGTATCGGATACTTTTATCAGACATCGCTCTTTCCATTTCATCCATTTTTTTCATACTTTCACTCCTAAATGTAAAACTTATTTAACATTATAGTAAAACAGCTCTTATAAAATGTCAAGTTTGTTTAACATTTATATTAATTTTAACTAGTTTGCTTTACATACTAGTTAAAATGATATAATATAAATGTGTCACTAGTATGTTATACATACTACCTTGAGAAAGAGGTATATTATGAGAAATTCACAATTGTTAAAAGGTGTTTTGGATGGATGTGTACTTAAAACAATTAGT
>Ga0209487_1004019_pt1 | contig 11437 bp, 10 predicted proteins | sample Poulit2012_FD_187524 | JGI IMG/M metagenome (GOLD analysis project Ga0209487, IMG submission 187524) | Agricultural soil microbial communities from Georgia to study Nitrogen management - Poultry litter 2012 (SPAdes) (version 2) | ecosystem: Environmental > Terrestrial > Soil > Agricultural land... | reverse complement strand
ACTATTCCGTTACAAAGAACGATACATCCCCAAGTCCCCCGTATTTTACAGTTACAAAATCTCCCGGAGTAAGATGGACAGCTGACGTTACTCCACCTGTTAAAATAGGCTGACCTGCTTTCACCTTTTCGCCTTTTTCACTTAACATATTGGCTAATCTAGCAACTGAATTCGCAGGATGTCCCAGCACGGCAGCTCCTGCTCCAAGCGCTTGGATTTCCCCATTGACAGACAATGTAACACCAACAACATCAAGCTCTAGTGATTCTGGTCTCTTGAGATCCGTACCGAATATCGCTCCTGCTGCCGATGTATTATCTGCAATCACATCTGGTAATGTAAAATTGAAGTTTTCATAACGGCTATCAATTATTTCTAATGCTGGAAACACATATTCTGTCGCCCGTAAAACATCAAGTGATGTTATTCCTGGTCCTTCTAAGTCTTCCTTTAAAATAAAACCAATTTCAGGCTCAACTTTCGGATGGATATAATCGGAAACCGCTATCGAATCTCCTTCTTCCACCACCATATTATCAAACACATATCCATAGATTGGATTATCGACATCCATTTGCTTCATTTTAGCTTCACTCGTAATTCCCATTTTCGGACCTACGATTTTTTTACCTTCTGCTAATTTCTGTCGAACCAGTTCTTCCTGTACGAGATACGCTTCCGCAATCGTAAGTTCAGGATAGAGCTCTGATGTAATTTTAACAATTTCCCTTTTTTCTTTTTCCGCACCATGTGTATAGTCTGCAAGTTGTTTAATTAATTTTTTGTCCATGTTATTCCTCCTCATGTAATACTGCATCCTACTAAATCATTCTGAGAATGCAATTCGTACTTCCCCAAATTCAGCAAACTTCGCATAAAACTCATCACCTGGCTCAGCTTCTACAGCAGCTGATAAAGCACCGGAAAGAATGACTTCCCCCGCTTTTAACGAAATATCATAGGCTGCTAGTTTATTGGCAAGCCATGCGACACATTTCGCCGGATCTCCTAAAGCTGCAGCACCAACACCCGTGTTTTGCAACTCATTATTCTTATGAAGTGTCATGCCAATTTGCTTGATGTCGATGTCTGCCAGTTTTTTAGGTCTGCCACCAAGTACATATAATCCCGACGAAGCGTTATCCGCGACCGTATCTTCCAATGTAATCTTCCAATCCTTGATCCGGCTATCCACAATCTCCAACGCAGGTACGACGGCATCTGTTGCTTGCAAGACATCCCATGTTGTCACATTCGGACCGATTAAATCTTCTTTTAAAATAAAGGCCAGTTCCCCTTCAACCTTAGGCTGTAACACATCCTTGAAGGAAATCGTTCCCCCATTTTCAACTTCCATTTGATCTAGTAAATGGCCATAATCAGGTTCATCAACACCTAACATCTCCTGCATCGCCTTGGATGTTAAACCAATCTTCTTGCCGGTTATCGTTTGACCTTGTTTCACATTTTCTTCAATCGTGTGTAATTGGATATGATACGCCTCATCAATGGAGAGTTCCGGATCCAGCGCGGTAATCGGCTGAACCCCTTCTCCTGTTTCCCAGGCATTATTTAAATGGTTAGCGTGCTCTTCTATCTTCGCGTTTGATTTTGTTTTCATCCGTATCCTCCTACAGCTTAACCGTAATATTGCTCAATTCAGAGTAAAAGTCAAAGCTATGTGCTCCACCTTCACGACCAATCCCACTATGTTTCATGCCACCAAATGGTGTACGTAAGTCACGTAAGAACCATGTATTAATCCAAACCATACCGGCTTCAATTTGTCCGCCGACACGATGTGCACGTTTAATATCACTTGTCCACAAGCTTGCACTTAAACCGTAATGTGTATCATTAACTTGATCCAGTACTTCTTCTTCTGTATCGAAAGGAATAACTGTTACAACCGGTCCAAAGATTTCTTCGCGTACACATCTAGAGTCCTTGCCCAATCCAGTAATAATCGTAGGATCTACGAAATAACCTTTATCGAATCCTTTTGAAGCTGTACCACCAGTTAAGAATGTTCCTCCTTCTTCCTTCGCGATATCTAAATAGCTAATTACTTTATCATAATGTTCCTTACTTACTAAAGCCCCCATAAACGTACCCTCTTCAAATGGTGCGCCAACTTTTATTTCCTTTGTTTTCGCAACAAATTTTTCAAGGAATTCTTCATAAATAGGACGCTCTACATAAATTCTTGATCCGCATAAACAAACTTCTCCTTGGTTCATGAAGCTAGAGCGAATTGTCGTTTCAATCGTATCTTCTAAATCTGCATCTGCGAAAATAACATTCGGGTTTTTACCACCAAGTTCAAACGATAACTTCTTTAATGTTGGAGCAGCAGATTTCATGATCTCGGTTCCTGTTGTTGTTTCACCAGTAAAGGCAATCGCATCTACATCAGGATGTGAGGATAGTGCTGCACCCGTTTCACCCAACCCGTGAACCATATTGACGACACCATCAGGTACGCCTGCATCCGTACAGATTTCCGCTAATACCGTCGCTGTCATCGGTGTCACTTCTGATGGCTTCATCACAACTGTATTACCAGCTGCAAGGGCAGGTGCTAATTTCCATGTCATTAATAGTAATGGTAAATTCCATGGGTTAATTAATCCTACGACTCCGACTGGGCGTCGAATAGAATAATGAATAGCTGTGTCATCTTGTTGATAAGATTCATTGCCGACCGTCGTCATATAATCTGCAAAGAAATAAAAGTTATTAGCGGCACGGTCCGTATCTACACTTCGTGATAGCCAGATTGGCTTACCAGTGTCAAGCGTTTCAAGTGTTGCTAATTCCTCTTGTCTCTCTAAAATCAAATCGCCAATCTTGCGTAGTATGCGTGATCGTTTCTGGGCAGGCATGTCTTTCCATTCTCCTTTTAGTGCCTTTCTTGCAACACCAACCGCCTGATCGATGTCTTCTTTACTCCCTATTTGAACGTCTCCCAGTTTTTCCTCTGTAGCTGGATTAATATTCTCAAATGTTTCTCCATTTCCGGACTTTACATATTTACCATTGATATAATGGGAGCAATCAATTGGTTGTACGCTTGATTTTACTTCTGTATGCTTCATTAAAATCCTCCTCTTATTTTTGTATATTATTGACTAAAACAATATACATCTGGTTAGATTTGTTTCCACTATTTCTGACTACGCTTTCATTATAAGATGAACTAGATTATAATAAAAGGTGCTTGTTCCTCTATATGGAACATATCCTCAATTTTTTTAATCTTTTTTAATCCAGTTATTTAAAACCGTTGACAAGGCCATGTCAATCATGCTTTATTATTAATAAGAATCACGTTTGAATTTGTTCCTCTACACAAAACATCATATAATAAGGAGAGATTAACATGAATAAAAAAAACAACGAACCACAGCGACTTTCATCCGTAACCAATGCGTTGCGTATTCTGAAAAGTTTTTCAACTTTTGAACCTTCTAAAAGGGTAACAGATCTCGCCGAATCTTTAGGTTTAGCTAAAAGTACCGTCAGTCGGCTCTTATCTACGCTTGCCAGTGAAGGATTTGTCTTCAAGGATAAAAAAAGTAATGAATATCAATTAGGACTATCCGTGCTAACCCTTGGCGGGATTTTAACAAATAATTTAGATATTCATAAAGAAGCGGCACCCGTTCTGAATAATTTAGTCAATAATACGGGTGAAACAGCACATTTAGCGATTATAGATGGGCTGGATACGATTTATATCCATAAAGAAGAATGTAATCATCCAGTCCGAATTCTAACCCATCTTGGTAGAAGAAACCCTTCCTATTGCACAAGTTCCGGTAAGGTACTACTCGCTTTCAACAACAATAATATTGTAGAACAGGTGATTGAAAATGGGTTAATTGTCCATATGCATAATAGTATTACCGATCCCAATGAACTTCGGAGTGAACTGAAAACAATTCAGCAAGAAGGCTATGCCGTAAGTACAGAAGAATTAACGGAAGGGACAAGATCGGTTGCCGCCCCCATTAAAGATCATACCGGTAAAGTAGTGAGTGCCATTACGATTGTTGGACCGATTCAGCGTATAACGGACAATAAAATCCCGCTTTTATCAAAAGCAGTGATTCAAGCAGGCAAAGAAGCTTCCGAACGATTAGGCTATGATGAACGCTACTTCAAGCGTTTTAAAAAAATGGAACGGTAACCAGTGGTCCAAACTTGATTGATGTTTTTAAAAAGTAAATTATTTTCAAAACACCATTGACATTGAGAATGAGATTCATTATCATAAGGGTAATTGAGAATCCGTATCAGTTAATTAGTTAGGAGGATGATAAAAATAAACGATCCGCTTGCATGGGTAATCCCCTGAATAAAGATGCGATATCCATAGTACTCATACATACAATAGCTGAAATTGGATAATCGGAAAAACGGATCTCAGACTACTTAGCGTTATGACTGGTATATAAGCGGCGGTTGTTCAGCAGTAGCTGGATCACTTTTGCAGGATAGATAGAATCAATACGATAGACATTCGAATTTTTCACAGAAGCGGGACCACCATTCGTTATTTTCGATCGGGAGATAAAGAAATCTCACCTGAACATACCTAATAAGAGGAGGAAAAAAGATGTATATTGTTACAAACACAACAAAAATTAAAAAAGATGAAGGCTATAAATTAATCAATCGTTTTGATAAAGTAGGTAAGATTGAAATGATGGAGGGGTTTTTAGGATTAGAAGTATTTTCTACAAAAAAACTGAAAGACTTTGACCAAGTTTCCGTTGTTACCCGTTGGGAATCTGAGGAATATTTTTCAGCGTGGATGAAAAGTGATGCGTTTAAATGGGCCCATCAATACGATGGCGGGAAACCCGAGTATATACTTTCCAATCAAGTATCCCATTATGAGTTAGAAGTAACACGTAATCCAATCGTACTTGCTTAACATAATTACGACAATGCTTATGAAGTCACGATCCTGCCATAAATAATTATCTTTTTAATCATAGCTGCGGACTTATTACAATCCATCCCCCCTGTCGGCGTCGTTTCTTAGGATAAGCGAGTAAAGGAAGCCATCTTTCGCAAGATTATGCTGCCGGAGGAAACCAGCGACATGGGGGATTTCAGCCGTTAGCATATATTGAACCCTTTTTAGTTATTTGTAACTGATGATGCTCGGCATATTTAATAAAGTCTTCTGTAAATGATTGTCCTTGCCGATGAATACAACGTCCCCATTCATAAGGATATTTGCGCAATGGACAGTCAAGTTGCTTTGGTCCCTCTCTACTTCACCTATGTCTACCATATCATCCCTTTCCCCACCCTTTCCCTCTCTACCTTTCTTCATGATCAGCACGATCCTCAGCTTTACCTGCCCTTCCATTAGCATTTAGCACGTGCTGCCAGCCACATTTAATGTTGAAGTCCATACGAGTTCAAAAAGAAGAGTTTTCGTGTGATCCATATATCCAAAGATCCCATTCGCTGATTAAAGGCCCGTTATAAATTTTAATGCACTCGATCGTAATCTCAATTAAAACATACAGAAGGACTTCCAATTCTAACCATAATAGGGCATAATGAAAGATAATGTTTTTTCAATTTCAAAGTGTATGAATAAATCAAAAAAGTAATTATAGGATGTGATGGTCATCGAAAAAGCATATATAAGAAAAGGAAAATACATCTCCTTTTTATGGAAACCAAAAGTGTCCTTCTCCGAGCTACGCCAATATCCTGTCATCATTTCTCCAATAGTGATCGCGATATTATTATTGGTGATGAATGCGTTCATCACGTTCCTTTTTTCAAGTCCAACAATACCATCGTCTATGGAATCAGCAACATTTAGTCGCGGGATATTATCAAATGCCATATCAACCAGTATAATCGTACTTTTCACGACAACTTATGTTTATCTACTGTATCGAATCATGAAAAATAAACAACGATTCAAAGACCTTTTATCAATTGTCTTACATGCACAATTGGCATCTTTTTATATTTTCATCACTTTACAGATTCTCTTCCTGATCATCACGGGTATAACAGGCCAAAATGTGGGTGCACCTGAATTAACTCTTTTAAGTACGGTTTTGTTCTTTCTTTATTTAGGTATGGGATTAAAGTGGGGCGTAAATGGCACGAATCGGCAATTTCTCGTTGTACTGATCTCTTATATTATCATCGTTATTATCCTTGCGATTGCATTACTGCTCGCCTTTCTGTGGATGATCGTCCTCATGCACCAAGCATTAGCAGATTTTCTCTGTACATTATCCGAGTGTTGATGACTTGATCGTTATGGGATGTAGGCATTCATCCGATTAAAAAACACTTCACCCCGCTGTCTACTCGGTGAAGTGTTTTATAATTCAATTGAATTTAGAAATTCATTGCGATGATGATAACTAGAACTTGAACAATAAGCATACGCTTTACATGCTAATATAGCTGGAAGAAATAAATCAATTCATTTACTGCTGGAGAGATTATTATAGGAGGCACGTCTATTCACTATAAAGCGGTAATTTCCACCATGTTGATCTATTTATTACGCAAGGAATCCAATGCATTATTTTTTCCAATCTTTTATTAACGTTGACATTTCCCTGTATTGCAATATGAAGGTAGCCTAGTCAATTTCATAATTACCGTAATCAGCTATAAATCAGGATTATGAAATCCATTAAACGAGCGCTTCTTTAAATAGCTGCTATCCTTTTCTATTTTATTTTGCGTAATTCTCTCCTTTTCTCACGGTTAAAACCCCGAGTTAATTCATTAAAAAGATGATCCCATTTTTCTTTAAAATGCCTATAAAGTAATGCATATTTTTTATGTAGTCGTAAAATACCAGCCGCATATTCTTCCTTTTCTTGCTTCATTTCGGCAACCATATCAGATGGTAAACTATTTAGTATCATGGAAAGCCGTTCGGGCGGAATGATTCCCTCATAAAACCATTCAAAAGCGTGGATATAAAGCAATGGAAATGCATGATCATCTTGCTCTAAACGTTCAACTTCTTTTTGAACACGTGCCATCTTTTTCGTTTCATTTTGCATTTCCTTCAACTCAGCGTCCCTGCTGTCTACTACTCTTAATAGATCGATATAAAATTCAGCATTGCGGAACTTTCCTTCCTCAAACAACCACTGAAAATGATCTTCTAACTCATCGTAAACAACTTCCCTTTCTCCTTCATCCGTGATGTTTTTGATGAATTTGCGGAATCGTGATTGGACTTTAGTCTGTTCATTCCATTTTTCCGCATTCATCATAAAATCACTCCAGGACATAAATAAATCTAAATCTTCAAATGATTCGTTTTCAAGGGTGGGAATTGCTGCATTAATCGACTTCCATGCCTTTTTCGGAAAGCCCGTTTCCATATATAACGCAGCATACGATAACGCAAATAAAGATGAATAATCAGGATATAATGCTTCCCCCTTTTGCAATACCTCCTCTGCCTCGTCATAATGCTCATATTCCAAAAGCAAATTTACCTTTAGCGAGTACAGTGTTGCTATCTCTTCTTGCTCCGATGCTGGGATTGTATCTAGAATCTTTTTAAAAAGGGATTCCGCTTCTACAAGATTTCCACCTTCAATTGCGACCGTCATCAAACTTAATAGGACTGACGGATTATTTGGGGAAATTTCTGCCGCCTTCCCTAGGATTTTCTCTGCCGTCTTAAAGTCCTTTGTTTCAAGAGCATCGAATGCTTCTTCTATTAAACCTTCTACATTTTCCCCATATTTACGCACCAAATCATATTGTTTTCTTTTTTCAGGATCTTTCAAGGCTTCATAAGCTTGCCTTACTTTTTCAAATCCTTCCGGGTCTGTCTCCGGGGGGTGTTTCTTTAATGCCTGAATATACTTTTCCTTAATTCTAGCATTGCCTATATTAGCTGTTGTTCCGAGAGTTTTATAGTAGCTTTCGATTTTATTATTGCTCATAAGTCTTCACCTACCTAATCTTTTATATTTCTAATTCGATGAAAATATCTATCGCCATATCAATTGCTTCTTCCAAGTCATCGAAATCCTCTGCTTGTATAGCATTCTTCAAATCCTTAATCCCTTCACGTAACTGTTTTCGTTCCTCTTTTGAAACATTCTTTAGCTCGGTGCTGTATCGCTTTTCCCATTGTTTTGCTTCTTTTAAAAGGTCTGCGAGCGTACTTTCTTCCTTATCGTCTTCCCATAAATCAAACGGATTTTGCTCATCAAAATAATCATCTATTATGTCATCACTGTATTCATCATTACTTGCTGTTTCTACTTTTTCTATGCTTTCTTGAAATGCCTCTTCGGAACTCCGATCAATCGCATCTTCCAATGTAACGGTCACCTGACTACCTGATGATATGCTCTTCGCGGTTACTTCTAAAATACCATTCAAATTATAGCGGAAGGTGACCTCTATAGTCTCAGCACCTGCTGGTCCTGGCGGTAGCCCTTCTAGTAAAAAGTCATTAATAAAATGGTTGTCTTGTACCCATTCCTGTTCTCCCTGGAACACTTCAATCTGAACTTCTGTCTGATCATCTGATGACGTATAGAACGTTTCCGTACGTGTGACTGGGATTGTTGTATTCTTGGTAATAATTGCTTTATAAGCGCCTGCCCGAATTTCCCCGGAATCTATTTCACTTAGCACGGCTATTCCCATCGAAAATGGCGCTACATCAGTCACAATTAAGCCACTCTCAGATAGCGCACCAGATTTTAATCCAGCTTGTACAGCAGCACCCAATGCAACCGCTTCATCTGGATGTATATCATGACGTGGTGATGCACCAAAAAATGTTGCTATCAGTTCCTCGACGTATGGAATTCTAGTAGATCCACCTACAAGCAAAATATCATCAACCTCTTGTGGCTGAAGGTTTGCTTCTGTTAACACCTCCGAAACTTTATCCATCGTCTCCTGTAATAAAGGTTCGATTAAGGTTATAAATTCCTTTTGAGTAATCGTTTTATACAATCCTAGCGGCTCATTATTTTTCATCATGACGACTGGTATGCTTATTTCAATTTGTTGATTCCTCGATAATTGTATTTTGGCCTTTTCCGCTTCCTCTTTCAACAATGCTAAACCACGAACATCATCGCGCGGATCTACCTGATGTTCGCTAATCATTATCCCAGCAAGCCAATCAACAAGTAACCAGTCAAAATCTTCACCGCCAAGTTTACTATTTCCAGCTGTTGCTTTCACTTCAATAATTCCATCCATTATTTCGACAATCGATACGTCAAACGTCCCACCACCTAAATCGTATACTAACAAGTGACGATCCTCATCAAGATGTTCAAAACCAAAAGCAAGTGCTGCTGCAGTTGGTTCATTAATAATTCGTTCGACAACAAAACCAGCAAGCTCTCCTGCTTTTTTTACGGCTTGTCGTTGTCCATCTGTGAAATAGGCTGGAACAGTGATGACAGCTTCCTTTTCCCCTTCCCCTACTACTTCATCAACTAATTCTTTAATTTCTTTTATAATAAATGCCGAGACTTCCTCTGGAGAATACCTTTTTCCTGAAATCGTGCTCAACTCACCGCTTCCCATTTCACGTTTAACAGCAGCTTTCGTCCTATCAGGCATAGCAATCAAGGCTGAGCGTGCATTTTCCCCGACAATTACTTTACCACTTGGATCGATTAAAACAACGGAAGGAATATATCTTTTGCCATCGTTGTTCGTCATTATTTTTGACTTTCCTTTATGGATATATGCTACCGCTGAATTTGTTGTTCCTAAATCGATACCAACAATGGGACGGAAACTTTGTGCCTGGTTATTTTTTATTTCATTTTCCATTGCTATTTCTCCTCCTCTACTGTCACTACTTTAGCTTTTCTTATAAGTCGTCCTTTTTCGGATACGTAGCCCCGTTTAATTACTGCTATAATCTGGTAAGGAACTTCGGGTCGAATATTAAGTGTGTCTTTCCCCACTGTTTTTAGTGATTCCGCAGTTTCTGGATTAAATGTTTGTCCCATGACATGTTGCTCAAAAACACCCATTTCCCTAAGATTCTTCTCGATTGTCCTTGACCACTGATCCAATAAAGCTTGCCATGCTTGGTCATCTTCTTTTATTCCTGATGAGACATGATCAAGTTCATCCAGTAAATCAATCATATTTTCCATGAAAAAATCCTGTTGTTTTTCATAACGATCGATCAAATCGTTCTGCTTGCTTTGAACAGCTAATAATGACCCAAGATCATCTATCTTCTCTTCCGTATTTTTACTTGATTTAAACTGCATGCGCGTCAACTTTTTTATTTGATCACTTAGATTTCCCATTTGCGTATGTATGTCTGTTGTTGCTTCTTGCAACTCTTTTATCTGGGGATCTTCTTTTTCTTTCTCTTTTTTCTTCCAAAACTGAAATTTCATTTTACACCTAATCTCCTTTATCCTTTTGGGATAATAGAATTCAAATATACCCCCAAGGCCATTGAGAGGAGTACCTTATGTTAAACAATTATAACATATTTCATTTACATATTAGAAACTATTCGAGTGTACGGCTTTGTCATGTAGATACAATAAACCATTAAGTAAGGAGCATCTACATGACTAATAATAATCACTGCACAACCAATAATATCTTTAAACACCTAACCGATATTCAATTGGCCAACTTGAAGAAATGGCAACAGAAAGAAACGTAAGTCATTATACAGTATCACGTGAACATCGTGTCGATACTTTTGTCTACAAAACAAATGTCAATGTCCTGTTCATTGCTAATAATCCAGTTTGAAAATCCCTTTCCACTATCAAAGATAACCGTTTAAAATAAATGCTTGGGTAATTATTGAAACCAATCATTTATGGACTTTTCAATGTTATGGGCCTTTCTTCTACGGTTGGAATGATTATTATAGAAGGCACTTCTATTTACTATAAAATGTTTATTTTACCTATACTGTTTTATTAACCACGCGAGGACCGCAGGACATAAAAGTACTGTAAAATGGATGTGCTGCGGTATTCAACGAGTTCATCGAATAGATAGTCGCTGGATCTACTTGATTTCAATAACCCGTTCTTTTTCTAGACCAGTTACTTCTACTATTGATTCTACATCCATCCCTTTTGTTAAAAGTCGGCGAGCAATAGCTTCCTTTTCCTCTTGTTTACCCTCCTGTATACCTTTTTGGATTCCTTCCTGTATTCCCTTTTGTATTCTCTTTTGTCTTCCTTCTTGCATTGCTTTGACTTTTGCTTCATTTAGCCTAAGCTTAGCTTCCCGTTGGGCTGATTCTTCATCGAGAACTCTTTTTAGACGTGATTCATAAGCGAATCGTTGTTCCCGTGTCAAACTGATTTCCTCCCATTTTTTAAAAGCGGAATGCAATGTCTCATCTTTCATAGCAATCACCTCCATCTTTTTATAAATATCCTCA
>Ga0209487_1004017_pt1 | contig 11439 bp, 11 predicted proteins | sample Poulit2012_FD_187524 | JGI IMG/M metagenome (GOLD analysis project Ga0209487, IMG submission 187524) | Agricultural soil microbial communities from Georgia to study Nitrogen management - Poultry litter 2012 (SPAdes) (version 2) | ecosystem: Environmental > Terrestrial > Soil > Agricultural land... | reverse complement strand
CCGCACGCGCCGGACCCTGATCGTCGTCAATGCGGCGCTCATCGGCATGATCGCCATCGCCGTCGTGGCCATTCCCCTCGTCGGTGAGGAGGCGCTGTCGTACCTCGCCTACATCTCCGTGCTCGCAGTCGTGTCGGTGCGCCGGGTGATTCCCGGCCTCGTCATCGCGGCATCGACGCTCATCATCGCCGAGGCGACCCAACGGCTCGTGCCCGGCTGGAGCCATGATTGGTCCGCCACCTTCGGAATCTCGATCTCCGGGTTCGCCATGGTCATGGCGCTCATGGCCGGCGACCGGGCCCGCGCCGCGCGGGCCGCGGAAGAGGAGAACCGACGACTCGAACGGGAAGCCGAACGGCTGCGGCTGTCCCAGAACGTCCACGACGTGCTCGGCCATTCGCTCACGGTCATCGCCCTCAAAGCCCAGTTGGCGGCGAAGCTCCAGGCCGCCGGCGCCCCCGAGGCGGCCGACCACATCGGCGAGATCGAAACGCTCGCCCGTGGGGCCCTGGCCGATGTCCGCACCACCGTGCAGGGAGTGCGGCGGATCTCGTTGGCTGAGGAGCTCGTGGCCGCGACCCGCGCGCTGCGCTCGGCCGATATCGAGGTCGAGGCGCCCACCTCGGTCGATGCCGTTGACGGGCAGCTGCGCGAGCTCTTCGCCTGGAGCGTGCGCGAGGGCAGTACGAACATCCTCCGCCACGCCCGCGCCCGACGCTGCGTCATCTCACTCGACACGGACCGTCTCGAGATCCGCAACGACGGCTCGGGTCGCGGCTTTGATCTCGCTGCGCTGGGGGCGGGCACCGGTCTGCGCGGACTGCAGGAGAGAGCGGAGTCCGTCGGCGCCACGGTGCGCACGGAGAAGGCCGAGGACCGATTCGGCCTCATCATCAGCCGTGACCGGGCACCGGCAGACGGGGCCGGGGACGGCACTGAGTCCGGAGGCGACGGCACCGCACCCGAAGACGGGGCCCGGCCATGATCACGCTGCTCATCGCCGACGACCAGCGGATGGTGCGCGAGGCCCTTGCCGCACTGCTGGGGATGGAGACCGACCTCGAGGTCATCGCCCAATGCGCCGACGGCACCGAGGTGCTTCCTGCCGTGGATGACAAGCGCCCCGATGTCGCTCTGCTCGACGTCGACATGCCCGGACCCGACGGTCTCTCGGTCGCAGAGATGCTGGCTGAGAAGCACCCGCAGGTCAGGGTCATCATCGTCACCACCTACGGCCGTCCGGGCTGGGTCAAGAGGGCGATGGACTCAGGCGTCGACGGCTTCATGGTCAAGGACGCCCCGGTCGAACACCTCGCCGAGGGCATCCGCCGGGTGATGGCGGGGCTGCGCGTGATCGACCCGGAGCTCGTCGTCGAATCGACGATGCACGGGGAGACTCCCCTGACCGAGCGGGAGACCGAAGTGCTCCGTGCGGCCGCCGACGGGGCGAGCGTCGGGGAGGTCGCCTCGGCGCTCTTCCTCTCCGCGGGCACGGTCCGCAACCGACTGTCAGCGGCGATCGGGAAGACGAACGCCCGCAACCGCGCCGATGCCGCCCGCATCGCCCGCGAGAACGGCTGGCTGTAGCTCGCCGGGACTCCCTTTTCAGGATGAGGACTTCAGCGCCTGGCCCCACGACAGCTTCGGTCCCGAACGCAGGATCGAGCCCTCGAAGATCCGCGTGGCCAACAGCAGCGCCAGCAGCGTGGTGAGCATGAGGACGGCCAGCGAGACGAGCGGTTCCCACCATTCGATCGTGCCGAGGAAGACCCGCATCGGCACGGCCACGGCCGCCGAGAACGGGATGTAGGACAGCACGGCCATGACCGCTTCGTTCGAGGAGAAGATGATCACGCCCATATAGGGCAGGAAGATGAGCATCATGATCGGCATGCTCGTCGAGGCCAGATCCTCGGGGCGCGAGACCATCGAGGCGGCTGCCGCGTAGAGGGCGGCGACCATGACGAAGCCGACGACGAAGAGCGGGACGAACCACGCGATCGGTTCGGCCACCTTGCCGAGCACGAGGTCGTTTCCGCTGATGGCGGCCCCGGTCATCACCGCGACCGCGGTGAGCCCGATCTGTGCGAAGGCGAGGATCGTGCACGCGATGACCTTGCCGAACATGAGCATCCGCGCCGAGGTGGACGCGAGCAGGATCTCGACGATCCGCGACTGCTTCTCCTCGACCACCGAGGACGCGATCGTGTTCCCGAACGTCATGGCGGCCATGAAGAACACGAGCCCGAGCCCGAGACCGATGAAGGAGGTCAGCGTCGGATCCGGAGCGTCGGGATCGAGGAGTTCGACCTCGGGGGTCAGACTCAGCGAAGCGATGAGCGACTCCGGAGCCGAGCGCAGGGAGAGCACGGCGAGACCGGTCGGCGAGTCCGGGGACTCGACGACGGCCGCTTCGACCTCCTCGGCGGTGACCAGGGCCCTCGCCTCGTTCGCATCGTCGACGTCGACGGGTTCGATGTCATCGATGCCGGCCACGGCCTGCGCCGACGCCGAGGTGACCGCCACCCTGTCCGTGGACGAGAACAGGGACGGCAGCGCCCCCGAGACCCCGACGAGCACACCGAGGATGACGATGGAGAGGATCGTCGAGATCATGAAGGCCTTGGACTTGAGGCGGACCATGATCTCGCGTTCGATGACCAGGCCCATGGCGGTGGTGAACCCGGCCCTGTTCGTGACTGCCCGGCTCATGACTGTGTGACCTCCTGGAAGAGACGGTTGAGCGCAACTGTGTGCGGAGCGAAGGACAAGACCGTTGAGACGGTCAGCGCCCGGCGCAGGACCGCCTCGGCGGCGGTGGGGTCCGGGGCCGTGAAGCGGACCCAGTTGCCGTCGAGTTCGACGACGGAGACATCGGGCATCTCGCGCACCCAGCCGAGATCGGAATCGGTGTGCAGGGTCCATTCGGGCAGGCTGCGCTGTCGACGCAGCTCGCCGGCGGTGCCGGCGGCTACGAGGCGGCCCTCGTTGATGATGACGAGGTCGTCGACGAGGCGTTCGACGAGGTCGAGCTGATGGCTGGAGAAGAGCACCGGGGCACCGGAGGCGGCGAAGGAGCTGAGCACGTCGAGGGTGCGTTCGACGGCGGCGGGGTCGAGCCCGGAGAACGGCTCGTCGAGGACGAGGACCTGCGGGTCGTGGATGAGGGCGGCGGCGATCTGGACCTTCTGCTGGTTACCGAGGCTGACCGATTCGAGGGTGTCGGTCGGTTCGCCCCCGAGCTCGAGCTGTTCGAGCAGCTCGAGACCGCGAGCCTTCGCCGCCTGTCGGGACAGGCCGTGGAAGCGGGCGAGGTAGACGAGCTGATCGATGATCGGCATCTTCGGGTAGAGGCCGCGCTCTTCGGGCATATAGCCGATCGCACTGCGATGGTCGGCGGTGATCGGTGCGCCGTCGACCGTGATCGTCCCGGAATCGGCGGCCAGCACCCCGAGCAGGATCCGCATCGTCGTGGTCTTGCCCGAACCGTTCGATCCGACGAACCCGGTCATCCGGCCGTCGCCGATGGAGAAGCTCAGGTCGTGCAGCACCTGCTTGTCACCGAAGCTGCGATTGATGTTCTCGAGGGTGATCATGCCTCCACGCTAGGCGCAGATCAGGGGAGGGGGATCAGCCTTGCGGGTGATCTTTCGACCCGCTGTGCGGGGGAGAGGATCGGGGGAGAGCATCCGGCGGGGCCGGTTCAGAGCGTGTCCTCGCGCCGGCCGATCGTGGCGATGCCGTGCTCGTAGGCCCAGATCACGGCGTGGATGCGGTCGCGGAGGTCGAGCTTCGTCAGCAGGTTCGACACATGGGTCTTGACCGTGGCCTCACCGACGAAGAGCCGCCCAGCGATCTCGGCATTGCTGGCACCGGTGGCCACGAGCTCGAGGACTTCGATCTCCCGTTCGGTGAGCTGATCCAACTCGGCAGCGGCCGGAGCGGCGGGCTCGGGTTCTCTCACGGACCGTTCGATGACTCTGCGGGTGACCTCGGGGGACAGCAGCCCATCACCGGCGGCCAGGGCGGACACCGCATCGATGAGCTGCTCAGCCTCGGCAGTTTTGAGCAGGAATCCGCTGGCCCCGGCGGCCAGGGCGCGGAAGAGGAAGTCATCGCGGTCGAAGGTCGTGAGCATGAGCACGGCTCCGGCCGCGCCCCGCCGAACGATCTCCGCAGTCGATTCGAGGCCGTCCATGACCGGCATCTGCACATCCATGCAGATGACATCCGGGGACAGTTCGAGCGCCCGGTCGATGGCGATCTGGCCGTTCTCGGCCTCACCGACGACGGTGATGCCGTCCTCGCTCTCGAGGATCGTGCGGAAGCCGGTGCGGACCATGGACTGGTCGTCGACGAGGAGGACTCGGATCATCTCGATGCCTTCGTGGAGTTCTCGGGTGCTGGATGCTCGGACGCGGTGACAGCCGGGGTCTGGCCCGCCTCGGCGCTTCTGCGGGGATAGGGGATGCGGGCCCTGACCAGCCACCCGCCGCGGGACTTCGGTCCGGCTTCGAGGCTGCCGCCGAGCGCGCTCATGCGCTCCCTCATCCCGACGATGCCCAGCCCCAGGCCCTCTCCCGCAGGCAGGGAGCGGGCACCGGCCGGTCCGCTGTCAGGGCGGGAGTCACTGACCTCGACTTCGAGCTCGGTGGTGCCGTAGCGCAGCCGCACGGCGACCTCGGCGCCGGTTCCCGCGTAGCGCGAGCAGTTGGTCAGCGATTCCTGGACCACCCGGTAGATCGACATCTCGGTGATCGGGGTCAGCTCCCGCACAGAGCCGATCGTGCTGAACTCGACCGTCTGACCGAACCGGCGCGCGGATTCGATGAGTTCGGGCAGATCGCCGAGGCCGGGGTTGCCCTGAGTCGCGGTGTCTGCGCGGGCCGGACCGTTCGCCTCGGTCGAACCGTCGGCATCGGCCGAGGCGTTCCCGTCTGTCGAGGAGCCCGTGTCGCGGAGGGTGTAGACGAGGGCGCGGAGTTCGTCGACGGTCTCACGGGTCGAGGACTCGATGACCTGCAGCGATTCCTTGGCCTTGTCGGGATTCCTCTCGAGGCTGCGACGCGCGGCGGCGGCGTGGATGCCGACTCCGGCGATGTGGTGGGCGACGCCGTCGTGGAGCTCACGGGCTATGCGCACGCGTTCGAGCTCGAGTGCCTGCTTCGTCAGACGCTGCTCCTGTTCGCGGACCTCGGCATCGGCCGCCTGCAGTTCGGCCAGCAGGCGTCTCTGCGCGAACGCCCGGTTGCCGAAGAGCCAGGCGCCGCCGAAGAAGACGGCGTTGATGAGGAAGGTGACTCCGGTGGCGGCCGCGAACTGGACGAAGGTCATCTCCCCCAGATCTCGGAACTGGAGGGCCGCCGAGACGACGACATAGACGAAGATGGCCAGGCACAGCAGGCACCGGGAGTAGAACGCGACCCGATTGCTGCGCCGGAACGCACCGATCGCGTAGACGGAGATGAAGAGGATGATCTGCGAGACACCGGGCTCCATCACCTTGAGGATCTGTGCGGTGACATAGAGCGCGGTGATGAACCAGGCCACGAGATTCGGGAAGCGCCGCCTCCACAGCAGCGGAACGGCGATGACGATCGACAGCAGGCACGCGACCCACAGCGGAGCCTTGAACTCCCAGAACCCGCTGCCGGAATAGAGCACGGCGAAGACGATCGAGCCTGCGGCCAACGCCGCGACGAGCCAGACATCGGCCCGCTCGGGGTTCCGGTCCTCCGGGGTGAGGCCGCCGATATCGGCGGCCGCCGGCTCTTCACTGACACTCATCCCTCCAGCTTAGACACCGCGCGGGTGCGCGGGAATCCGCCGTGGAGCGGATTCGGTCGCCGGTTCATCCCGCTGGAGGCGGAGGGGCCTCGGCACTGACCACCGCGAGGTCACGATGGTGCCAGTGCACGCGGGTGGCAAGCCCCGCCTCGGCGAGCCAGTCCAGCTGCTCATCGAGCGCGCTGGGGGTGTCCTCGACCCCATCGATCGGGGTGACGACGTCGGTGGGATCGGCGGGGACGATGAGGTCGGCGAGGACGAACCGTCCGCCGGCGGGCAGGACCTCGGCGATGCGGGTGAACAGATCGGCCTTGCCCGGCCCGTCGAGGTGGTGGATCGCCAGCGTCGACATGACGAGGTCGAAGGGCCCGGGAGGCAGCGGATCCTCGAGCCGGCCGCGACGCAGCTCGGTCCGGTCGGGGTCGAGCGTCCGTGCGGCGGCTGCGAGCATCTGTTCGCTGGCGTCGATGCCGAGGATGCGGGCTTCGGGCAGCGCCTCGGCGACCTTCTCCGCCGTCAGACCGCTGCCGACTCCGAGGTCGAGGACGGTCCGCGGCGGCCGATCGTGTGCGGCCACCGCGGCGGTCAGTTCGGCCTGCAGCCGTCGGTAGTCGGGGATCTCCTCGGCCATGAGCGCCAGGTAGGAATCCGGATCCCATGCGAATTCGGTCATCGGGTCTCCTGACCTACAGGTCGATCGCGACGATGGGGTCGCTGGTCGGCTGCTTCGACCCGCCCTCGGGTTCGACGGTGATGCCGAAGACGCTGCCTGCTGAGAAGTCCTCGTCGGAGATCGTCACGGGCTGAGCCGGCATGAGGCCGACGCTCTTCGGCCCTCCTGAGCCGATCACCCACATCTGCATCGATTTGCCCGAAGGGGCCGGCCCGACGTCGCGGGGACTGAAGCGGATGAGCTGCTGGCTCTCGGAGGAGAGCACGGTGACCGATCCGCCTTCGGGCAGATCGGCGGTGCTCGTGCGCAGGTCGTCGGCCTCCATCAGGCGAGTGGACTCGTCGAGCTGCTGCTGGGTCTGCTCGAGAGCGGCCTGCAGCTCGTTCTGCCGCTGATTCTGCTGCCAGATCGTCACTCCGAAACCGGCGATGACGATGAGGGCGGCCGCCGCAGCCACATAGGGCAGCCAGGACCGGCGTCCGGCCCTGCGGCCCCGGCGATCGGCCGATGGCGTGGGCTCGGCCAGGGGTTCAGGTGCGGTCGACGACTCAGGCTCGACCGAAGACGTGGTCTCGGTCGAGGCCTCGGCGTCGGTCTCCTGCTCATGGGTCTCGGGGATCCCGAGGATCGCCGCACGAGCCTCGGCGCTGATCTCGGCCGGTTCATCGGAGCCTGCCGCCTCCGCCATGACCTCGCCATAAGCGGCGACCTCGGCTCGGAAGTCCGGATCGGAGTCGGACAGGGCACGCGCTTCGGCTGCCTCGTCGTCGCTGAGCCCGCCCAGGGCCAGACCGGCGGCCAGATAGTCACGATCGGTGCTCATCGGCTCGCCTCCAACTCGTCTCGCAGCTTCTTCATTCCGTCTCTGATCCGTGACTTGATGGTACCCAGCGGCACCTTGAGATTCTCCGAGATCTCGGCGTGGGTCAGGCCCTGGTAGAAGGCCATGACGATCGGAGTGGACTGCTCCGGGGGAAGGACCTTCAGAGCGGTCACGGTGCGGACAGACTCGGCCCGGTCGATGACCGTCTGTTCGACCTGGTCGCCTGTCTCCGCGGACGAGCGCAGACCGTCGGCGAGGTCGCGATTCTGCTGGGACTCAACGCTGCGCACACAGTCGATGGCTCGCCTGCGGCACAGTGTGATCAGCCACGTTCTGCCGGACCAGCGTTCGGGGTCGAACCCGGAGCACCGCGTCCACACCTCGGTGAAGCACTCCTGGAGAACCTCCTCGGCCAGTGACCGGCTCTTCACGATCCGGAGGATCACGGCCATGAGGATCCGGGACTGATCGGTGAACAGTCGCTCGAATGCGCTCCGGTCGCCTCCGGCGATGCGCATCAGGAGGTCGCCGCTGGGATCCGTCGGGTCGGTCGCTGTCTCTTCGCTGCCGGGCCGGCCGCCATGAGGTCGGCCGCCACTGGGCGGCCCGTGGGCCGAGGCCGAAGGATCATCTGAACTCATCGTCCAATCATGTCATCCGGTCGGCCGGTGACCCGCGACGAATCACAGGCGGAGCCGAAAAGCGCGGCCAGGGACCGAGCGGCATCTCGTCGATCGGTCCCTGGCCGCGGTGGCGATGCGGCGGTCACTTCTCCGGCATCATCACGGAATCGACCATGTACACCGTCGCATTGGCGGTCTTGACTCCGCCGCAGACGAGCTCGGCATCGTCGAATTTCATGTCTTCGCCTTCGCCGGACACATCGACCTTCGATCCTTCAACGGTCTCGTGTTCGCCGGAGACCTCCTCGGGCGAGAGCTGACCGGGGATGACATGGTAGGTCAGGACCTTCGTGAGCTCGTCCGAGTCCTCGGTCAGAACATCGAGGTCGTCCTTCGGCACGGCGTCGAAGGCATCGTCGACCGGGGCGATGACCGTGAATTCGTCGCCGTTGAGCGTGTCGACGAGGTCGACATCAGGGTTGAGTTCGCCCGAGACGGCCTTGGTCAGGGTCGTGAGCATCGGATTGTTCGAAGCCGCTGTGGCCACCGGGTCCTGCGCCATGCCCTCGACGGAACCGGCACCGTCGGGATTCTGTTCGGCATAGGCGCTGCAGCCCGAACCGACGAGATCAGCGTCGTCCATCGACGCGTCGCCGGACTCATCGGGCATCTCGGACTCCCCGGAACCGGACTCCCCGGAACCCGACTGGGATTCCGAGTTCTCGGACTCGGAACCTCCCGAGTCCGAGCCCATGCCCGAGCAGCCGCTCAGCGCCAGAAGTCCGATGGCGCCGGCTGAGATGAGAGTTGCGGTGCGGGTGCGAAGCTGGGTTTTCATCGTTGTGCTCCTTGAAAGCGGTGAACTGGTCGGTACAGCCGTGGAAGTCGCCTCCCGTGGATGCTGTGTACCCGGTATTCGCAGCCGAATCCGCATCGGATGGGTCTTCGGCGAGAATCCGATACCGATCTCCGCGCCGGCGCCGGGCCGACGTGCTCATTCGGCCCGGAACTGGATGTGGTGGTGGCCGGTGGCGGAGTTTGGGATCGAATCCCGACGCTTCGCCGTCTGCACGTTGCCGTCCCTGTCGGTCGCACGAACGGTCAGTGTGTGAGAACCGGGCTCCACCTCGGAGAAATCGGCCCGCCACTGCCGCCACGTATCGATGGTGACCTCCTCGGCGAGGGTGGCTTCGGTCCAGTCGCCGTCGTCGAGGCGAACCTCGACGCGTTCGATCCCCGATCGCTGCGCCCACGCCGTTCCACCGGCCCGGAGATCCCCGGCCGAGACCGTCGCCAGGGGTTTCGGCACCTCGATCCGGGAGGCCACGAGGATGGGGGCCGCCGCATCCCATCCGCGGTCGGTCCAATAGGCGGTCTTCTCATCGAAGCGGGTGACTTCGAGCTCGGTCACCCATTTGGTGGCCGAGACGAAGCCGTAGAGTCCGGGCACGACGAGGCGGGCGGGAAAGCCGTGTTCGGGCGGCAGGGGCCCGCCATTCATCCCGACGGCCAGAAGCGCATCGCGGTCATCGGTCAGCGCCGGCAGGGGAGTCGAGGCGGTGAAGCCGTCGAAGGAGTGGGAGAGCACCATATCGGCCTCCCGGCGCGGGCGAGCGCGCCCGAGCAGTGCGCGGATCGGATAGCCCAACCACGTGGCCGTGCCGACGAGGTCGCCTCCGACGGGGTTCGACACGCAGGTGAGGGTGATGTGATGTTCCTCGAGGGGCAGGTCGAGGACATCGTCCATCGTCAGCGTGACCTCGTTGTCGACCATGCCGTGGATGCGCAGCGACCACTCGGCCGGCTCGATGGACGGGGGTGCGAGCACGGTGTCGATGCGATAGAAGTCGGTGCGATCGGTGACGAAGGGAACCACTCCGTCGACGTCGATGCTCGCCGAGGCCGGTATCGCCGCTGCCTTCCTCGCCGGTTCCGGCAGGACGAGCCTCGCGACCGCTGCTCCGGCGTCCTGGACCAGTGAGGCGACGGTCTGACCGGCGGCGACGGCGGCGGCACCGGCTGCCCCGATGAGGCCGGCGAGACGGAGGAATTGCCGCCGATCCGCCTGCCCGACAGGCCCGCCTGCGGCGGAGGCCGAGGCACCTGTGGAGGCCGAGGCACCCGCGGCGTGAGCCGGTCCGCCGGTCAGCGGCGGTTTGCGCAGGGGTGGGCGGAGAAGCAGACGGAAGGCGATGAGGCCGAGCACGAGGCCGACGAGCGTGGGAACGGCATCGGCGGGCCGGGCATTCGGCTGCAGCAGCACCGCTGTGACGGGCACCAGACCCGCGATCGTCAGCAGCATCATCGCCAGGCGAGTTCGGCCGTGGGCCAGGCTGCCGAGGAGTCCGCCGAGTGCGAGCGCGGCCAGCCCCGTGCAGGCGATGAGGACGGGTTTGTCGTTGTGTCCGAGCAGATCGATGACCGGTCCGATGACCGCAGCGGGTGCCAGCGGGATCAGCGTCTGCCCGAGGGCGAGCAGCGGCGCCGCCGGAGGACCGACGGCACGGGCGAGCAGTTCGGCCGAGCCGAAGAGGAGGAGAGCGGCGGCGATACCGGCTGCTGCACCTCGGGCGCGGCGACGGTCACGATGACGTCGAATCATGACGATGATTCGGAGCCGCGGGTTCGGCGGATGGGTCCGGCTGCGGCCGGTTGCCCGAGCCCCGCGGTCACGTTCCATTCACCGAAAGCACAGTGAACTTGTTGCGTGCCTGTCGTAGCATGGTGCAATGACTGAGAACCCCGGATACGCCCAACCGCAGGCTCCGAGTGGAGACTCGGACGAACCGAAGAGCCCGAGCGCTCCCATCTACACTGCCAAAGTCGAGAACCTCGGCGGCACCTCGGGCGAGGTGCGCGTCGATGACGGTCAGACCCTGCCCACGGCACCGACATCGAACGTCGATCAGGGCAACAACCCCGAACAGTTCCTCGCCATGGCCTGGTCCACCTGCCTCGGCGAGACGCTGAAGGTCGTGCTCGCCGTCAACGAGCTCGATGTCCTGTCCCGGGTGCGCGTCGAAGTCGAACTGCACCAGGAACCATCGGGCAACGGCTTCTACTTCGCGCCCCACGCCTTCATCTCCATCGACGGAGTCTCGGAGGCCGACGCAGAGAAATACGCCGCCCGCGCCCACGCTCGCTGCCCGATCTCGAAGCTGCTCATGGGCAAGGGCACGCCGATCGTCGATATCGAACCGTACAAGAACCCGGACAACTTCCAGCTCAGCTGAGTCCGATCCGTCGGGAATGTCGGGAATCGGGGCCGCGTGATGTGAGGAGTCGGTATGGAGGCGGATCTGCAGGAGATCATCTTCCTCGCCCTCGACCTCACCGGCACTTTCGTCTTCGCCGTGTCCGGAGTGCTGCTGGCCGCCCGACGCAACTTCGACATCACCGGTGGGCTGGTGCTCGGGATGCTGACCGGCATCGGCGGCGGGATGATCCGCGATGTGCTGCTCGACCGGACGCCCAACGCGCTCGGTCAGCCCCTCTATCTCGCGCCCGCGGTGATCGCGACGCTGCTCGTCTAC
>Ga0209487_1004015_pt1 | contig 11440 bp, 13 predicted proteins | sample Poulit2012_FD_187524 | JGI IMG/M metagenome (GOLD analysis project Ga0209487, IMG submission 187524) | Agricultural soil microbial communities from Georgia to study Nitrogen management - Poultry litter 2012 (SPAdes) (version 2) | ecosystem: Environmental > Terrestrial > Soil > Agricultural land... | reverse complement strand
GCGAGATGCGCATCTTCTGGCGGATCATCTTCCCGCAGGTGCGCGGCACCGTGCTGGCGGTGTTCATCACCGTGCTGATCGTGGTGCTGAAGGTCTTCGACATCGTCTACGTGATGACCAACGGCCGTGACAACACCGACGTGATCGCCAACCTGTTCTTCCGCAAACTGTTCACCGAGCAGCGCGCCGGTGAGGCCTCCGCCGTCGTGGTGGTGCTGCTGCTCATGGTGCTGCCCGTGGTGTTCTACCAGGTGCGGGCCTACCGCCAGGCGGAGGAGGAACGATGAGGGGCCGGATGGCCGACGGCCGCCGCCGCTCCCCCGCCGCGATCATCGTGATGATCGTGCTGGCGCTGCTGTGGACCCTGCCCACCTTCGGCATGCTGGTCACCAGCTTCCGCTCCCGCACCGACGCCGCCTCCTCGGGCTGGTGGGCAGCGCTGGTGGATCCCTTCGAGACCGGGTGGACACTGGACAACTACCAGCGGGTCCTGGAGAACACGAACCTGGGCGGGGCCCTGGTGAACTCGGTGGTGGTGGCGGTGCCGGCCACGGTGCTGCCGATCATGTTCGCCGCCTTCGCCGCCTACGCCTTCGCGTTCACGAGATTCCCCCTCAAGGAACTGTTCTTCGTACTGATCGTGGCGCTGATGGTGGTGCCGATCCAGGTGGCGTTCCAGCCCCTGCTGGATCTGCTGGGCCCCCGCGGCCTGGGGATCTCCGGGGACTTCGTATCGGTATGGCTGCTGCACACCGGCTTCGGGATGCCGCTGGCGATCTACATCCTGCGCAACTACATGTCGGGCCTGCCCACCTCGGTGATCGAGAGCGCGAAGATCGACGGCGCCAGCCATTACCAGACGTTCTGGCGGCTGGTGGCGCCGATGTCGATGCCCGCGATCGCCGCCTTCGCCACCCTGCAGTTCCTGTGGGTGTGGAACGATCTGCTGATCGCCCGGCTGTTCCTGGGCGGCGGTTCCAACACCACGGTGATCGTGGCGCTACAGCAGCTGCTGGGCACCCAGGGCCAGGGCGCCGAGCTGCTGACCGCCGGAGCGTTCCTGTCGATGCTGCTCCCGCTGATCGTGTTCTTCTCCCTGCAGAACTTCCTGGTGCGCGGCATGACCGCGGGCTCCGTCAAGGGCTGATCGGCGCCGCGGCTCCGCCGCCGGTCACGGATCCGCCGCCGGTCGCGGCTCCGCCGCCGGTCACCGACGGTCGGTCGCCTGTGCGGGGTGAGGGGCCCGGACCGGCAGATCCGTACCCGGGCAGCCTTTCCTCCCCACCCCGTTCCAGCCCGCGCCTGACCCCGGTCTAGCTGCGGACCTGCGAATCCGCAGAGTTCTTTGCTCCCCGAGCGCCACCGATGTCCACGAACGTCGGGGGCGCTTAGTAGATTGGGGTCATGACTGCGACTGCTGACCCACGGGGCACGGACGAGGGACCGGGGCTGACGCTGCCCGCTCCCCAGGTGCCCGACCCCGGCACCGCTCCGCCCTTGCGTTGGGGGGTGATCTCGCCGGGCCACATCGCCGATCAGTTCACTGCCACCGCCCACCGGGCCACCGCCTCCCGCGTGGTCTCGGTGGTCTCCCGCTCCCAGCAGCGGGCCGAGGCCTTCGCCGCGAAGCACGGTCTCGAGCGTGCCTTCTCCTCCGTCGCGGACATGCTGGCCGCCGGCGGGATCGACGCCGTCTACGTTGCCTCCCCGCACGCCCAGCACCATGCTCTGACCCGGCCGGTGCTCGAGGCGGGCGTCCCCGCACTGGTGGAGAAGGCCTTCACCCTCAACACCGCCCAGGCCCGCGACCTGCTCGAGCTGGCCGAGCAGAAGGGCGTGTTCGTGATGGAGGCGATGTGGGCCCGTTTCCTACCGCAGTACGACGTGCTGCGGCAGGTGGTCGCCTCCGGCGTGCTCGGCGACATCGTCGAGGTCACGGCCGATCACGGGCAATCCTTCCCGGAGGATCCCACCCACCGCATGCACGCGCCCGAGCTCGGTGGCGGAGCGCTGCTGGATCTGGGCGTCTACCCCCTCTCCTTCGCACAGATGGTGCTGGGCGACCTCACCGACCTGTCGGTGCACGGCACCCTGACCTCGGCCGGCGTCGATGCCTACGTGGGCCTGCTGGCGCGCGGCGAGCACGGCGGCCACGCCCGCCTGGGCACCACCCTGCTCTCCCGCACCCCCACCGCCGCGGTGGTCAGCGGAACCGCGGGTTCGGCGCAGCTGTCCGGGGCGTTCTTCGCACCCGGCGAGCTGACCGTGACCCTGCTGGATGGGCGCTCGGCCGGCTTCTCCCACCCCGGTGACCGCGGGGACGGCATGGCCTTCGAGATCGCCGAGTCCGCCCGCCGGATCGCTGCCGGCGAACTGCAATCCCCCGTGATGAGCTGGGCGGAGACACTCAGCGTGATGGGCACGATGGACGCCGTGCGCGCCGAGCTCGGTGTGGTCTACCCCGGGGAGGAGCCGGCATGAGTGTCATCTTCTCCTCGCGGGGCCTGCGCGTGCCGGCGCCGCGCCCACCCGAGCGCGGCGCGTTCATCTCCTTCGAGGGCGGCGATGGTGCCGGCAAGTCGACGCAGATCGCCATGCTGCGCGAGCACCTGGTCACCGAGCGCTCGGTGGCGGAGGACCTGGTGCTGACCACGCGTGAGCCCGGAGGCACCGCGCTGGGTGCGAAGCTGCGCAACCTGCTCCTGCATGGCGAGGACGTCGATGCGCGCGCCGAGGCGCTGCTGTACGCCGCCGACCGCGCCCACCACATGTCCACGCTGGTACGCCCGCACTTGGCCCGCGGAGGGCTGGTCCTGGGCGATCGCTTCCTCGACTCCTCGGTCGCCTACCAGGGGGCGGGGCGGGAGCTGGAGCGCCACGAGATCGCCTCCCTGTCGCTGTGGGCGGTCGAGGGTCTGCTCCCCCACCGCACCATCTTGCTCGATCTCCCCAGCGAGGCGCTGAAGCAGCGTCGCGACCCCGCTCAGCTGGACCGTCTGGAGCAGGCGGGCCTGGAGTTCCACGAATCGGTGCGCAAGGAGTTCCTGGAGCTGGCCGCGGCCGAACCCGAGCGCTTCGCGGTGATCGACGGGACCCAGTCCCGCGAGGAGATCCACGCCCAGATCCTGGAGGTCGTCGCCGAGGTGCTCGAGCTGTTCGACCCCACCTTCGAGCCGCAGCCTGCCCCCTCCCACCGGGACGAGCTGTGAGCGCAGAGGGCCACGCGGCCGACGGGGCCGGTCCCCCACCAGGCACCCGCCCGCCCGGCGGCGAGTTCGCCGACGACGGCAGCCACGTCCGTGCCGGTTCGACCCTCACCCAGGAGCCTTCGGCGGGGGTCTGGGCCGATGTGGTCGGCCAGGAGGCGGCGGTCGAGCAGTTCCGCCGGGCCGTCTCCCCGGAGGGCTCCCTCGCACAGGCCTGGCTGATCACCGGTCCTCCCGGCTCGGGCCGCTCCACCGCGGCGCGGGCCTTCGCCGCGACCCTGCAGTGCGAGGTCGGCACCGGGTGCGGCACCTGCCGGGCCTGCCGCACCACGGCGGCGGGCACCCACCCGGACGTGACCGTGGTGGCCACCGACAAGCTGTCGATCGCCAAGGACGAAGTGCGCGCCCTGGTCATGACCGCACAGCGCGCCCCCGCCACGGGCAACCATCGCGTGCTGATCATCGAGGACGCCGACCGGATGAGCCCGGGCACCTTCAACGTGCTCCTGAAATCGATCGAGGAGCCGCCACCGGCCACGGTGTGGATGCTGTGCGCCCCCTCCGCGGAGGATCTGGCTCCGACCATCCGCTCCCGCTGCCGCCTGGTGTCGCTCACGGTGCCCTCTGCCGACGTGGTCGCCGAGCTGCTGATGCGCCGCGACGGCGTCGCACCGGAGCTGGCGGTGCGCGCCTCGCGGGCCGCGCAGGGCCATATCGGTCTGGCGCTGCGGTACGCGACGCAGGAGGGCGCGCTGGCCGCCCGTGAGGAGTCGGCCCGCACCCTGCTGGGGCTGCGTGGTGCGGGGCAGGCGGTGCTGGCCGCGCAGGCTCTGGTCGACCGGGCCACCGCCGAGGCCAAGGAGCACGCGGACGCGGTCGCCACCGAGCAGAGGGAGGCCTTCCTGCGCTCGGCCGGGATCGAGGACGGGAAGGTTCCGCCGGCGCTGCGTTCCCAGCTGCGCCAGCTCGAGGAGGATGCCAAGCGCCGCCAGACCCGTCTGGTGCGCGATGTGCTCGACCGCTACCTGCTCGATGCCCACTCGGTGCTGCGCGATGTGCTCAGCCACCAGCTGGGGACCGGCAGCGAGCTGGTCAACGTCGAGGTGGCGGGGGAGATCGAGGCGGCCGCCCAGGTGGGCTCCGGCCGGATCACACTGGGGCTGCTGGAGAGTGTGCAGGAGGCACGCCAGCGGATCGCCGGGAACGTGCCGCCGCTGCTCGCGATCGAGGCCCTGCTGTCCCGGGTCGCCGTCTCCCAGCGCTGACCCACGCCCACCCCGAACGGCGGCGCTACCCTGCCCACCGCCGGCCCGAACGATATTGAGCGCCCCAGCACCATCTGTGGCACTGGGCCGCTCATAGCCGTCAGGGACGGGGGTCAGTCCTCGGACGTGGAGGTCTGCTCGGCCTCGCGCGCCCTCTCAGCGTCCGCGGGCTCAGAGTCCTCGGCCGGGGCGCGCTCGGCCTTCTCGGCCGGGGTGCGACCCGCGTTCTCGGCCTCGGCGGACTCGGCGGGCTCGTCTTCGGCGGGCTCGGCGGGCTCGGCGGGCTCGGCTTCGGCAGGATCCGCGGTCCGCGTGTCCGTGTCTCCCGGCGTGTCCGCGGAATCCGCAGGCCCCACGACGCGGACGTCGGACCCTGTCGCCGCATCCGCGCTCTCCTTCTCAGGCGCGGGGTCCGAGCTCTGGACGCCTTGGGCATCGGGACCGGGACCCTGGGCAGCGGAGTCGGGACCCTGGGGGTGGGGCCCCTGGGCGGCGTTGTCGGAGCTGTCAGCACCCGGGCCGCTGGTGCCCGCATTGCCGGGGTCCGCGCCGTCGGAAGGCCCCTTGTCGGAGGCCGCCCGGTCGGTGGCCGAACCGCTGGTATCGGTGCCGTGAGCGGGCTTCTGGTACTCCACGTCGAGCTCATCGACGATCACGCCGCCGTTGCGCGGAGCCTCGGCGGCCGCGTCCTCCTTGCCGGTCTCGGAGTGCGCACCGCAACCGTAGCCCAGGTGCACGACGCGACCGTCGGCCGGGGACCACTCGTTGGTGCAGACCCCGAACTCACCGCGCAGGGATCCGGCCAGCAGCGAGAGGAAGCCGCAGCTGGAGCAGTGGGCCGAGACGGTGCCGCGTCGGCCCCGCCCGGAGGTCGGCCGGGGGCCGAAGTCGCCCTCGATCCAGCGTTCGGCGGCGTCGGCGCGACCCTCCGGGGAGAGCACGCGGGGGCGGCCCAGGCCCAGCTCCCACTGAGCGACCTGATCCTCGTCCTCCTCGCCGGTGGCCTCGTACCCGAGCTCGAGGCGCTCGTCGTAGCCCTTGTAGGGCAGCAGATCGTCGGCACCGATGTCCTCGGGCTTCAGTCGCTCCGACCAGGGCTCCCAGTCGGGGGCCAGGAGCGCGTCATCGCCGGGCAGCAGCGCGGTCTCGGCCACGGTGGCGAACTTCGCGCGCGGGGCCCGTGCCAGCACCGCCACCCACGACCAGCCGCGGTAGCCGGGCATGGTGCACTCGAAGACATGCGTGACCAGGCGATCCGCGCTGGCCTCGGCGCGCAGGTGCTGCCCTACCTGGCCGGGCTCGGTCACGTCCTCGAGCGCTTCACGCGCGAGGTCGACGGCGTCGGCCGCGATCGCATCCAACTTGGGCCGGGCGGCGCGGCGGCGTGTGGTGGTGGTCGGTGATGTCATCTCAGGCCTCGAAATTGTCGGCGACGGCGCGCATCACGGTGGCGATCTTCTGCGAGTGCCCGCGGTCGGGGTAGCGGCCCTGACGGAGACCGTTGGACGCATCGTCGAGCAGACGGATCAGGTCCTCGACCATGCCGGCCATCTCCTCGGGCTTGGCGCGACGCGCGCGGCTGACCGAGGGAACGGGCTCCAACAGCTGCAGGGCCAGCACCTGAGGGCCGCGGCGCCCATCGACCATGTCGAACTCCACCCGGGCTCCCGGACGCAGGGTGGTGACCCCCTCGGGCAGAGTCGAGGCGTGCACATAGACGCTCTGACCGTCCTCGTCGTCGAGGATGAAACCGAAGCCTTTCTCGGCGTCATAGAACTTCACCTTGCCGCGTGGCACGTGGATCCCGTCCCTATCTGATGTTCCTGGCTTCCCGGCCGGTGGGGCCCGCTCAGCCTGCTGGTGCTGGATCCCGGCGGGGCGTTCGCATGGTGCCGACCGACCGGGGTGCCGGCGACCGTCCGGCGACGATCCAGTCTACAGCCTGGACAACGGTCGACGTGGGCCGCGGGCGAGCGACGATATGGCTGAGAGCACAGTGGCGGCCCGCAGGCCTCGCCCCCGGGGCCCGAGAGCGGGACGCGGCGCGCCGGGTCTCAGCGGCGCCGCTCGGGAGGGATCTCCAGGACCGGCGCATCCAGCGGCACCGGATCCAGGCCCAGCCCGGTCAGCACCTGCTCCACGATCATCGCGGTGAACCCCCACACCAGAGCCCCATCGGGCAGGTCGAAGACGGGGCCGACGGGCTGGCCGTGGAGGATTCCGCGCATCCGGCGGCGCGGATCGGTGAGCGAGCCGGCCCCGGTCAGCGGCGCCCACACCAGGCGCTCGACTTCGATCGGGTCCTGGACGCGCAGCTGCGGCCGATGCGGGGCCCAGGCCAGCACCGGGGTCACCCGCTGGGCGCGCCAGGGCATCGGGATCTCCGCGAAGGAGCCCAGCACGCTCACGTCGCCCGGATCCAAGCCGGTCTCCTCATGAGCCTCCCGCATCGCGGTGTGCACGGCATCACGGTCGGTGGGGTCGGCTTTGCCGCCGGGCAGGGAGAACTGGCCGGGCTGGGAGCGCAGCGCGTGTCCGCGTTCCTCGAGCACCAGCTGCGCATCGTCGAGACCGCTCCCGGCCACCAGCACCAGCACCGCGCTGCGGCGCACGGTCTCGTCCGGTTCGGCGGGGAGGCGGGGGTCGGGGTCGCGACGGACCAGGGTGTCCATCCCATATCGTGCCCGGTCGGCCAGCTGGCTCAGGAAGTGCGGGGTCGCGCGGGAGGCGTTCATCGGTCCACCTCCGCGCTGGGGCACACGTCGGCCAGGGTGCACGTCCCGCAGCGTGGCGTCCGGGCCAGGCAGACGCGCCGCCCGTGCAGGATCAGCCGCAGGCCCAGCACGGTCGCCTCCGCCGGCGCGCCATCGGTCCGCAGCCGGTCCAGCACGTCCTGCTCGACCCGGCGCGGATCCGTGGCCTCGGTCCAGCCGAGCCGGCGGGACACGCGGCCCACGTGGGTGTCGACCGCGAGCAGCTCGTGCCCGAACCAGGTGCCGCGCACCACGTGGGCCGTCTTGCGGCCCACCCCCGGCAGGGCCTCGAGAGCGGCCTGGTCATCGGGGACCTCCCCGCCATGATCGGCCAGCAGTCCCTGGGCCAGACCGATGATCCGACGCGCCCGGGTCGCGCCCATGCCCAAGGGATGCAGCAGCGCGGTCACATCCTGCTCGGCGGCGCCGGCCAGGGCGCGCGCATCGGGCCAGGAAGCGAACAGCTGCGGGGTCACGGAGTTGACCCGCTGGTCGGTGGTCTGGGCCGACAGCACCGTCGCGACCAGCAGTTCGAAGGCGTCACGATGCTCCAGCTCGGTGCGTGCATCGGGGTAGGCCTTGCCCATCCGGGCGGCGACCACGGCGGCATTCGCCGGCCCCTCGGGCCGGGCTGCGGACCCGCCGCCGGCGGGCTTCGTGGTCATCTCGAGCGCTCCTCCGGGAGTGATTGACAGGCCTCCGCCTGGCAGTCGCGATAGTGTTTCGACATCATGTGACTGTGCGCACCTGGATTCGTCCGGGCATCGGATCAGTCACAATGGGTAGCACAGCACGGCCCCGGATGCCCGGGGCCCCACCATCAGGAGGTTCCGTGGACGAGAACATCGTACGGTCGTCGCCACTGTTCGCTGCGCTCGACGAGGACGGCAAGCAGGCCGTGCTGGCGTCGATGAAGCAGGAGGACTATCACCGCAGCGCGATCATCTTCCGCGAGGGCGATCCCGGCGATCGCCTGTTCATCATCGGCTCCGGCAAGGTCAAGGTGGGCCACGCCTCGGGAGACGGTCGCGAGAATCTGCTCGCGGTGCTCGGCCCCGGTGAGACCATCGGCGAGCTGGCCCTGTTCGACCCGGCCCCGCGCAACGCGACCGCCACCGTGGTCGCCGAGAGCACCCTGTACTCGCTGTCCCAGCAGGACCTGTACCGAGTGCTCGCCCAGCGTCCCGAGGTGGGTCGACACCTGCTGGCCTCCCTCGCCCGCCGCCTGCGCAAGACCAATGAGTCCCTTGCGGACCTGGTCTTCGCCGACGTCCCCGGCCGCGTGGCCAAGAACATCCTCGATCTCGCGCAGCGCTTCGGCCGCCAGACCGATGACGGCGTGATGGTCGCCCACGGCCTCACCCAGGAGGAGCTGGCCCAGCTGGTCGGCGCCTCCCGCGAGACCGTCAACAAGGCCCTGGCGGACTTCGCCTCGCGCGGCTGGATCCGGCTGGAGGCTCGCGCCGTGCTCCTGATGGATGTGGAGCGCCTGCGCCGCCGCGCCCGCTGACACCATGCACCGCTGAGCACGTCGCCGGGTTCATACGCCGTTGCGCCCGCCGCAGCTCGGCCCCGCCCGGTGGCACGCCGTCCCCGGTCCCGGCCCGGTGGGCCTGGTGGCACGTCGTCCCCGGTCCCGGCCCCGCAGCACCTTTCAGCACCTCGAACGGACCCCCGCCCTCCGCCGAACCCGGCAGAGGCCGGGGGTCTGGTCATCGCCGTGGCCACCTGGCGCGCCCGGTCGCAGACGCGCCGCGGCCGGCGCCACGAGCCGACCGGGCCACGAGGCCGACCGGGCCACGGACCCGACCGGGACGATCTTGTGCGCTGTGGAGCCGCACCTGGGTCGGTGGCGCTCACAACAGCACCTGCACGGAGCCGGTCAGCCCTCCTCGGCGAGATGCTCCAGGGTGGCGCGCAGGTTCCAGCGGGCCGCTTCCTCCAGCGCGGGCGGCAGCTCGGTGCCGTAGACAGTGCGCAGCAGCCTGTCCAGGGTGAGCACACCGGCGGTGCGGGCCCGGCGCACCTGTTCGATCCGCTCCCGTCGGTGGGCCAGGGCCGTCTCGATCGCCTCGAGGGCGTCCAGCGGGGAATCGTAGGCCACTCCGTGGCCGGGATGGATCGATCCGATCCGCCCGTCGATCGCCATCGCCCGCAGGATCGACAGCGACTGCAGGTACTCCCCCAGCGAACCGCCGTCGTCGGGCACGATCACGGTCGAGGAGCCGCCCAGCAGGGTGTCGCCGGTCAGCATGCGTCCACCGTCGACCAGCACGCCCACGGAGTCGGAGGTGTGGCCGGACAGGTGGATGACGTGGGCGACGGTGCCGAGGTCGCCGACGAGCGTCGAGGGCAGGGGGCGAGAGCCCGGCACAGCGCTCTGGTCCGCGGCCCACAGGGGCACCTCGGTGCCGCTGCGGGCGGCGAACTGGCGGGCCAGGGTGGCGGCCCCGGCCGCGTGGTCGAGGTGGTGATGGGTGACCAGCACCCCCATCGGGCGGGTGTCACCGCAGGTCATCAGCAGCTCGGCGAGGTGCTCGGGGTCCTTGGGGCCGGGGTCGATGACCCAGGTTTGATCGCCGTCGCGCACCACATAGGAGTTGGTGCCCTCCAGCGTCATCGGGCCCGGATTGTCCGCGCGCACCGAGATCAGCTCGACGCTCGGCGCTGTGGGCTCACGGACGGCGTCGTTCTCGCTCACCGACTCACCTGCTCACGCCTGATCGGTCACGGGGGCGGCGCTCGAGGGCGCGGGCGCCCTCATGAGCGTGTGGCATCGTCGTCCGCCAGCTCGACCAGCAGGTCGAGCTCCACCGGCGCATCCAGGGGCAGCACGGCCACGCCGACCGCGGCCCGCGAGTGCGCTGCGGCCTGGCCGAAGACCTCCCCCAGCAGTTCGCTGGCACCGTTGATCACTGCGGGCTGGGCTGTGAAGTCGGGAGCGGAGGCGACATAGCCGGTCACCTTGACCACCGAGACCACCCGGTCCAGGCTGCCGGCGACGGCCTCGATCGCGGCCAGGGCGTTGAGGCAGCTCAGGGCGGCGAGCTCGGCGGCCTGTTCCAGGGAGACCTCGGCGCCGACCTTCCCGGTGGCCGGCAGGGCGCCGTCGACGAAGGGCAGCTGCCCCGAGGTCTGCACGTACCTGCCGGTCCTCACGGCCGGCACGTAGGCGGCCACGGGCGCCGCGACCGTCGGAAGCTCCCGACCCAGCTCGCTCAGGCGGGCGCGGACCCGGGAGGCGAGTGCTTCACCCGGTGCCGGCCCATCCACGTCGTCGGCCATCGACTCAGGCCTCGCCGAGAGGGCGCTTGAGGTAGGCGACCAGGTTCTCCGGGTTGGGGCCCGGAACCACCTGCACCAGCTCCCAGCCCTCGTCGCCGTAGTTGTCGAGGATCTGCTTGGTGGCGTGGATCACCAGCGGTACGGTCAGGTACTCCCAGCGCGTGTAAGTGCTCATACTACGAGCCTACCGCTCCGCCCCGACACGCCGGGGCTTCGCCAGGGGCCCGGCACCAGCACGACCTCGCCGGCTCCCGGCAAGCTCGCGCCCCGTCGGCCCCGCCGATCAGCTCCCCACCGCGGGCTGGGCGGCGTGGCGCAGCGCGGCCGCCCAGTCGGTCACATGAGGATGGCGGCGCAGCAGACGCCGCCGCTCCCGCTCGGTCATCCCGCCCCACACCCCGAAGTCGATGCGATTGTCCAAGGCGTCGGCCAGACATTCCGTCTTGACGGGGCAGGCCACGCAGGTCGTCTTCGCCCGATTCTGTTCGGCGCCCTGCACGAAGAACCCGTCCGGGTCCATGCTCACGCAGGCCCCGCGTGCGGCCCAGCTCTGGTCCTCGGTGATGGAATTCAGCCCGATGGTCATGAACGTCACCCCTTCGAATCGTCGTCGACCCGTTCGTCTCCTCACTGTAAGGAGACCCACGCCACAGTGCAAAACGAGCGTCTGAAACACCGCCGACGAGGGGCTGGCCTACATGGCGAGCCCCTCGAATTCCACTTTCGAGGCAGCATGCCCGTCGAAGTGGAATTCGGGAGCGCTTCCTGGTCGCCACGCGGAGCGGTCGCGGGTGATCTCCCCCTTTCTCGGGCTCACGGCCCGGCCCCCGCCGCCCACGCTCCGCCCCAGCACCGCGCACTCGGCAGGTATCGCCTTCGTGACGATTCTCCGACGCGTGGCCTGGTTCATGGAACGGCACCCTTCGCCGCC
>Ga0209487_1004014_pt1 | contig 11441 bp, 12 predicted proteins | sample Poulit2012_FD_187524 | JGI IMG/M metagenome (GOLD analysis project Ga0209487, IMG submission 187524) | Agricultural soil microbial communities from Georgia to study Nitrogen management - Poultry litter 2012 (SPAdes) (version 2) | ecosystem: Environmental > Terrestrial > Soil > Agricultural land... | reverse complement strand
TATCGGCGCGCCTATACCGTGCTGGGTGATGCGGTCAACCTGGCCGCCCGGCTGGAGTCATTGACGAGTTTTTATCAGGTTCCCATTTTGGTCAGCGATAGCACCCGAGCCCAAACACAGGACATCCCGTATCGCACGATTGATCGCGTCCGGGTCAAAGGCCGCAAAGCCGCCTTGCTGATTAGTGAACCTTTGGATTGCCCTGGTCACGGCAAAGTGTCACAATCTCAGTTACAGTCTTATGAGCAGGCCTTTGACGCCTATCAGGCAGGCCGCTGGGACGAGGCCAAGGCCCGCTTTGAGCAGCTATCTGCATCACATCCCGAGGAATACCTTTATCAACTCTATGTGCAGCGTCTGGTTCACCCGCCTCAGTGCGGACCGGGCGCAGTACATATCCACGATAGTAAATAATGATGCATCTGATACATTTGTGGCTGGCGCAGTTTGTTGCAGTTTGGCATTCTGGCTATTTCATTTTTTTGGGTCTGGCGCTCGTGTTTGTGCTCTTGTTAAGAAAGCACAGCCACGGAGTCGCCCGCTTTGCCGCTTTGACCCTGGTGTTATTCGTACTGTGCCTGGCCATTGAGGCCGCATTACTGATTGCAAATTCACACACCGCAGCCCAACTATGTCACTATGCCGCCCTGTTGATATTGGGAATCCTGACAACCCGCCTGCTAGGGCTGGTGTTTTTCCGCCTGCTCATTCCCCACTTTAATTTACGTCCCCCTCGCATCCTGGAGGAATTGCTCATCCTCTTGGGCTACGTTGGCTGGACCCTATACCTGCTCTCGGATGCTGGCATTGAGCTTAGCAGCCTTATTACCAGCACGGCAGTCATTACGGCGATTTTGGCCTTTGCCATGCAGGATACTCTGGGTAATATTCTCTCGGGATTAGCCCTGCAGCTGGATCAGTCGATCTGCATTGGCGACTGGCTCGAGTTTGAGGATATGTTTGGCGAGGTCATTCAAGTTCAGTGGCGCCATACGGCAATTATGACGCGTTTTGGTGAGAAAATCCTGATCCCCAATAGTGATCTCATGAAAAATCGTGTCAAAATTATTGGCGGACAAACACTACCCGGACGCTACAACACGATCTATTTTTATAGCGGCTTTGAGGTTTCACCTACCAAGGTTGTTGAAACCATACAATCGACCCTCCGCAAAACCCTTATTCATGGGAGTGTGCCCCTGCGGCCGCCAATCTGTCAGGTGTATAGTTTTGAGGAGGGGCGCATCACTTATGCCCTGCGCTTTTGGGTCTCTGATCCACGCACCATTGGTGACATCCGCTCCACCATGTGGAAGCACATCTACGCTCTGTTTCAGCGCCATGGCTGGTATTTATCTGCACCTAACCTTGATTTGAGCATCATCTCTCAGCACAAGAAAACAGATTTGCTCAGTCAGACCTATCGGCATGGCATGGAGGCCAAAACCACTTTTCTGCGCGGTATTGCTCTTTTTTCTGCGCTCACGCAGGAGGAGTATACTTTGCTCGCCGAGCGTCTCAAGACAGTGTTTTTTGTTCACGGCAGCAAGGTTATAGAGCAGGGCGATCCGGGCGAGAGCATGTTTATCATCGTCAGTGGTGAGGCGGCCGTTGATATCGATGCCCAGGGTATTCAGCAACGTGTTGCCATTCTGGAGGCCGGGGAGGTTTTTGGCGAGATGAGCCTGATGACCGGTAACCCCCGTCATGCGACCGTATCGGCTCATAATGATCTGACCTGTTATGAGTTGGATAAAAACAGCTTTTCCCGTATTTTAAAGAAACGGCCTGAGCTGGCAGAGTCTTTAGCAAAAATACTCAACACCCGGATAGAGGAGCTCAAAGCTTTGCAAAAAGACCGGCCGCTTGTACGGGATGTGACTCAGGAACAGCGCCTTTTAGGTAATATTCGACGTTGGTTTGGGTTATAGTTTATTAAGTTAAACCATGAATTTGGAGTGCTTTCATGCAGAAAAAAGTTATTTCTACTAACCTGGCTCCCGCCGCTGTCGGTCCTTATTCTCAGGGGATTGTTGCCCCTCAGGGCCGTACCATTTATGCCTCGGGACAGCTGCCGTTGGATCTGGAAACTGGTGAGTTGATCTCAGAAAACTTTGAGGCCCAGGCACGTCAGGCCTTTAAAAATCTGGAGGCCGTTTTGGCTGCAGAAGGTGCCCGCCTGGAGCATGTGGTCAAGTTCAGTCTTTTTCTCACTGATCTGAGCATGTTTGCCACCGTTAACGCCATCATGGCCGAACTCGTCCCCGAGCCTTTCCCAGCACGCTCCACCATCGGCGTGGCCAGTCTACCCAAAGGGGCCCAGTTTGAGGTTGAGGCCATAGCCGTCATAGCTGATTAAGCTTGTTCCCCATGACTGAGGACGTCGACCACCCTGCACGGGCACAACAGAGCAAGCAAAGCGCTGTGGAAAAAAGGTTTGCCAAGCTCGGGTTAGAGCAGGATATGGACTTTGTGGTTCATATACCGCTGCGCTATGAGGATGAAACACAAATCACACCCATACAGCAGTTGCGCCCTGGCATGGATGTGCTTGTGCAGGGCACCGTAGTCAACCAGTCTGTGCGCTATCAGCCACGCAAGCAGCTCGTGGCCCAGCTCGCTGATGGTACAGGCAGCCTGCAACTGCGCTGGCTGCATTTTTACCCCAGTCAGATTGCAGCGGTAAAAAAAGGGGCGCAAATACGGGTCAAAGGGGAGGCCAGGGCAGGCTTTCAGGGGCTAGAGATGGTCCACCCGCGCCTGCGCTCGATGCACCGACCGCTGGCCAAAACACTGACCCCTGTGTATCCAACTACCGCCGGACTAAGTCAAAATCAGTTATCACAGGCCATTCAGGCCGCTTTGCAACGTGCTGATTTAAGCGATACCTTGCCTGTCGAGCTCATTGAGAAATATCAGTTATGGCCTTTTCGTCAGGCAGTTACCTTTTTGCATCATCCGGAAAAGCACACCGAAGTACAAAGCCTGCTGGACAAGACCCATCCTGCCTGGACACGCATACAGTTTGATGAACTACTGGCCCAGCAGCTGGCGCTGGCACAGGCGCGTGCATTGCGTCGGCAGCTGCGTAGCCAGCCAATTGCAGCAAAGGGCGGGGCATTGGTCACCCAGCTGCTGGACCAGCTACCCTTTGCATTAACCAAAGCACAGCAACGGGTAGTGGCCGAAATTATTGCGGACATGGGCCATGAATACCCCATGCACCGCCTGGTCCAGGGTGATGTAGGGAGCGGCAAAACTATCGTGGCTGCTCTGGTTGCCACCCATGTCATTGAACAAGGCCATCAGGTAGCTCTGATGGCGCCCACCGAGCTACTCGCCGAACAGCATTATGAAAAGATCGAGCATTGGCTTGCGCCTTTGGGGATTACAACGGGTTTTTTAGTCGGCAATCAACGCAGCAGCCACAGGCGCACGCTATTGGCCCAAGTCGCAAGTGGCGACATTCAGTTTTTGATTGGCACTCAGGCTCTCATACAAGAGCAGGTCCAATTTCATGACCTGGCCCTGGTACTTTTGGATGAGCAACATCGTTTTGGTGTTGAACAACGACTGGCCTTGAGCAAAAAAGGGCAGCGGGAAAATACGACCGAGACGATCTGGCCCCATCAGCTCACCCTCACCGCAACCCCCATACCTAGAAGCCTGGCCATGACCTATTATGCGGATCTGGATTTATCAGTAATTGACGAGCTCCCACCCGGGCGCAAGCCCATACACACCAAACTCGTCGCCGAGCACCGGCGTGCCGAGGTAATTGCCGGCATTCACACCGAGCTAACCCAGGGACGGCAAGTCTATTGGGTGTGCCCACTCATAGAAGAAAGCGAAACACTGCAGCTACAAACCGCACAGGAAACCTATGAGCGCTTGCAAGAGCAGCTCCCGCAGTGGCGTATTGGACTGCTCCATGGGCGCCTGCCCACCGATGAAAAGCAGCAGCTAATGGAGTCCTTTCGTCAGGGAGAGATTCATATCCTCGTAGCCACTACGGTCATCGAGGTCGGGGTCGATGTCCCCAATGCCACGCTCATGGTCATAGAGCACGCCGAGCGCTTCGGTTTGGCCCAACTCCATCAACTACGTGGTCGGGTAGGGCGCGGTGAGCGTCAGTCTTATTGTATATTGTTGTATCAAAGTCCGTTATCAGAGGCAGCCCGTGAGCGCTTGCGGGCCATGTTTGAGACCACGGACGGTTTTGAGATTGCCCGCCGTGACCTTGATATTCGTGGACCCGGCGAGTTTTTGGGGATGCGCCAATCGGGCCGTTTACTCTTGCGGTTTGCACATTTGGATAATGAATCCCTTTTGCAGGCTGCCCGCCAAAGTGCGCAGTGGTTACTCGATACCCACCCCGAGAGCGCTGAGCGGCACTTGCAGCGATGGCTGGGGGGACGGACCGAGTTTATGCAAAGCTAGTTTATTTACTGTGGATTTCCATGACCTTTACCGAACTGAAATATATCGTCGCTGTTGCTCGTGAGCGCCATTTTGGGCGTGCTGCTGAGGCCTGTTTTGTCAGTCAGCCCACCTTGTCTGTGGCCGTCAAAAAGCTGGAGGAGGAGCTCGGGGTCATATTGTTTGAACGCGGAGGCACTGAAATTGGCATTACCCCCATTGGCTTGCGCATTATTGCCCAAGCCCAGCGCATCCTCGAGGAGGGCGATAAGCTCAAGGAGATCGCCCTACAAGGACAGGATCCCCTGACTGGGCCACTCAAGGTCGGGGTCATTTATACTGTGGCTCCTTATCTGCTTCCCTTGTTGGTACCGGCCCAAATTGAGCTAAGCCCTCAAATGCCGCTTGTCTTGCAGGAAAACTATACAGTCAAACTGCTGGAACTGTTGCGACAGGGAGAAATTGACTGTGCCATCGTGGCGCTGCCCCTGCCTGAAAGCGGTTTCATGACCCAGCCCATCTATCGCGAGCCCTTTATTGTGGCTGTACCACACCACCATCCCTGGACCAAAAAGCAGGCAGTCGATCCCGAGGAGTTAAAAACTGAGACCATGTTGTTGCTGGGAGCGGGCCACTGCTTCAGGGATCAGGTACTCGATGTATGCCCGGAGCTCTCACACTATTCACCGAGCAGTGAAGGCATTCAAAAAACCTTTGAAGGGTCATCTCTGGAAACCATCCGTCATATGGTAGCCACCGGCATTGGCATTACGGTTTTGCCTGCAAGTGCGACTAACACCGCCTCCCAGGAGGCCCCCTTATTGCATTTTATGCCGTTCAAGGAGCCGGTGCCGGATCGCACCATTGCCCTGGTATGGCGGCGCAGTTTTCCACGCCCTTCCGCCATTCAGGCGTTGGCAGAGGCAATTCGCAAATGTAATCTGGGCTGTGTGGAATATCTTGAGCAAGCCCACACTAATTAACATTTCAAGAGCAAAAATACTTATTTTTTTTGTTCCTTGCCATGCTAAGCTAAGAGTGATATTTACTTGGACCAAGGAGATATGATGAGCAAATCCATAAAAAGCAACGTGCAGCATACCGACTCAATCCCCGTTGATATCGGTATATCCGAGGAGGACCGCGCTAAAACAGCCATGGAGTTGTCCAAGGTGTTGGCGGATACCTATACCCTGTATCTGATGACCCATAACTTCCACTGGAATGTCACCGGGCCCATGTTCAATACCCTGCACCTGATGTTCATGGAGCAGTACACCGAGGCCTGGCAGGCACTCGATGAGATTGCCGAACGTATTCGCGCGCTGGGTCATTTTGCCCCCGGCACCTATACCGAGTTTGCCAAACTGACCTCGATTGCTGAGCCCAAGGGCGTGCCCAGTGCCGAGGAAATGATTCGCGCACTGCTCGAGGCCAATGAGGCCGTGGCCCGCACCGCCCGCCATGCATTTGATTGCGCAGACGCTGCTGATGACCAGCCAACCGCTGATCTGCTCACTGCACGTCTCGAGGTTCATGAGAAAACCGCTTGGATGCTGCGCAGTATGCTTGTCTAGTTTGCTGTTTTCAACTTCAGGAAAAATTAAAACAAGGAGGATAGTATGAAAAATCGTTTTACACCCATCGCTGCAGCACTGGGTCTGACGATGAGTCTGGCTGTGGCGGGGGTTGCCCAGGCAGAGAAAATCACTTTCGCCATCGCCGGACCATACACCGGACCGCTCACCCAATACGGTGAGATGGTTCAGCAGGGGGTGCATACTTTTGTTGAGCAGATCAACGCTGCCGGTGGTGTGCTGGGCAAGGAAATTGAGGTTGTCATCGTGGATGATGCCTGTGAGCCCAAGCAAGGCCCGGTGGTCGCCAACCGCATTGTGAATGATGGCATTAACTATGTCATCGGCCACGTTTGCTCTGGGGCAACCATCGCAGCCACTGATATTTATGATGATGAGGGGATAATCATGATATCCCCATCAGCAACTGCCCCGGCAGTTACTGATGGCAAGGGGTACGAAACCATTTTCCGCACCATTGGTCGTGATGATCAGCAAGGGCCCGCTGCTGCTGAGATAATCATCAACCAGATCAAACCAGAAAAGGTAGCGGTGCTGCATGACAAACAGTCCTACGGCCAGGGCATCGCCCAGTCCGTACGCGATGAGCTGGAAAAGGCCGGTTACGAGCTCGTCCTGTTTGAAGGCATTAATGCCGGTGATAGTGATTACTCTGCAGTCATTACCAAGCTCAAAAGCAGTGGTGCTGATTTTGTCTACTACGGCGGCTATCACCCGGAGATGGGCTTGCTGCTACGCCAGGGGGCAGAGCAGGGCCTTGATATTACCTTTATGGGCCCAGAGGGTGCTGGCAACCCCGATATCAATGCCATCGCAGGTGATGCGGTAGAGGGCATGTTGGTAACCTTGCCGGCTGACTTTACCCAGGATCCTGCCAACCAGCCCATTGTGGATGCCTTTTTGGAAAAAGGGCGTGATCCCGGCGGCGCGTTTCAACTCACCGCTTACTCAGCGGCCAAGGCGCTGGCAGACGGCATTACTGCAGTAGGCGAGGATGACCCCATTCTGGTCGCCGAGTGGCTCCATGCCAATGAGGTAGAAACCCCCATCGGGGTACTTTCCTGGAACGAGCAAGGCGATCTGAATGAGTTCCAGTTTGATGTATTTGAGTGGCATACTGACGGTAGCAAGACGCTTTTTGCAGCAGACTAAGCCCGTCATTTTCTGCCCTTGATGAGACGCTGCCGGGCCAACCGGCGGCGTTTTTATTGCTCTCAGTCAGAGTATGTTGGTAGAAACTGATCTTTTAGCACCCCCGACAGCTCCTGGTAGGGAATGACAAATGAGGGCATTCCGGCGGCATAGGGCGCAATTTCATAGGGATCATATTTGACCAGCACCCCCTGATCAATCAAAGCGATATTTTCGGTTGGCTGAAATGGCCATAAACGGCGGTATTGCTCGGGATCCTCCTGGGCAAAATCCAGTTGGCTTAACCACTGCTCATGCGCCTGCTCCTGCAAGGCCAAAAAGTGTTTTTCCTGTCTTGGTCGTAGCAAATCTGCTAAAATGAGCGGCTGATTATCCTCGTTACTCCAGATAATGAATTGGGTCGTTGACATCCCGTGTGCAGCTCCGGTGTGGTATTGCCAAGCCCCCAGCTCCAACACGGTCAGATGCTTGTTTCTGTATATGGGTTTAGCGGCCAGATTAACCTCATCGGCCGGAGCGGCAGTTTTCCAATAGTAGCCCTCAAACTCATCGATAGTCGGCAGCAAATGATCACTATTTAGCTGGCTGACCATTGCTGCCAATGTCTGATCCACCAAATCAGTCAAAGCCCGTTTACCCGGAAAAACCACGGAGTCCACCGTCATTTTGGGACAAGTGCCCTTGCAATCGGGTTTGGTTTTGGACCACTTCACGGGCTGCGTAAATGCCCCTTTTTTCTGGGTCAACTCATCGATTTGTGTGGGGATTAATGAGATGTCCCTGCTGCTTGAGCTTGCACAAGCGCTTAACAAACCCACAAGCCCCAAAATGGCTAGTACCTGAATTCTTTTTTTCACTACCGCTCCTTTGACAAACATCTCAGATCTTATTTGATGGTGCTGGCATCCTGCCCAAATAAAATCGCCCGCGCACGCTCATCACGAACACTTGAGCTTTGATCGAACTGCTCGACGATTTTATAAGCTCTTTGAGTGGCAGGGCGTGCCTGTATACGCTCAAACCAGGCCTTCAGGTGGGGAAAGTCAGCCAAATCCTGCTTTTGTCCTTCATGCGAAACGATCCATGGATAACAAGCCATATCAGCAATGGAGTAGTCATCGACAATATAATCGCGACCTGCCAAGCGTTTATTGAGCACCGCATAAAGACGGGCTGTTTCACGGGTATAGCGATCAATGGCGTACTCTATGGGTTCTGGGGCATAGACGTTGAAATGATGATTCTGACCAGCCATGGGCCCTAATCCCGCCATCTGCCAAAATAGCCACTCCATCACCTGGGTGCGGGCGCGCAGATCAGCCGGCAAGAATTGCTCAGTCTTTTCTGCCAGGTAGTGCAAAATAGCCCCTGACTCAAATACGGAAATTGGTGCGCCACCATCCGCAGGAGCCTTGTCGACAATGGCCGGGATGCGGTTATTGGGTGCAATTTTCAAGAACTCCTCATCAAATTGTGCCCCGGTACCGATATCAATGGGATGAATTTTATAATCGAGGCCAGTTTCCTCCAGAAACATGGTGATCTTGTGGCCATTAGGGGTAGTCCAATAATATAAATCAATCATGACAACTCCTGATTTCTATCTATTTTTTTGAATTCTAATACAATAGCTACAAGGCTAACATAAAAGAGAAAGACTATGCTTACCATCTATCACAACCCCCGCTGTAGTAAATCTCGCGAAACATTAGCGCTTTTGCGAGACAAAGGGCTCGAGCCAACCATCATCGAGTACCTGAAAACACCGCTCAATACAGAGCAATTGCGCAACCTTTTTGCCCAGGCAGGCTTGACTGTCCGTGAGGCGCTGCGCACCAAAGAAAAAGAATACAGCGATCTGGGGCTCGATCGACCTGAAATCACCGATGATGATTTACTGGCTGCGGTGGCCAAACATCCGCGGTTAATGAATCGACCCTTTGTAGTGACTGATAAGGGGGCTCGGCTCTGCCGCCCGCCCGAGCTTGTTGAGGAAATACTATAATGAAAAAGCTCCTGCCATCTGGCAGGAGCTTTGGTTTTGCTCAAGCAAATCAGCAATTACTCGGAATCGCCCTGGATCCCCTCAAAGGAGACTGTAATCAGAACCTCATCGGAGATAGCGGGCACGTACTTGTCCATATCAAAATCCGAGCGTAGCACGGTAGTGTGAGCATTTGCTCCAACTGCAGGACGCTTCATCATGGGATGCTCAGTCGCTGCAAAATGGTCAATATCAAAGGTCACATTTTTTGAAAAACCCTTAATTGTCAGCTCTCCCTCAAAGGCGACCGGCTCACCATCCTCAAAGATTATCTCGGTAGATTTGAAGGTTGCGGTAGGGTAGTTGGCGGTATCAAAAAAGTCCTCTCCTTGCAGGTGCTCATTAAAAATAGCTGTCCCTGTGTTGACCGAGGTCAAATCAATCTCAACCTCCAGGCTACCGGTTTCCTCCTCCAAATCCAGCACCAAAGTGGCGGTCGTGTCATTGAAAGTGTTATTTTGCTGGCTTAACCCCAAGTGGTTATAGCTAAAATTAGCAAACGTATGCGTAGGATCCGCCTGATAGGTCACTGGCTCTGCCCACGCAATTGCAGAGCTACTAACAAAAACAGCAGCACAGGCTGTGGAGATTAACGTTTTACTGATATTCATACAAGATCCTGATAGTTAAGATTAAAAATCATTTCAAAAGAACGTACCACAAAGGACCGAGTGCCTTTATTTGCCAACAATTACCGCCTTGATTTTGACCTCATTGGCGACAATTGATGGGTCTGACCAACTACCAGAGCCAATGGCAAATGTGCCCCGATCAATCTCGAACTCTGTCTCAAAAACCAGCCCCCCCTCATCATTACGAGTCACCGTGACGGGGATGGAGAGCTCCTGGCGCTCACCCTTGATAAGCAAGGTCCCATCCACAGTATACTCATCCTCAGCGGCAGGGGAGACCTGCGAGCTCTCAAAAGAGGCGGTGGGATGAGCCGCTATATCGAACCACGTGCTTTTTTCGAGCTCCTCGTTGGCCTCGTCATTGCCAGTATCCACACTGTCCAGGGGTAACTCAATATGCGCTGACATTTGCTCCGGAGCTGACTCATCAAACTCGATAACGCCTTGCAGACCGGTAAAATCACCTTTCATGGTCACGCCCATCTGCTTATAGAAAAACTGTAGCTGGCTGCGTTCGCTATCAACCTCATAAGTGGCAGCCACAGCCTGGGTGCCTGTCAATGTAAATAATGCGCCGGTTAATAGTGCGAGAGCAGTTTTTTTCATCATATACCTATTTTAGTGTTTAAAACATTCTATTCAAAAATGGCTCTTTATCAATAAAATGGTGTTTGAGGGCCGCCAATACATGGCCGACGATCAAGGCGATAAAGACCAAATTGAGATATAAATGCACCTTAAGCAAAGTATCCGCCAAGGCCTTATCACGCGGCAGCAAATCGGGCAGGGGCAATATCCCCAACCAGACCGTCTGAAAGCCCATGGCCGAACTCATGAGCCAGCCCGAAATGGGCACGACGATCATGAACACATACAAGCCGGCATGCCCAAGGTTGGACAGCCAAATAATATGCTGCGGATAATGAGCCGGTAGCTCAGGTGGTTGTCGGAACCACCGCCAAGCCAAACGCAGCCAAACCAAAAAGAAAATACTTACACCTAGCCATTTATGGTAAGAGTACAGCTGCAACTTGCGTGGGCTTAATGGCAGGTCCGCCATATAAAAACCAAGCGGGAACATTACAAATATCGCCAAAGCGATGACCCAATGAAAGGTTACAGCCAAACGAGAATATCTCGGTGTCATGTACAAACCTATTAGGTTACTGTCGGTGGTTAAAGTTCATTTCCTACAATTAAACATAATCTGAACTTAAAAGTACAGACATAATGTGAATAGAACCTATTCCAGAATCAGTAGGTCATGGATCTATATGGCGCATAATATATATTATGTAAAGTACGCTATAAAGTGACTAAAAACAGCTCCTTAATCCCGGGACTGCCTTCATCCCGGGACCCTACTGAACATACTACAAATTAATAAGACTCCCACTCGAATAAGTCCTTGGGCATGTGACTAATCACACCGCTGCCTTGAGCATCCTCGTCAGTTGCTTCAAACTCATAGCGCATTTCATAATTATCTCCAGCATCAACCACCTCTAAGGTGCCAGTTAAGTCGCTATCGATATTCATCACATACAACTCGGGTTGCCCCGCATTAAAATCACCCAGCTTATGCGTGCCCGGCTC
>Ga0209487_1004013_pt1 | contig 11442 bp, 9 predicted proteins | sample Poulit2012_FD_187524 | JGI IMG/M metagenome (GOLD analysis project Ga0209487, IMG submission 187524) | Agricultural soil microbial communities from Georgia to study Nitrogen management - Poultry litter 2012 (SPAdes) (version 2) | ecosystem: Environmental > Terrestrial > Soil > Agricultural land... | reverse complement strand
TCCGACAGTTAGGAATCGGACGGAATTCGGCGTGCAGGGGACTTTGGTAAGGGTCCGGTGCCGGCCTGGTACGGCTCCGGATACCGTTGGAAATCAGGAAATAGGGCGCTTATACTTCCTATACGCCCTTTCTGGGCGCGCTGGTGGGGCTGGGCACGGGTTTGATCGCTCTGGTGTCGGGGTTGGTACTGTCGTTGATCACCATCGCGCCGGCCTGGCTGGTCTACCGCCCGCTGTTGAGCGTGGTGCTGGTCGGGCTGCCCCCTCTGTCAGGATAGTTGTCGCCTCCTCTAAAATGGTCTCTAAGAGGGGGCGGACAGGAGCTGACAGTGAAGTATTCAGAAGAACGCAGACGGGCCGTGCTGGCTAAGCTTTGCCCACCGCACAACCGATCAGTCCGGGAAGTGGCCGCCGAAGAAGGTGTGTCGGAAGCCACCCTGTACAACTGGCGCAAGCAGGCTCGGGACCGTGGTGAGCTGTACCCCGACGCCGGGTCTGACGCCCAGGGCTGGAGCGCCCGGGACAAGTTCGCCGCCGTGATCGAGACCGCGCCGATGAATGAGTCCGAGCGCTCGGAGTACTGCCGCAAGCGCGGTCTGTATCCGGAGCAGCTGGCGGCCTGGCGCCGGGCCTGCGAACAGGCCAACGACTGGGCCGAGGAGCGCGGCGCCCAGCAGATCAAGGCCGACCGCGAGCAGCGACGCCGGACACGCGAACTCGAGCGCGAGCTGGCGCGCAAGGAAAAGGCCCTGGCCGAGACCGCTGCCTTGCTCACCTTGTCAAAAAAAGCCCGGGCGATCTGGGGGGACGGAGAGGACGAATGATCAGCACCTCGGATCGCCATAAAGCTGTTGAGCTGATCGACGAGGCCCGAGCCGCCGGCGCGCGCCTGAAGCCCGCTTGCCGCGCACTGGGTATCACGGCCCGCACATACCAGCGCTGGACGGCAGATGGCGCTGTGCGCGCCGACAGACGGCCGGAGGCGGCACGCCCGTTGCCATCTCACGCGCTCAAGCCCGAAGAGCGGCAAGAGATTGTAAGGATCTGCAACGAGCCCGAGCACGCTTCCATGCCGCCCGGCCAGATCGTGCCGAAGTTGGCTGACGAGGGCCGCTACCTGGCTTCGGAGTCGAGCTTCTACCGCGTGCTCAATGACGAGGACCAGCAGCACCATCGTGGACGTGCTCGCAACCCTGCAGCGGCCCGACCGCCAGCGACTCACCGCGCTGATGTCCCAACACCGTGTGGTGTTGGGACATCACCTGGTTGCCGGGCGATATCCGCGGCCGCTTCTTCTTCCTGTACCTGATCATGGATCTGTTCAGCCGCAAGATCGTGGGCTGGGAGGTGCACGAGAACGAGAGTGCCGTGCACTCCAGCGATCTGGTCCAGCGCACCGTCTGGAAGGAAGGCTGCATCGGAAATCCGCTGGTCCTTCACGGCGACAACGGCAGCCCGATCAAGGGCCAGACGGTGCAGGTCATGCTCGGCAAGCTCGGGATCACCGCTTCGTTCAGCCGACCGCGGGTCAGCGACGACAACGCCTTCGTCGAATCGCTGTTCAGGACCTGCAAATACGTGCCGCACTTCCCCAAGACTGGCTTTGCCTCGCTCGAGGCCGCGCGCGAGTGGGTCCGTGACTTCGTCGACTGGTACAACCATCAGCACAAGCATCGCGGCATCAACTATGTCACCCCGCACCAGCGCCACACCGGGCAGGACATCGAGATCCTGGCCAAGCGGCACGCCGTCTACCAGGCGGCACGAGACCAGCACCCACAGCGCTGGAGCGGAGATACTCGGAACTGGTCACCGGTCGGAACCGTGTGGCTGAACCCGGATAAGGAAGAGCAGCCGAAAAGACAGGCTGCCTAAGCATGGAATAAGGCGACATCTATCTTGACAACCACCGGCTGTGCGCGGGGGTGTTTTTCTGGACGTTCGGTCGGGCGCGCAGCAGAAAAACGGCGGCGGTGGACGCTTCTGCGTCTAAGGCTTAGCGCCACCTGGAACGTGGCGGGGCGGAGCTCCGGACCTGAAACCGGCTCCAAATCCGCCTTGAACGCTGAAATGTCGGCATTTGAGAAAACCTTGAGAACTTCTTGAATCTTTCCGTAAGCCTTCCGACCCGTTGGCGGGCATCGTAGACCCTGCGAGCGGCCAGTGCCGGGGGGCTCGTGTTAGCGAACTCACTCACAAGCTGATAATTAAAGAGGAGAATCAGACATGGAAGTCATTTCCAAACTGCTTGCGGGCCTGACGCTGCTGGCCATCACTGCCGCAGCATCGGCTCAAAACCTGAATTTCACTTACCAGGGTCAACTGCAAAACAACGGCGAACCGTTCACCGGTAGCGTCGATCTGGAGTTTGAGTTGCTTGGTGGCCCGGATGGAGATATTTCCATGGGTGTCGATGTGCACCCGGGCCACCCGGTCAGCAACGGGCTGTTTCAGGCGCTGCTCAGCTTCGATATGGCGGGTCCGGCTTCGGTGCGAGGCATCCCGGAAGTCGAGATGCTGCCACTGTATCTCGGAATCACGGTCGACGGCCAGGCGGTGACGCCGCCGCAGGCCATTACGCCCGCGCTCAGTGCGAACGTTTCCGCCTACGCCGTCCACGCTTTGAGTGCCGGTGCACCGTGGACAATTGACGGCGATGACCTTCAGTACATGGAAGGTCGGGTGGGTGTGGGTCGCGCGCCGTCCGATCATTTCGTGATCGACTCCGGGCTGGCCCAGCAGGACGATGACTACAGCTTCGGCACCGGCGCGCTGCGCGTAATGGTGCGGGATCCCGACAACATCAGCAACGGGCTGACCAAGCTCCGCGTGCTCGGCAACGGCGGTGTGGCGATCGGCAACAGTTACAACTCCAGCGGTGTGCCGGTGGATGGGCTGCGGGTTCATGGAGATGCGGTCTTTGAAAGTCAGGGCCGCTTCAATTCAGGGTTGACGATGAGTGATGGCAGTCACTTGACGTTGACCAATGCGCCCCGGGAGGGAAATAGCGCCGTTTGCCATGTGGACATGTTCTTCAACCCACCGGTGGGTGACCAGATTCGTCTGTCCCGACTGACCCGCTGTGATGCAAGTCCCCTCAGCCAGGAAGAGTTCAGCGCTGCTCTGGAAAAACGGGATGCAGAAATCGCCGCATTGCGCATGGAGCTTGAAAACCAGCGTCTGGACACGATCGAGCGTCTGGCAGTACTGGAAGCCCTTTTGACCGAAGGCAGCCAACTGGCCGGGAGGCGGTGATGAAGCGACTGATTTGCAGTGCATTGCTGATCTGCACCCTCCAGACCTGGGCCAGCGCCGAGTGGGATATCACCTGGTACAGCATCGATTCGGGCGGTGGGCTGGCTGCTACCGGCGGCGTCTGGGAACTGTCCGGCACCGTCGGCCAGCCTGACGCCACCGAGGCCAACGCGGCAGTTGGCGGCACCTGGACGCTGACCGGCGGGTTCTGGAGCTGGCTGGCTGAATATCTGGACGTGCTGTTCAGCGACCGGTTTGAAGGCGGCTGAGCCTGATGCGGCGAACTGATCTGTACAGAAACTTGAAATGCCCCGCCGTCTGCCCAGAGCAGTGGCGGGGCGTGAGCAAGCTCTCGCATTCTCTGGCGGTTCCTTTTGCAAGGACGAACCCATGAAAACAATCCCGATCATCATTTTCTCGGCAGCCACTCTGCTTGGTGCTGCCACATCCAGCCATGCGGTCACGATCATCGTCGATACGCTCGAAAGCAGTGTCGACGACGATGGTATGTGCAGTCTGGCTGAGGCCATCCTCAATGCCAATTCGGCGGCTGTTGTCTCGTCAGACTGTGGGCCGGGCGGGGCGACTGGCACCACCATTCAGTTTGATCCTTCACTGGCCGGTGGCACCATAGAACTCACCCTTCCGTTGCAGTACATTGCGGCTGATCTGCAGATCGAAGGCCCGGGACACGGGCCGGACAGCCTGACGATTGATGGGATGGACAATTGGTGGCTGTTCAAAACAGAGTCTGCCATCACCCTCCAACTGAGTGATATGACGCTGACCAGAGGGCGGGATACCAATTTTGGAGGGGGTGCTGTGCAGGCATACGGAGGAGCGGATGTAACCCTGCAGCGAACGCGTCTTGTGGGCAACTCAAGCGAGTCCAGCGCGGCCCATGGGGGCGCGATCTCGGTCATCGACTCCAGCCTGAGTCTGATCGATAGCGAAGCGAGCGACAATCAAGTGTTTGGGGGCTCGGCGGGTGGTGGAGCGATCTCCGCCTCGAACTCCACCCTTTCAATCCATCGCTCAACCATCAGCGGCAACCGAGCCCATTCATCAATCGCCGGTGGCATCCTGCTCCGTGAAGGCAGTGAGTTGACCGCGGTCAACTCCACCATCTCGGGCAACCATTCGCATGTGGGCGGCGGTGGACTGTACGTTGACCGAAGCGATGCCACATTGGTTCATACCACCGTTGCCTTCAATATTGCCGGCACTCAACCAACCCATTTAACGCAAGACATCGCTTTGGTCAGTACTTCAAGCGACCCGGCCACACTTGTGCTCGACAACAGTCTGGTGGTTCAGGGCGCATCGGACCTGCGCACCTGCGCCGGCGGCAGCATCATCAATACCGGTAGTCTCAGCACCCATGATTCCTGCACTGGAACGGCCACTGAAGTGGAAGACATAGGCCTGCTGGGTCTGGCTGACAACGGCGGCTTGCCGTGGATAAGAACTCATGCGTTGCCGCCGAGCAGCGTTGCAGTGGGCGCGGCGGGCGACTGCGTCGGTGATTATGGCGTGACCGTCGATCAGCGAGGAAATCCTCGGCCAGGTGGTGATTCCGGTGCCTGCGATGTGGGTTCCTTCGAGGTCCAGTCGGCCGCGATCTTCGGCGACCGCTTTGAAGAGACGGTTCAATGAGGTGGCTGTGCGGACTGCTGCTGGTACTCGCCGCGGCCAGCGCCTGGGCCCAGGCGCCTTTTATCACCCACTGGGATGTCAGGGACTATCCCTGGTTTACCTTGCCGGTTGACCTCGACCGGAGCGGCTATGACTTTGTTGTGCTCTGGGGTGATGGCACGGCCACCCAATGGCGGGATGGAGACAACCCGAGCCGGCTCACCAAGCACTACGACACCGGAGGAATTTACAAGGTAACGGTGGTCGGTGATTTTCCAGCCATGAAAACCTTGTGCCCGTGGGATACTTACGGACCCATCAATGATAAATTGCTCCGGGTCAATCAGTGGGGTGACATCAAGTGGGAGTCAATGGAATGCGCATTCGGAATGGCGACGCACATGCAGATCTTCGCCACGGATGCTCCGGATCTGAGTGGCGTATCGAGCATGGCCTATATGTTCGCCGGCGCCAACGACATGAACAGCGACCTGAATCACTGGGATGTGAGTGCCGTCACGAACATGCGCGGCGCGTTCATGGGTGTGCTGAATTCGCAGGGAATGATGAGCTTCAAGGGCAACATCAGCAACTGGGACGTGAGCAATGTCACCGATATGACTGACATGTTCAACTCATCCTATGAATTCAACGGTGATATCAGCGGCTGGGATGTCAGCAACGTGACCCACATGTCCGGGATGTTCGAGCATGCAATGTCCTTCAACAGCGATCTGGGTGACTGGGACGTCGGCAATGTGAGGTACATGGACGCCATGTTCAAGACGCCGGGCTATCTCACAGAAACCTTCAATCCGAATGTCGCCAACTGGGATGTCAGTAACGTCATCAGCATGAAGGAGATGTTTCAACGCGCCCGGGCTTTCAGCCGCGATCTGGGCAACTGGAACATTGGCCAGGTGAAAAACATGGAGGGAATATTTGATGGCTCTGGCATGACAACCCACAGCTATGATGCAACGCTGCTTGGCTGGGCAGCACAGAGCCCACATCTACAGAGCGGTGTAGAGGTTGGTGTAAAGGACCTGGAATACTGCGCGGGTCAGTCGGCCCGGCAGTTTCTGATCACGGAACACGGCTGGAGCTTTGTCGGTGACCAGCGCGCGGAAGACTGCAAGGATGCTTTCATCACCCGCTGGAAGACTGATAATCCCGGCCCATCGGGTGACAATCAGATCACCATTCCTATCCACCCGGACGAATACTACAATTTCTCGATCAACTGGGGTGACGGCAGCAGCAGCCACTGGAAAAGCGGCGACAACCCGGATCTGCTGACCCATACCTACAGCCAGCCCGGCACCTATCAGGTTCACATTTCCGGTACTTTCCCACGCATCTATTTCAACTTCGAGGGCGACCGTCTGAAAATCCTCAATGTCATGGCCTGGGGTGATATTGAATGGACTTCAATGGAGCGCGCCTTTGCCGGTGCGGCGAATATGAATGTGTTCTGGGCCGCCGGCGCGCCCGATCTGAGCAAGGTCACAACCACGCGCTCAATGTTTGAAGGTGCTTCGAGCTTGAACGTGGATCTGAACCACTGGAATGTGTATACCGTCGAGCAGATGGCGGCCATGTTCAAGGATGCCCACGCCTTCAACGGCAGCCTGAGCGGCTGGCAAGTCTCAAACGTTACCAATATGACTGACATGTTCCGGCAGGCTCACGCTTTCAACAGCAATATCAACAACTGGTCCACATACAACGTGGAGTTCATGCACGGCATGTTTCGCGGGGCGGAGCAGTTCAATCAGAACATCGGCAACTGGAACGTCGGCAAGGTAACCGCCATGACAGAGATGTTCCGCGATGCGGCAAGTTTTGACCACAGCCTGGGGAACTGGAACATCCAGCAGGTGTCCGACATGTCCAACATGCTCAGCGGCGCCGGTCTGTCGGTTTCAAGTTATGACGCGACTTTGTCGGGCTGGGCATCAGCTGACTTTGTTCCACCATTCATTGCACTGGGTGCTGACGGGCTGGTGTACTGTGCCGCCGTAGATGTCCGTCAGCAACTGATTGACAATCATTTGTGGCAGATTGGCGGTGACCATTTCTGTAACGATGCGGAGCTGGTCCCGCCCCTTCAGCTTGGGCCGGACAACCTCTCTGCCAACGTGCCCCTGCCAGTCGAATTGAGCTGGGAGGCGGTTGAGCAGGCTGACATCTACCAGGCCCAGGTTACCGGCGCGACCGGGTCGTTCGACTTTCCCCTGTTCGACTCAACGACCGGCCAGACCCACATCATCGTGTCTGGTCTGGAGCCGGACAACTGGTACATCTGGCGGGTCCGCGCCAGGAGCGATGCCGGACAATACAGCGACTGGAGTGACATCTGGCAGTTCAGCACCAGCAGTGCGCCCGGCCCTGAACCCGGCGAGGTGATATTCCAGGACCGCTTCGAAGATTAGCCCGCAGAGTGGGCTTCTGAGAGTCTTCCGTCCGTATCGCCGGTCTGCGGTGTTGCGGGCAGCACGTACGGTGGCAGCAGTCCGGGTCTGTGCACAGGCGCTTTGCCCAATGCGGTCTGGATCTGGGCGAGGCGGCTTTGCAGGCCCAGTTCGTCGCAGCGCCGTTCCAGGGCTTGCAGGCGCAAAATGCGTTCGGCGGGGTCTGCCGCCCAGGCGTCGAGCCAGGACAGGGCGACGTCTACGTTGATATCTGGCATTTCAGCGAGGGCAGTGCGGGCTTCGCTCAGTCGCAGTCGGGCGTCCTGGGCACGGTTCTGGGCAATGAGGGTTTCTGCGATCAGGGCCAGCGCCTGAGCGCGTGCGCGCGGCTCGCTGTGGGCAGTGAAGGCGCGCAGCAGGTCTTCGGCAGCGACCCGCACCATGGCAGGATCGGCGCCAGTGAGCAGATCAAGCTGCAACAGCTGCATCTCGGTGACCGCCACCCACACCGGCTGATCGGCTTCCATGCGCAGATGGCGCGCGGTTGCAAGTGCCCGGCGCGCGCCATCGCTGTCTCCGGACCACTTTTTCAGGCGGCCTTCGGCAGCGTACAGGTCGGCCTGTCGGGCCAGTGAGGCGGTGACCAGCGTCTGGGCCAAGGTCTGAATGACGCGGGCGGCGTCATCCAGACGGCCGGCGTCGGTCAACAGATTGACGCGGTGGGCGCCGGCCGCAACGGCAAAACTGGGATTGCCGCCAGCGGCGTAGTTTTCCTCGGCCTCGATGAACAGCATCTCGGCTTGGGCAAACTGTCCCTGGCGACGGGCCAGCAGACCGAGGTTGAAGCTGGTGCGGGCGATCTGACTGTTCATGCCAAGTTCGCGAAAGGTGGTCAGGGCGCGCTCGTTCAACTCGAAGGCCCTTTCGTGCAACCCTTGCACCGATGCCGAGGCGGCCAGATTGCTCAGGCACAGCGCTTCACCACGTCGGTCACCGGCCTGTTCGAAGATGGGCAGTGCGCCCTCCCACAAGGCATCGGCTTCTGCATAGCGGCGCTGGCGGGCCAGGGCGAGCCCGGCGTTGACTTGCAGGCCGGCCACGCGGTGGGCCCGGCCCGTTGCCCGCGCCAGAGCAATAGCGCGTTCGAATCGCTGCCGGGCTTCTTTGGGCCGGTTACGCTCGGCGCTGATCAGGCCCCAGGCACTTTCGACCGCAATCGTCAGGTCGGGGTCGTCGCTGCCCGAGGTGTCTTTCTCGATGGCTTTCAAGCTTGTTTCGGCTGCTTCGAAATTACCGCGATCCCAATGCAGCATGGCCAGTTCCACGTGGCCTTGCAAGGCCACGTGATCAGGTACATCAATCTGGTCCAGCTCCGCCAACAGTTCGGTGGCACCGGCCATGTCGCCCATCGTGCGCAGGGTACCGGCGCGTTGCAGGCCGAGTTCGAAAAGTTTGTGTGGTGACAGGCCAGCACCCCATTCAAGTATCGCCGCCTCCAGAACGTCCGCAGCCCGTTTCAAATCACCGCCGGCTTTGAAAGTGTCGGCCAGGGCGAGGTGTGCATTCACGGCGATAATCGGCAACTTATGTTCGGCGGCGCTTTGTGCAGCGGCTTCGGCCAGTGCCTCGGCACGGTCCAGATCACCATCCAGCCTGGCCAGCCGTGCCTGCAGCAGTTGCAGCCTTGGATCGCCGCGCAGCAGCGGATTGGTCTCGATCCGGGATACCGTGTGGCGGGCTGCATCGCGGTTGAGGTTGTCGAGTTCCGCGGTGGCCAGGTCCAGCAGCAAATCGGCCTCGTTGGGGAACAGGGCGGTGAGTGCTCTGAGTGCTGCGGCCGCCTCGGCCGGATGGTGACGCAGGCGCGCTATCTCAGCACGCACGCGCAGCGAGTCGCCCAGTTTCCGTCGCAGTTCGGTGCGGTTGGAAATGGACTCCAGCAGGACGATCGCTTCTCCACGTCGACCGGACATGCGCAGGGCCCGGGCCAGCTGGGGTGCCAGCCAGACGGGCTGTTGAGCTTCAGCAAAGAGTGTCTCCAGCTTCTGGGCAGCGTTGCCGGAATCACCGCGATTCAGCTCGGCCAGTGCTTCCCAGTACAGTTGCCGCTGTGCTGCAGACAACGAGCGCCAGCCAGACGGTATGGCCACCGCCGGCAGGTTCAGGGCCTTCCGCAGGCCGTCGACCGCGCGCGACAGCAGCGTATCCAGCGCATCCGCACGGCCGGTCAGCTGCTCGCCATGCAGCAGGCGTCCGCTGTCAAGGTCAATCAGGTTGAGATCCAGGCGCAGTTCGCCGCTGCTGCCGCTGCGCCACTGTCCGCTGACGGCCAGCGGGGCGCCCAGCAGATCATGCATCAGGTGCTGCCAGCGGGCACTGGTCTGCTCTGCGGGGATCCCGAGTCCATCACTGCGCAGCACCAGCAGGCGTTCGTCGCTGCCGAGCTGTTGCGTCATCAGCTCCAGCGCTGCTGATGGCACCCAGCCCGGTACGCCTGCATCGTGTGCGAATACACCCAGCGCAACCGCAGTGCGGTCCCGCGTCTGGGTCAGTTCGTCACTTGAGCCCGGGCGCTGCTGTGGCCACAGCCACCAGACACTGATGATCATCAGCAAAACAGCGCCAGCAAGAGCAAGGGTTCTGAGCCGGGGTGGGGCAGCTGCAGCCCGGTCCCTGGGCGAGGCGTTTTCGGTGTCGGGCATCGTTCGTTCAACGCTGCACGCCAGGCGGTAGCCGCGGCGATGCGCGGTTTCAATGTAGCGCGGCGACTGCGGATTGTCGCCCAGCGCCTGGCGCAGTTCGCTGATCGCCTGGGGGAGCACGTTCGGGGAAAGTGCGCTGTGTCCCCATACCTGGTCGATCAACTGATCACGCTTGACCAGCGCTGGCGCGTGTTCCAGCAGCGTGCGCAGCAGACGGAAGGTCTGCCGGCGGAGCGCCACCAATCCGTCGGGCCCGGTCAGGACTTCGCGGTTGGTGTCAAGCGTGAATTCACCGAAACGATACTGCATGCGGTCAGTATACCGGCACCCGATCTGCCGGGCAGATCAACTCGATTCAGGCAGGCCTGACAGAAGGGTAAAACTGCGTCGAGGTCGCGGCCAGGCTTATACTTCGTTGAGCGCATATCTTCAGGTTGCTGACCGTACCGATGAAACTTCTGCCCGCCGAGTTCACGCTTCTGCTCAAGAACGGGTCGAGCCGTCGCAATCTGCACCTGCTCAGCAAGTTTCTCCTGCTGCTGGCTGGCATGGTGGCCCTCTATTCAGTGCTGTTTCATGTTCTGATGAGTTGGGAAGGCCAGACCGGGCACAGCTGGCTGAGTGGCGTCTACTGGGCGCTGATGACCATGTCGACACTCGGCTACGGCGATATCACCTTTCACAGCGATCTGGGCCGCATTTACTCCGTTGTGGTGCTCATCTCCGGGGTGGTGTTCCTGCTGATCCTGCTGCCATTTACCTTCATCGAATTCTTCTATGCACCGTGGCTTGAGGCGCAGCGGCAGTCGCGCGTGCCGCGACGGGTGCCCGGGAACACGGCCGGTCATGTGGTTCTCACCAACTACGGCCCGGTGACGATGGCGCTCATCGACCGGCTCAAGACCTTCAAGTGGCGTTACTATTTGCTGGAGCCCGATCTGGCCCGGGCGCTGGAGTTGGTGGACCAGGATGTGTCCGTGATGGTCGGTGAACGTGACGACGTGCGGACCTATCAGCGACTGTGTGTCCATAATGCTGCGCTGGTTGTCGCCACGCAAAATCCAGGACAGCCACGGTTATCTCGGACTACAACCGTCTCTCAGCCCCGGGGTGAATCCGATTCAGGGCTGCTCAACTGGCCGCCCCGACCCTAAGCGCGGGCCCCTCGGCAGGGTCTTCATCCCGAACGGCAAGCGCAGCCAGGGCGAACGACGAATGACCAACTCCGTCAGCACGAGGCATCCCAGCACGGTACCGATCGACACCAGCGTCGCTTCCAGCGCACCCGGCAGATCCATGGGGGCGAGGTCACTGCTGTCCCATAAACAGCTGAATAAGAAGGCCTGATCTCAACCTGTTTGGTACAATTGGTTTATCCCTAAACAACTGAACCAACAGGAGAAATCAGGCCATGGCTCATTCTAGCACTGTGCTGG
>Ga0209487_1004012_pt1 | contig 11443 bp, 7 predicted proteins | sample Poulit2012_FD_187524 | JGI IMG/M metagenome (GOLD analysis project Ga0209487, IMG submission 187524) | Agricultural soil microbial communities from Georgia to study Nitrogen management - Poultry litter 2012 (SPAdes) (version 2) | ecosystem: Environmental > Terrestrial > Soil > Agricultural land... | reverse complement strand
GTTTGGATGGTTGCTAAATCGTTGTGGTTCGTAAGAAAACCTAACTCTACAAGGACGGATAAATCACTATTTTCCCGCAAGACATAAAAATCATCCTGCCTAATCCCGCGGCTTTTTAAGTCTACTTGCTCGGCGATTCCAGACTGGATATCTTGAGCCAATTGGCGGTCATTTCCAGAAGGGGAATAAAAATGTGTGCTAAACCCGTTAATCGAATGTTTGGCGTGTGCATCATAATGAAGACTAATAAAAGCATGTGTATTGTACAAATTGCTAATGGCTACTCTTTCTTCAAGCGATACATAACGATCTGCTTCTCTCGTTATGATGACGGTTGCCCCTGCTTCACGTAACTTGTCAGCAGTGTTGTTTGCGGTTGTTAATAATAAGTCCTTTTCATATATACCGTTTAGGGCCTTTGAACCGGGATCCCTGCCACCATGGCCTGGATCAAGAACGATATTATAGCCAACTAAAGAATTGTTTCTTTCCTTTTGAGTTGTTTCTTTCTTTGGCGATGTATCTTTATTGTCCTTTTTTATTGTTTTTCCTTTATTGTCCTTTTTCTGAGGTTTTACTGAGCTTGTGTTAGAACTACTAGTAAGCCAAGCGGCTATCCAGCCTGTTGTGCCATCCGCTAAGATGATCTGATGCCAATCACTGCTCGTCTCTAGCACCTCATATGTCTGTCCTTTTGAGGCAGCTTGGAGTACTTGGTTCTCGGTTCCGGGACCAGATCGAATGCGAACATTATCCGTTGTGACGGTGATCTTTCCCTTTTGCTTGGTGGTTGCTTGTTGTTGCTCGTTCTCCTTCGTGTCCGTATTTTCCTGCCCCGCTTGTTTGTCTTGATACAAGTATTGGGAGGCGACCCAACCGACTTGACCGTTATAATACGTTTGGGCCCAACCATGGCTTTCCTTAAAGACGACGACTTGAGTTCCTGTCTCCAACTTAGCAATGACTTCTGCATCATTCGCTGGTGCGGTTCTAACATTTAAATTAGCAACCCCGACGATATAATGTTCACCATCTTGAGCATGGGCAGTTGATAAGTCAGTGAAAAGGAAGGATATAAATATAAACAACATCATAGCTTGATTGAATCGCGACAATTTCATAGGTTGTACTCCTTTTCATGGTGAGATAGTTTGTCCTATTAACTATTAACCTATTAGGGGTGTTTTAAACATACGATTCAAAAAAAGGGTCTAAACAACTAGTTATCATCAAGTAAATCTAGTTCTATTGATCTATCTTTCTATTATTCTACTCAAAAGTAATCGTTTGGCAGACTCTGACTGAATCATATCCAAAATAAAAAACAGCTGAACTCATGTGAGTCCAGCTGTTCTGTAATTTATTGTGCGCTATTCTGAATCATGACGGCAGGGTGCCTCTATTTAAGCCCGTAACCATTTCCATATTTCTTTAGGAGAAGCATTTTTGCCGTACATGAGAATTCCTGTCTTGAATATCTTCCCAGCAAGCTTGATGAATACCCAGACACTGATGATCAAAATCACAATCGCCACAATAATTTCTACCCATGGCCATTCCTCTAACATGGATAGTCGAATGAGTAAAACACCAGGCGATGTAAAGGGAATATACGTACCGATCTTGGCGATTAATCCACTTGGATCACTCAGAATAGGTCCAAAGAAGATGAAAGGCAAGAATGGAAGCATCAGGACCATTCCCTGGAAGTTCCCAGATGTTGAAATGTCCTCCATCGTTGCTCCTAAGCCAACAAAAATAGAAGCAAATAGTAAATACCCGAGCACTGCGATGAACAGTAGGACAACAAGCTCTGGCACGAAGAGGTGTTCAAAAATGGGAATATCAAATTTCCATATTATAGCTGGCAAGCTAATGGCAATCCAGACGAATACTTGGATTAACCCAATTACAAAATAGCCGATAATTTTCCCTTGCATTAATTCATTTGGTGTGACGGAAGATAGAATGATTTCCGCAATCTTGTCTTTTTTCTCTTGGGAGGCGCTTTGGAAGATCATCATCCCCGTGATGACGATGGAGAATAAGATCACACCGGCAAAGGCACCTGGAATGATCCGTTCTAACGGATCGGCGGCACTTTCCTTTTCCGCTTCGTCATTCTCACCGGCCTCAGCGATCTCTTCAACTTCAAAAGCAATGCCTTGTTCAATCATGGCACTTTCTTCTTCTGTTAACCCAAGTTGTTCAAGTTGGCTCTTGAGTATGGGGTCTTCAAGGACATGTGTTTGATGTAAGAAATCTTCATCCATATCATCACTTGTATGGACGGTGATGATACCCTCGTTCATATTCTCCTCTGACAGATCCATATAGGCGATGTTCTCTTCCGTTTGAAGTCGTTCTTCCATCCCGTTTAAATCCAAGTCGGTTTCTTCCATGACCCAATGGAGTGTCGGGTTTTGTTCAACGGACTGTTTCATGTCATCCAATAGATGGATATCATCTTTCACAAAAACAGTAACCGTCTCTGGTTCAGAATCCCCAAATAAACCAGGTACAATCATAAAGAACAGAAAAATTAACGGTGTGATGAGTAAGCCAATGACAAAAGACTTGTTTTTCATATTTCGTTTAATTTCCCACTTGGCGACTTTCCATGTATTACGCATGTTGATCACCTTCTAACAGTGGTTCATGTTGATTTGTAGCAATATCAATAAAGATTTCATGAAGTGAGATTCGGTCAATAAATATTTCTTGAATGACAAGATCTTCAGGTATCATGTGCAACCATTTTGCGATCTGGACATCTTTCGATAAGTGTAGAATCGCTAAATCACCGTCTATATCCAGCTTCTCCACAAATGGTAACTTTTCTAATTCTATCCGGCTGTTTTTCCCGCGAATCGTACATTTAAAGTTTGCGTATTCCGATTTTACATCATCCATGAAGCCATAAATAACCCGCTTACCTTGATGCATCAGAAATAGGCGATCACACATTTCTTCGACAAGATTCATTTGATGGGAGGATAGTAAGATGGCTGTGCCTTCATCAGCGAGCTGCCGAATTTCACTTTTAAATAGTTCTTGGCTAACGGGATCTAGTCCTGAAAAAGGTTCATCAAGGATTAATAAATCTGGTTCGTGCAAGATAGATGAAATAAATTGTACCTTTTGCCCCATTCCTTTTGATAGTTCCTCAACCGATACATTTTCTTTGCCTTCTAAATCAAACCTTTTTAAATACATGATGGCTCTTTCCTTTGCCTTCTTCATTGGATAATCCTTTAAGTCAGCTAAATAAAGTAAAATATCCATTACTTTCACATTTTTATACAATCCACGTTCTTCTGGTAAATAGCCAATCTTATGTCTAGGGATTTCCCCAGATTCTCCACCTTGAAAGGTGACCGTTCCTTCATCCGGATACATGATACCCATGATGTTACGAATGGTCGTTGACTTACCTGCCCCATTCGGTCCTAAAATAGCCATGATTTCTCCCTGCCGTACCTCAAAGGAGATTTGATCCAGTACTTTTTTGTCCTTAAATGATTTACCGAGGCTTTCTACAGTGAGCATCGTTTTCATATGCTTCTCCATCCCATCGTTATGATTTTAGTTTCACTTTCCTTAATGAATTGCATCATACCTAATGATAGCTATATCCCTGCACCATGTAGTTAAATGTACCCGCCTACAATTACGTATCGAAGTGACATAGTTTGTTACGGTAATGATGACATTCATTCACCTATTTATTTATGTAGTCCATCTCAGCTATGTTATTGTATAATAGGGAAGATGCCATGTGTAATGAGGGAAAGTTTGGTAGTCATCATCTTCATTATTTATACTAACGTATAACAGGTTATAATCAATAGAGAATATTAAATTTGGAGGAGTTAAACCATGGAAAAACAGCGTATTCGGGTAGAATTATCAGAAACGAAGAAAGAAAAGCCAGTATCAGATCAATTGGAGTTTGGAAAGGAATTTACGGATCATATGTTTATCATGGACTATACAGAAGGTAAGGGATGGGATGATGCAAGGATCGTACCTTATGAGCCCATTACATTGGATCCCGCAGCGGTGATCTTTCACTACGGGCAAACGGTATTTGAAGGACTCAAAGCCTATCATCGAGAAAATGGGTCTGTCGGTTTATTTCGCCCGGAGAAAAATATCGAGCGATTAAATCAATCGAGTGATCGGTTATCGATGCCTGAGATTGATCATGAGTTCGCATTAGAAGCATTGAAAAAACTCATTCAAATAGAAAAAGATTGGGTTCCGACAGCAACGGGGACCTCATTATATATTCGTCCGTTTGTCATTGCAACAGAATCCAGTTTAAATGTGGCAGCATCAACATCATATCGTTTTATGATCATCTTATCGCCTGTTGGCTCCTATTATAAAGAAGGCATTAATCCAGTTCGTATTTTAGTGGAAAATGAATATATTCGTGCCGTAGCAGGTGGCACAGGTACAGCGAAAACTGCTGGAAATTACGCATCGGGATTAAAAGCCCAAGAAAAGGCAGAAAAAGAAGGGTATGCCCAAGTGTTATGGTTAGATGGTATTGAGAAGAAGTATGTGGAAGAAGTAGGGAGCATGAATATCTTCTTTAAAATAAATGGAGAAATCATCACGCCTGCTTTAAATGGAAGTATTTTAGAAGGCGTGACAAGAAATTCCATCATCCGTCTCTTAGCTCATTGGAATATGCCCGTTACAGAACGTAAAATATCGATGGCAGAAGTGAGTGCCGCACATCAAGAGGGTCTGTTAGAAGAGGTATTTGGAACGGGGACAGCAGCTGTGATCTCTCCGGTTGGTGAATTTAATTGGCAAGCGGAGCAGATCGTTGTGAATGAAGGGAAAACGGGCGATCTATCTAAAAAACTGTACGACACAATTACAAGCATTCAAACAGGAAAAGAAGCAGATCCATTTGATTGGATCGTCCATGTGGAATAACGTCAACTTATCAAACCGTTATCTTTCTATCGTGAAGAATGAATGAATGTCATCCATGAAACAGTAGGTGAATAGACTGGATACAACATTTGCTTTTGTATTGATTATATTAGTAGCAACTATTTTACAAACGAGCACTGGATTTGGATTTTCGATTATGGCAACTCCTTTTTTATTACTTTTATTTGCACCAAGAGAAGCGATTCAGATTAATTTGTTTCTATCGTTATTCATTTCTTGTGTCATGATTGTCCAAGTGAGGAAAGATGTACATACGACGCTATTAAAACGGCTATTAGTTGGAAGCTTAATTGGTTTGCCGATTGGAATCCTCATCTTTTTAAACATGGATATGCGTTTATTAAAGATCGGTGTGAGTGTCCTCATCCTGTTGCTAACGGTATTGTTATTCATCAATTTGCGCATGAAGCAATTGCCTTGGCGGGATACGCTTGTTGGTGGGATTTCGGGTACATTAACAACGAGTATAGGGATGCCGGGTCCGCCCTTATTATTATATTTCTCGGGTACAAATATGTCGAAAGAAGCACTACGAGCAACAACGCTTGCATTTTACTTGTTTATTTATGCGGTAAGTTTAGCGATTCAAATTGGTTTTGCGGGAACGTCAAAAGAGGTCCAATCCTCACTAATAATTGGTGTTCCAATCAGTATTGTCGGTATCTATTTCGGGCAAATACTATTTAAATGGATTAACCAAGAGACCTTTCGTATCCTAACGTATCTATTATTGCTCCTTGCGGGTGGCTATTTATTGCTCCAACAATTCTAATGGTGAGCGCCCTTCCTTTGACGGATCTGGTTAGCATTTCAAACGAATGGAAGAATTATGAAAGGATTGTGCATAAAAATGGCACCTGATGTAAAAGATAGTTGGATACCAAACTTTTACATAAAGGAGATCAACGATTATGAAACATAGGGTTTATGCTATCAGTCTATTGTCGATTGCATTTTTATTAACTGCTTGTGGTACAGGTAAGAGCGGAGCAGAAGAGGAAAAAACACCAGTCAAGGAAGAAGAAAGTGAAGCGGTAAGTAGTAACGAGGCAGTCCATGTTGAGATCGTGAATACGGAAGGTGAAAAAGTAGGGCTCGCACAATTAACACCTGTAGTAGATGGTGAAGGCGTCAATATTAATTTGGAAGCGTGGGATCTAACACCAGGTATTCATGGGTTCCATATTCATGAAAAGGGAGTCTGTGAAGAACCTGATTTTGAAACAGCGGGTGGGCATTTTAATCCCGAAGATCGTGAACATGGGTTTGATAACCCGGAAGGCCCACATGCGGGGGATTTACCGAATATAGAAGTTGACGAGGATGGAAAGGTCAAAGATGATATCGTAACGGAGTTGGTCACCTTGCAAAAGGGACAAGAGAACTCAATCATTCGTGAAGGGGGAACATCACTGATGATCCATGCTGATCCCGATGACTATGTATCTCAACCAGCGGGAGATGCCGGAGATCGTGTTGCGTGTGGTGTGATTGGTGGCTAAGTAATGGGTGATGTGCAGCAAAAGGGAATTGGCTTCTTAGAGACTACAGTACACACTGTGGTCTTTTTTCATATGGACCATGACATTCTTTATTAATGGTTTGTTTGCCTGACAAGCTAAAGAGGGAATGGAAGATAAACCCGTTAAGATGTTATTTGTTCATTTTCTCCTGTATAATAAATGTTTCGGGAAGCGGAAGAAAGGAAGAAGTAAATGAGTGCAAATTCAAGTACACATATTACCGAACAAGCAGATAAAATATGGACGCGTGATTTTGTCCTCATTTGCTTAGCGAACTTTTTTATATTTTTAGGATTTCAAATGACCTTACCTACCTTACCTTTATTTGTTAAGGAATTAGGTGGTAGTGATCAGATGATCGGGATTATCGTTGGTGTATTCACGTTTTCAGCATTGCTATTCAGGCCATATGCTGGACACGCATTAGAATCCAAAGGCAGACGTTTTGTCTATATGTTTGGATTGAGTATATTTGTTATCTCGGTCGGTTCGCTGGCATTTGTATCAAGCATTATGTTTTTATTTATGGTACGTATTCTACAAGGGATTGGTTGGGGGTTCTCAACAACAGCCACAGGCACCATTGCAACCGACTTAATTCCACCAAAACGGCGTGGTGAGGGAATGGGTTACTTTGGATTATCCGGGAACTTGGCGCTTGCATTTGGACCGGCACTTGGTTTAACGCTTGTTGGTGTCATATCATTCACAAAATTATTTTTAATCTGCGCTAGTTTCGGATTTATTGCTGTACTCTTATCCTCTAAAATACGGTATAAGCGGGTTGAAGAGTCACCACATAAATCGACGACGGTTAAATTTGATATCTTTGAGAAGACAGCTTTACAACCATCCATCTTGTTATTCTTTATTACCGTTACCTTTGGTGGAATTGCTGCTTTTCTTCCCCTTTATGCAGTGGAAAAGGGGGTCGGTGGGATTGAGTTTTACTTTTTAGTGTATGCGATCTTCTTATTAACTTCCAGAACGTTTGCGGGGAGAATATATGATCGAAAAGGGCATACATACGTATTCCCACCAGGTGTCGTTCTTATTTTTACAGCCATGCTCTTATTAGCTTGGTTGCCAAGTACGACCGTCATGTTAGTTGCTGCGGCATTGTATGGATTAGGTTTTGGCAGTGTCCAACCTGCCTTGCAAGCCTGGGCGGTGGATCAGGCAGCTGCCAATCGTAAAGGAATGGCAAACGCTACCTTCTATTCATTCTTTGATTTAGGTATTGGAATTGGTGCGATGAGTTTCGGACTATTAGCCTCTCTCTATGGTTACAGTGCGATCTATTATGCTTCGGCAGGATCTGTCACACTTTCTTTAATCGTCTATCTCTATTTATTGCGGAGAGCAAAAAGGATGCAAACGGAAAAAGTGACCGGGTGACCTCAGCTTAAGAACCAGTTTTTATGACTGAGTTCTTATTTTTATTGCTTTAGGTATCGACGGTTCTGTATCGATGGAACAGGTTTGCGATTAAAAAAGGGGCTAATCAAATGAAAGGAAAGGTTAGATGTTAGGAAAAGCGGGGTTATTCATGTATAATATATACCTAGTTTTACAAGTCTAATTATGATGTTTCGTACAAAAATAGTATTTCTCGTTTATCAGTTAAAATGAGATTAAAGAAGGTAGGGTCATCCAGCTTTGAAATCTAATAATGAGATGAACATTCAAAAAATGTTTCCAACTGAAGTTTATCAGCGTGGATTAGCATATTTTAATAATGATCAAGTAAGTGATTTATTATTTGATATTAATAATGAAGTTTGGACTGCCACTGTACAAGGAACAAAGGAATATTTTGTGGAAGTGAATTTGAAAGACATCGAGAAAGGATCGATCAGCGCCTACTGTGATTGTCCGGCATTTAGTAAGAATGACTCGTGCAAGCATATTGTCGCTGTCCTTCTTAGTGTTACTCATAAATCAGAAGAGAAGGCCCGTGTTCTTGATTATAAGACGGCAAATAAATTCATAACGGGGATCACATCATCCCGCCAAGGTGGGCCGGAATATGTATCCAAAAAGACGCCCATGCATGTGGAGTATTATTGTAAATGGTCTTATGAACGAAATTTATATATCGAGCTAAAAACAGGTGAGAATAGATGTTTTGTCGTTAGAAATGCCTATGAATTTCTAGAAAATGCCTTACAAGGCAATGAGCATTTTTTCACAAAAACATTCACCTTTAATCCAGATACCCATTATTTCTTAGAACAAGACCGGGAGTTATTTGAATTGTTGTTCTCCGTCTTAAGGAACGAAGAAATATATAGCGGGTATACATTGTATCATTATCAAGGTGGAAGTAATGACAAGCGGTCAATCGTTGTCCCACCGCTGCTTGTGGAAGAGTTGCTTGAAAAACTAGCGGAAAGGGACTTTACCGTTGAAATGAATGATATAAGTTTTGAACATATTGAAGTCGTGAAAGACCAACTTCCATTTCAATTTTCGATTACGAAAAATGAGCAAGAGGACCTCATGCTCATGATGGAAGATGTTGCTGACGGCGTTTATTTCGATCCGTATCAAGTTCTCTTTTCACAAGGGACGTTTTATTTTCCGGCAAAGGAACAAATCCCCATTCTTGAACAAATTACCGAGTTAGGAATGGAAGACCATCAGCTCCCAATCAGGCATGATCAAGCAGATGTTTTCCTATCTGAAGTGCTTCCTTCTTTAAAAAAGGTAGGGGAAGTAGAGGTATCCGATACCGTTGAAGAGGAGATCATTCAAGTTCCGCTTCGCGCCAAATTATATCTTGAAGTAAAAGAGGATTTGATTGTTGGGAAGTTAGAGTATCATTACAGCCATTATGAAATTGATCCGTTCAACGGTCGTGAAGAAAATGATATCATTATTATTCGCGAAGTTGAAAAGGAAGAACAAATCATGGGTCTCATTGAGCATGCAAGCTTCCGGTATAATGGTAATGAACTTTATATAGAAGCAGATGAAGATGAATTATATGACTTCCTCTATACGATCTTGCCGTTACTTGATGAACAGGTCGAGCTGTTTTTGACTTCCGATGTCCGTGATTATATTGTCGAGAACGAGCCGGTACCAAGTACGAGTGTAGGCATTGAGTCAGCATCTAACTTACTGGAAATTGGGTTTAATATTGATGGGGTCGATGATGGGGAAATTAATCAGATTCTAAATGCTGTTATCGAGAGAAAACGATATTATCGCATGGAAAGTGGTGCCTTGCTCTCGCTAGAGGGAGAAGAGTTTTCGTCGATGAAACAGTTCTTTAATGACCTTGATATTACGAAGGATGATGTAGCAGACGGGAATATTAAAATGCCCGTATATCGTGGGATGCAAGTTGATGAGCTCATCGATACACGAAAAGATTATGACCCCTCATTTAGAAAGTTATTAGATCAATTAAGATCACCAGAGGATCAAGTCTTTGAGCTTCCCGAGAATCTAGATGCATCATTGCGTAACTATCAGAAAACGGGATTTCAATGGTTTAAGTCATTAAGTACTTATCATTTAGGTGGAATTTTAGCAGATGATATGGGGTTAGGGAAGACCTTGCAAAGCATTGCTTATATTTTATCGGAACCGAGTGAACCCGGGCAACCGCATTTAGTCATTGCACCATCATCGGTACTTTATAATTGGAAAAATGAATTCAATCGATTCGCTCCAAGTTTAGAAATTTCCATTTTGACCGGGGCGCCGGAAGAGCGAAGAGAGAAAATTAAGGCATTAACCGATAGCGATGTTTGGATTACTTCTTATGCAACATTGCGCCAAGATATTGAGTTCTATCGGGAGTTGACATTCCAAACCTTAACCCTGGATGAAGCGCAGTTTATTAAAAATTATGCGACCAAAACATCACAGGCTATTCGGCAGTTAAGGTCGAGTAGACGATTTGCATTAAGTGGGACACCAATCGAAAACTCGATAGATGAATTATGGGCGATATTCCAAGTTGTCTTACCAGGACTCATGCCTAGTCAACGTAAATTTAGACAATTATCCCATGAGAAAATTGGTATGCTTACGAAGCCCTTTATTTTACGCCGTTTAAAAGAAGATGTATTAAAAGAGCTTCCAGATAAAATCGAATCGGTTCATGTATCCGAATTAACGCAAGATCAAAAGGAATTATATGTTGGCTACTTGCGGCAAGTTCAACAAGAGGCAACACATTCCATGCAAGAAAGTGGGTTTAACCAAAATCGAATGAAGATTTTGGCAGGCTTAACACGGCTGCGACAAATATGCTGCCACCCATCTCTATTTATTGAAAACTACGAAGGTAAATCTGGAAAACTGGAGCAGTTGATGGAAACCGTGCATAATTCAATTGCCAACGGAAAACGGATGCTTATTTTCTCGCAGTTTACAAGTATGCACCGCATTATCATCAAGCGGTTAGAGGAAGCAGGGATCGGTTACTTTTATTTACACGGTGGAACACCATCCGAAGAACGTGTTCATATGAGTGATCGATTCAATGAGGGTGAAAACAGTGTATTCCTTATTTCACTACGTGCAGGTGGAACCGGTTTAAACTTAACGGGGGCAGACACGGTTATTTTATATGACTTATGGTGGAACCCTGCAGTTGAAGATCAGGCTACAGGTCGAGCTCATCGTTTTGGCCAGAAGAATGTTGTTCAAGTCATTCGTTTAATTACAGAAGGAACGATTGAAGAGAAGATTTATGATTTACAGCAGAAAAAACGTGAGCTCATTGATCAAGTTATCCAGCCTGGTGACTCCATGCTTTCCGGCTTAACAGAGGAAGATATTCGTGGTCTCTTAAGCATCTAGGGAAAAGTTAGTTTTGGAGTGTCATAAACAAATAAACGCTCATTAAGCACGTTATTTCCGATCGAAATAGCGTGCCTTTTTTGGGTGTTTATTCATATATCCCTACACAATTGGGTTGTACAATA
>Ga0209487_1004011_pt1 | contig 11444 bp, 10 predicted proteins | sample Poulit2012_FD_187524 | JGI IMG/M metagenome (GOLD analysis project Ga0209487, IMG submission 187524) | Agricultural soil microbial communities from Georgia to study Nitrogen management - Poultry litter 2012 (SPAdes) (version 2) | ecosystem: Environmental > Terrestrial > Soil > Agricultural land... | reverse complement strand
CGAAGATATGGAAGACTTTATACCGATTGAATTGAAGCTTGTAACCGAATAAAAGATACAGCTATAAACCCCAAGGGAGTTGATTCCTTTGGGGTTTTTTGGCGTGGGATTTGCGTGATTAGGAACAGGGAGATTCCAGATCGTATCGGGGAAAAATCACCTTCTTTAATTTAAGTATAAAGAGAACAAAGCCCCTTGTCTTACTCCTCGAAACAACCTATTCTAGAGTTATAGAATACTGGCGACATGCCCCACACGAACTCCATCGACTAGAGAAGTAGCCATATAAGGAAAAAAGTAATGAATAAAGAAAATGCGAGTCATTTTCATTCCTCCCTAGAAAGGTTGGTGATCCTAATGAATAAGAAGAAAAATGTTGTCGAGTTTAAGAAGTATCCTAGAACAGTAACATCTCAGGATATTAATGAGTTAATAGAACAATGCCGTTTAATTAGGGAAAAAGAACTTAAAAGATTGAGATATAGATGGAACGAAATGCTGAGCGTAGTTAAAAACAGATAGACTGTTAATGAAAAGCAGCTAGAATTCTGTTATTGTTTGGAGGTGTTGTTGTAATTAACCCCATCTGTATAGCATTCCTCCTATCTCAACGTAAGGTGATAAACCGAATCAGAACTGATTCGGTTAAATGATAAGATATTATCATTTGATATAAGTGAGCCACCATCATATATGATGGTGGCTCACGTTTCGGACATAAAATAGTAGGTCCTTCTAGCATTTATGGTTATGAATTATTTAATGCTATTTCCACCATCCATTACAATGTTTTCTCCCGTAATTAAATTAGTTGCATCACTTGCCAAAAATAAAGCAATTGCGGCAACTTCTTCAGGATATCCGAAACGTCCAAGAGGAATTTCTTGCATCGCCTTTTCTCCTTTTTCTCCAGCCCATGCTTTTTTACCTAACTCGGTAAGAACAACCGTAGGTGAAATTGCGTTAACTTTAATATCGAATTGTGCCCACTCATATGCTAACACCTTGGTCATACCAATGATTCCAGCTTTACTAGCACCATATGCTACATGATTATCTAGTGCAATAAGGGCAGCTTGTGAAGCTAAATTAATGATATTCCCACCAGTATCTTGCTCAATCATTACATTTCCAATCTTTTGACTCATTTTAAACGAAGCTGTTAAGTTTAGATCAATCGTTTTTTGCCAATAATCATCAGAAATATTTTCCGCATCATCTAGTAAAGCAACCCCAGCACAATTTACTAGAATATCAATCTTGCTAAATTTACTTATTACTTCTTGAATTGCTTCCTCCATGCTATCGTTGTCGATTATATTACACTGTACACCTATTGCATTTTCAGAGCTAATTTCTTTACCCGCATCTATGACACTATCTTTTAAATCCAAAATAGCGATCTTTGCCCCTTTTTCAACATATAATTCTGCAATTGCCCTACCTATACCACTAGCACCACCGGTAATAATAGCGACCTTGTCTGTAATATTGAAATTCTTATCGTATCCTTGAAAGGCCATTTTTTATTCCTCTTTTCTTACGTTTTATAATTATCCAGAATGTAACTACTCCCAATTGCTTATGTTGTGATGACAACTTCTATGTTTTTTTCTAGTAATGATTGTGACATCTTACTGTTTAAGGGTTTATCTGTTATTAGTTTATCAATTTGGTCTATATTTGCGAAAACTGAGCTGGAATCAGTTCCAATTTTTGATGAGTCAATAATTCCAATCACTTTTTTAGAGCGACTTACAATTTCTTGTTTGAGTGCTACTTCATATAAGTTAAAGTCTGTTAGTCCATCATCAATAGAAAATCCATTGGCAGATGTAAACATAATATCAATGTTTACGTGGTTCAACATATCGATTCCTAAAGACCCCTCTATAGAAGTGGAATTTGTTGTTACAACTCCACCTATCATCATTACTGTAATATTAGGATTGTCGCTCAATTCCAGTGCAGCTAATAGTCCACTTGTTATTACTGTTAATCGAATGGGCGTGGCTTTTATATGTCGTGCAAGTTCTAGTGCAGTAGAGCTTGCATCTAATAAGATACATTGCTTTTCTTCAATAGATTCAAAGGCTTCTCTAGCTATTTTTACTTTCTCAGATTTGTTTTTCTTCACTCGTACTGCAAAGCTAGTTTCATTTTCTACATCTTCATTCAGAACTGCGCCACCATGTGTCCTAACCAACATGCCTTCCTTTTCCAACTTATTTAAATCTGTACGTAAAGTAGCTTCTGACACTCCGATTTCTAATGAGAGTTCTTTAATCGTTACTCGTTTATTATCTTGTAATAGTTGCATAATTTTATTTCTTCTTTCACTTGCAAACATTTTCATTGCGCTCATCCTTATCCTATTCTTATTACTTATCTTATTTCATTTGCAATCAATATTCAATACTAAATCATTATTCCTTTCATTTCTTTCCCTTTTGTATGTTTGTCAGTTGATAAACGAAAGTAATCAACAAATATGTTGACATAACAAAAAGAAGTGATAAAATAATATGAAATAGTGATGCAACTTGAAAGCGAGTCCAATCTACTATAAACGACTCATTGTCTCTTCACTAGTCAGTAATCTGACAACATTAGTATCAAATCTCAATAATGTCTTTAAGAATAAAAATATAGAGGAGAATGAAAAGTGGGAAAATTAATTGATAAGAGTACGCGCCAATCAGTAGAAGTTCCAAAGAAAATGAAAGCGGTTGTTGCATATGCCCCCGGGGATTATAAATATGAAGAAGTAGAAACGCCGAAAATAGAAAATGATAAAGAAATTATTATTAAAGTAGAGGCTTGTGGAATTTGTGCAGGGGATATAAAAGCTTTTGAAGGAGCACCTAGCTTCTGGGGAGATGAAACGCAACCAGCTTACATCAAAGCACCAATGATACCTGGTCATGAATTTATAGGTGAGATTGTTCAGATGGGGGATGCAGTTAGAGGGTTCGAAATTGGAGATCGTGTTATTTCTGAACAAATTGTTCCATGTTGGGATTGTCGTTTCTGTGGGCGAGGACAATATTGGATGTGTGAAAAACATGATTTATATGGTTTCCAAAGCAATGTTAACGGTGGCATGGCTGAGTATATGAGATTTACTAAAGATGCTATTAACTATAAAGTTCCTGAGGATCTACCTCTTGAGCAAGCAATATTAATCGAACCATATGCATGTAGTCTACATGCGGTTCAAAGAGCACAAGTACAACTTGGTGATGTTGTTGTATTAGCAGGGGCGGGAACACTAGGTTTAGGTATGATTGGAGCACTTAAAAAGTCAGGACCAGGTAAATTGGTAGTCTTAGATATGAAAGAGGATCGTCTCGAGTTGGCAAAAGAATATGGTGCTGATGTTGTTTTAAACCCAAGTAAAGTTGATGTTGTACAGGCTATAAAGGATATGACGGAAGGATATGGGTGTGATATTTATATTGAAGCTACTGGACACCCAAAATCTGTAGAACAGGGACTCCATGCAATCAGAAAATTAGGACGGTTTGTAGCGTTTAGTGTCTTTAGTGAACCAGTAACAGTTGATTGGAGTATTATTAGTGACCGTAAAGAATTAGATATACTCGGATCCCACTTAGGACCATACTGCTATCCATTAGTTATTGAAGGCATTTCAAATGGTGATTTCCCTACAGCAGGAGTTGTTACACATCAATTAAAGCTTGAGGAATTTGAAAAGGGTTTTAAGTTAATGGAAACAGGTGATGAATCACTTAAAGTGATTTTGAAGCCTTAACACTCAGAGACCAAAATAGGGGGGATCTAATGTCTAGTCTAACAAGTAATCAATCTATTTTAGAAAAAATAGGTATTCCATCAAGTTTGGCATGGGGATATTTCGGGGTATTAATTTTTATGATGGGTGACGGTTTGGAACTAGCATGGCTAAGTCCATATCTTGTAGAACAGGGTATGGTAGTGCAACAAACTGCAATACTTACAACTGCATATGGTGTAACGATTGCCATATCCGCATGGTTTTCCGGAGTCTTGGTGGAGGCGATAGGACCAAGGAAGACTATGTTGTTAGGGGTAATGTTCTATATTGTAGGACATGTCCTCTTTGTTGGATTAGCTTTACCAGATCTTAATTACAGTTTAATGATTCCAACCTATGCACTAAGAGGTTTTGGGTATCCACTATTTGCTTATTCGTTTTTAGTATGGATAACTTATCGCACACCACAAGAGCAATTGGGGAGAGCCGTTGGATGGTTCTGGTTTGTATTTACTGGAGGATTGAGTGTGCTGGGTGCATTTTATTCGAGCTGGTCAATCCAAGCTATGGGTCACATACCAACACTATGGAGTGCGATTATTTGGGTGCTTGTCGGAGCATTTTTTGCATTAGTGGTTAATCGCGATAAATTTGAAATAGAAGAAAATACAAAAGCATCCTCAAAGTTTAAAGAGTTGCTTAATGGAATAACAATCTTAAAAAGAGAACCAAAAGTGGCGATCGCTGGAGTTGTACGGGTTATTAACCAGTCATCACAATATGCTTTTCCTTTATTCTTACCACTTTATTTAGCAGAGCATGGAATAGAAACAACAGTATGGCTTAATATTTGGGGGACGATCTTTATGTCGAATATAATATTCAACCTTATATTCGGTTATCTTGGAGATAAAATTGGATGGAAGAATACGGTTACTTGGTTTGGTGCAGTAGGTTGTAGCGTATTCACATTGATGCTGTTCTATACACCACAAATCTTTGCAGGCAATGTTATACTTGTGGCTATTATAGGTATGTTATGGGGTGCTTGTATTGCTGGATTTGTTCCGCTATCAGCATTGACGCCCTCATTAGTGGGTGATGGAGATAAAGGTGCAGCAATGAGTATTTTAAATTTCGGAGCAGGTTTGTGTGTATTCGTAGGTCCAGCCATTGTTGCGATCTCCTTTAATACTGTAGGTGCAAAGGGTGTTGTGTGGATTTTAGCAATACTTTACGTGATTGCTGCTATCTTGACAAGATTCTTGAAGCTTCCAGATGAAGAGCCAGAGGTTGTGCTAGAGCCTGTAGAAGAAGGAATATAATCTATCAATCAAGATCTAGTTAGTTGGATTGATAGATTGATAGATTAAAACAATAAAATAGAAACGCATATGGACTATGAAAGAGTTAACTTATTAAATTATTATTTAGAAGATAAAAAGGGCTGAAACTTTGTTACTGTATAACTACAAACATCGCTGTCGCTTAAAATCTTGGTTTGGCGACAGCTAAGCTTGCTAACAAAGTAATTAATCTCAACTAGGGAGTGTAGATCCGTGAAAAAATTAATTAATGATTCAAGATACGTAGTAGAAGAGATGGTAGATGGCTATGTGAATGCGCATCCTTCTTATTTAAAAAGATTATCTGAAAACGACAGAGCTCTTGTAAGTATTAGGGAAACTAGGGAAGAAAAAGTTGGTGTTCTTGTCGGTGGTGGTTCTGGTCATGAACCAGGATTTATGGGGTATGTGGGTGATGGTATGGCTGATGGAGTAGCGGTTGGAAACGTATTTGCTTCACCATCACCAGATCCTATTGTTGAAGTAACGAAAGCTATCGATAAAGGAGCTGGGGTTGTATATTTACATGGTAATTATGCTGGAGACGTGATGAACTTCGGAATGGCAGCAGAAATGGCTGATTTGGAAGAAGATATACTCGTGGAAACGGGATTGGTTTCTGATGATGTTGCTTCTGCACCAAAAGCGGAAAAAGAAAAGCGACGAGGTATAGCAGGGGAGTTCTTTGCCTTTAAAGCCGCTGGGGCAGCCGCTGATTTTGGTTATGATTTAGATAATGTTGTACGTGTAGCTAGAAAGGCGAATCAAAATATGCGTTCTATGGGTGTAGGACTTACACCTTGTTCATTGCCACAGACGGGTGAGCCTAGCTTTGAAATTGGTGATAATGAGATGGAAATTGGTTTAGGTCATCATGGTGAACCAGGTATTGAAAAAGGTCCTCTTAAGTCAGCAGATCTTGTGACAGATCGATTAGTAAACGATATTTTGGGAGACATTGAGATTTTAAAAGGAGACAAAGTTGCCGTACTTGTAAATGGTCTTGGTTCAACTCCTAGAATGGAATTGTACATTGTTTTCAGAAGGGTAGAACAGATTTTAAGTGAACTAGGTATTGAAATCTACCGTTCCTATGTCGGAGATTATATTACTTCACTTGAAATGGGAGGATGCTCCATAACATTGATGAAATTGGACGAAGAATTGATGAATACAATTGACCATCCTGTAGATTGTCCAATGTTTGTGCAAAAGTAATAAGCAATACATAAATTAGGGGGATTATCATGGAATTATCAGCAAAAGATTGGAAAGTTTTTTTCAAATTAGTAGTAGACATGGTTGAGGATCAAAAGGATTATCTTTGTGAGCTCGATCGTAAAATAGGGGATGGAGATCATGGTGTTACAATGTCAATTGGTTGGCAGGCAGTAAACGAAAAATTAGATGATGAATTAAAAGATGAGGAAGATCTAGCTAAGATTAGTTTAAATGTTGGAAAAACCTTTTTAAATGCAGTTGGCTCATCTGTCGGTCCTTTATATGCCACAGGGTTTATGAGAGGTGCAAAAGCGGTTAAAAATAAAACTGTAGCGAAAGATAAGGATCTAGTTGAGTATTGGCTAGCATTTGCAAAAGGTATTCAAGAGCGTGGTCAAGCAGAAGTTGGTGATAAGACGATGATAGATACACTGGAGCCTTTCTACAAAAAGCTGGAAACAGAATTTGCTAAATCTGGGGATTTCCTAAATGCATATAAATCTGCAGTAATTGAAGGGGAAAAAGGAATGAAATCAACAAAAAATCTGGTGTCTAAAAAAGGGCGCTCTAGTAGATTAGGCGAGAGATCAGTAGGAACCCAGGATCCAGGTGCTACATCTGCTTATTTAATTCTATCAATTTTCTTAAACGTTTTAGAAGAGTCATCTATCACGCACGGTTAATTAATTTGTACACCAAATAAATTAATACTAAGAATCAGGGATTTCGCCATTAGTCTTTCGTTTAAAAAGTTAAAATAAGCATAAAAGATGACAAACAAAAACAAATGAAAGTATAAGTTGACAAAAGAAGGCAAACCACATAAAGTGAAGGTGGGAAAAAACATATAAGGTTATGAAAAATAGAGGGGGATTCTCATAATGAAAATCGGTATTGGTAGTGATCACAATGCATTTGAATTAAAAGAAGCAATTATAGGGCACTTAGAAGATACGGGGTATGAAGTTATCGACTTTGGATGTCATTCGGTTGATGAAGTTGATTATCCAGATGTTGCATTTGAAGTTTCGCAAGCGATTAGCGAAGAAAAGGTTGAACGTGGTATTTTACTTTGTGGAACAGGAATAGGTGTATGTATTGCGGCGAATAAATATCCTGGTATCCGTGCAGGGCTTGCACATGATGTATATTCAGCAGAAAGGGCACAATTAAGTAATAATGCACAAATTATTACAATGGGTTCACAAATCATTGGTTCAGAAGTTGCTAAGAAAGTAGTAAGTGCATATTTAAATGTTACGTGGGCTGAAGGTTCAAAACGTAAAGTAGATAAGATTGTTGAAAAGGAACAAGAATTTGTTAGTCAAAATTATAAAGAAGCAGTAGTAGACAGTAATTGTGGAGTCTAACTAAGGGGGAAAGATCTAATGCAAAGTTTGTTATTAGATTTTCTAAAAGTAACAGAATCAGCTGCAGTCGCTGCAATGCCATGGGTCGGTCGTGGTGATAAAAATGCGGCGGACGGAGCTGCTACGAATGCTATGCGTGTAAATTTAAAAAAAATGAAAATGTACAGTACGATCGTCATTGGTGAGGGAGAAATTGACGAGGCACCTATGCTATACATTGGAGAGAAGTTAGGTATTGGTGGAAGTCATGAAGTGGATATAGCGGTAGATCCAATTGAAGGAACAACACCTACTGTGAATGGCCAAGGAAATGCAATCACTGTCATTGCAGCGGCACCAAAAGGAACATTATTACATGCACCGGATATGTATATGGAAAAACTTGCTGTAGGGCCAAAAGCGAAAGGAAAAATAGATTTAAATGCATCAATTGAAGAAAACATAATAGCCGTAGCAAAGGCGCAAGGGAAAGATGTTACAGAGTTGAATGTCCTCATACAGGATCGACCTAGACATAAAGAGTATATTGATAGAATTCGTGAAATTGGCGCAAAAATCCAATTATTTCATGAAGGTGATGTCATTTATGCAACAGCTACTTGCATTGAAAGCTTAGATGTTGATATGTTCTTTGGTATTGGCGGTGCACCTGAAGGAGTTTTAGCAGCGGTTGCTATTCGCAGTCAAGGTGGAGAAATGCAAGCAAAGCTGTTGCCGGAAAATGAAGAGGAAATTAAAAGATGTAAAGATATGGGAATTACTAATCTTGAAAGGGTTTTAACACATGAGGATTTAGTAAGTACAGATGATAGTGTATTTGTTGCGACAGGAATTACAGATAACTTGATCATTGATGGAATTGAAACGCAATATAATAATTACGTCACTCATTCTATTCTCATTAGTGGTAGGGAAAGACAAGTAAGATATGTTAAAAGTAAGTATCCGATCAAGGACCTCAAATAAAACACCGAAACTTTTCAGTAAAATGTTAGAAAACAGTTAAAGATTATACATTGGTTATTACCTGAATGGATTTCATAATTACCAAAATCAGCTACATCGATACAGGTGTTGCACTAAACCGGTATTATTAAATTCATTAACCTAGATATAGCTAATATTAAAAATACTAAAAGAGATTTGTAGTGTAGTAGATGGTCCCGTTGACGCTAAAGTATGGAATCATCCATTAACAGATAATGGGATCGAGCAATTTTTAGCAGATTGGGAAAAGAAACCAAAAAAATCCTGAATTATGAAGGGAATGATAAGAATGGAAACTTCAATAGAGCAATTATCAATTAATACGATTCGCACACTTTCAATTGATGCCATTGAGAAAGCAAACTCCGGGCACCCTGGATTACCAATGGGTGCGGCCCCAATGGCGTACACTTTATGGACGGATTTCATGAACCATAATCCAAAAAGCTCCAAATGGTTTAACCGTGATCGTTTTGTTCTATCAGCTGGTCATGGATCAATGTTGCTTTACAGTTTACTCCACTTGTCTGGATATGATGTAACAATCGAGGATTTGAAGAACTTCCGACAGTGGGGATCAAGAACGCCCGGTCATCCAGAATTACATGATACAGATGGCGTAGAAACAACGACTGGACCGTTAGGACAAGGGTTAGCTATGGCAGTTGGTATGGCGATGGCCGAGGCACATTTATCAGAAACATATAATAAAGAGAATTTTCCTATCGTCGATCATTATACATATGCACTTGTCAGTGATGGAGATTTAATGGAAGGCATTTCTCATGAAACAGCATCACTTGCAGGGCATCTTGGACTCGGAAAATTAATTGTATTATATGATTCTAATGACATTTCACTAGATGGTGACTTAGATAAGTCGTTCTCCGATAATACAGAAGAACGCTTTGAATCCTATGGTTGGCAGGTCATTCGTGTGGAAGACGGAAATAACATAAGTACAATACATGATGCACTTGCAGAAGCAAAGAATCATACAACAAAACCAACATTAATTGAAGTGAAAACAGTCATTGGCTATGGTTCACCTAATAAATCGGGTTCATCCACATCACATGGTGCACCACTTGGCATAGATGAAGTTAAATTAACGAAAGATTTTTATGGCTGGGACCATGAAGCATTCCACGTGCCAGAAGAAGTTTATGCTGAATTTAATAAAAAAGTAGCAACACAAGGTGCTGAAGCAGAAGATAATTGGAAGCAATTATTCGCTCAATATCATGAAAAACATCCTGAAATAGCAAAAGAGTTAGAACTAGCGATTGCTGGAGAACTTCCAGCGGATTGGGATAAGGATCTTCCATTTTTTGAACCAGAAAAAGACACGTTGGCAACTCGTGCTTCGTCTGGTCAAGTATTAAATGCGATCGCAAAAACAGTGCCAAACCTTATTGGTGGAAGTGCGGATTTAGCAGGTTCGAATAATACAATGATCAACGAAGAATCAGACTTTACCTATGATCATTATGCAGGTAAAAATATTTGGTTCGGGGTACGCGAATTTGCGATGGCAGCTGCATTAAATGGGATGGCAATTCATGGCGGATTAAACGTATACGGTGGTACATTCTTTGTATTCAGTGACTATTTACGACCGGCAGTTCGTTTATCAGCACTGATGAAATTACCTGTTACCTATGTTTGGACACATGATTCAATTGCTGTAGGAGAAGATGGCCCAACCCATGAACCTATTGAGCATTTAGCATCGTTTCGGACGATGCCTGGATTATCACTTATTCGTCCGGCAGATGGGAACGAAACGCAAGCTGCTTGGCGCTTAGCGATTGAATCAACGAATAAACCAACAGCACTTGTCTTAACAAGGCAAGGACTCCCGACATTAGAAGGCACCAAAGAAAAAGCTTACGAAGGGGTTAAAAAGGGTGCTTATGTTGTGAGTAAGTCTGAGAAGGAAACAGCAGATGCATTAATTTTAGCAACTGGATCCGAAGTTCAGCTAGCGGTGGCTTCTCAAGCAGCTCTGAGAGAAATTGATATCGATGTAAGTGTCGTTAGTATGCCTTCATGGGATCGTTTCGAAGAACAGGATCAAGCATATAAAGACAAAGTTCTTTCACGAGATGTGAAAAAACGCTTAGCCGTTGAAATGGCCTCACAAATGGGCTGGGATCGTTATGTCGGTGATGAGGGAAAAATACTAGGTATCAATACTTTTGGGGCATCAGGAAATGGTGAAGTGATCATGAAGGAATATGGTTTTACTGTAGAAAATGTAGTGGCACAAGTCAAATCGTTATTGAAATAAAAGGTCGGTGTGATAGCTCACCAATTCATGATGGTGGGTACCACACCGACTTTTTCCTTCTGTTTTTTAATGAACAAAAAATACACCTTAATGATACAATAACGAATGAAGGTGTCCTTAAGAGCATGGAATTTGCTATTAAATGATGATGTATTTGATACGAATACGCATAATTGAATTATACTGGTGCGCCAAGACGAGACCTTTCTTCACTTTATAACAATGGTGAGGTGCTTCGTTTTTTTGTCCTAAATTCCTTTATATAATGGCTAGGAATTAGGAGTTTAATTCAAATAAATATATTTAAAAAGCATATATGCCACCCCAATGGGTCAGATGCCTAATTACTCCGTGGGTATCGGTGCCAAATCCTCTTGCCCATTTTTTAAGTCCTTTATTGTTTCACCTTCAACAAGTGTAGGTAGGTAATAATATTCATTCGTCAGATTCTGGTTACCTTGCAACTTCTT
>Ga0209487_1004010_pt1 | contig 11448 bp, 9 predicted proteins | sample Poulit2012_FD_187524 | JGI IMG/M metagenome (GOLD analysis project Ga0209487, IMG submission 187524) | Agricultural soil microbial communities from Georgia to study Nitrogen management - Poultry litter 2012 (SPAdes) (version 2) | ecosystem: Environmental > Terrestrial > Soil > Agricultural land... | reverse complement strand
TGGTGCCGCAGCGATGGCCCGGCTGCTGCGGAGCTCGGCCCCCATCGACGCCGTGCTCTGCTTCAACGACCTACTCGCCCTCGGGGCGATGCGCACCCTACGGGAGGCAGGGATCGCGACCCCGGACACGATCGCCGTCGCCGGCTTCGACAACATCGAGGATGCTCGTTTTGCCTATCCGACGCTGACCACTGTGGCACCCGACGTGCAGTTCCTGGCCACCGAGGCTGTTCGGCTGCTCGTCCGACGGACCGAGAATCCCGGCGCACCTGCCGAGCAAGTAGAAGTTCCGTTCACCATCGAGGTGCGCCAGAGCAGTGCGGCCTGACCCCGACGACTCGGCCGTCGCGGGAGCGGTGCGGAGTGGGTTCCGCGCCTCGATCGACCCCAGCGCCGCCAACCGCGGCCGGAATGGAGAACTATGCGTAGCAGACACCTCTTCGGTGCCGCCCTCATGGGAGTAGGCGCCCTGGCGCTGGGGGCGACGGTCCCCGCAGCCGCCGAACCGCCAGCCACTTCGACCACAGATCGATCTGCGCCGGCGCAGGTCCGCCCAGCCGAGCCGGTGCAGGTGACCAATCCCATCACGGACTCGTTCTCTGACACCTACGCTGACCCCGCAGTGATCCGCGGCAAGGACGGCTACTGGTACCTGTACGCCACGAGCGACCCGCTGACCGAGGCACCGAGCGAGTTCGGTCTGATGCACGTGGCTCGCACCCAGGACTTCACCGACTGGGAATACCTGGGCGAGATCTTCGACGAGGAGAACCGTCCCGACTGGGCCACCTCTTCGTCAATGTTCTGGGCGCCTGACATCCGCTACATCGGGGGCCAGTACGTCCTGTACTACACCGTCACCGACACGGTGGCCGACCCGGGCGAGTGGAACTACGCCATCGGAGCCGCTACCGCTCCCACACCCAACGGGCCGTGGACACCTTCGGAGGGTGCGGTCGTCGAAGCCCGGCCGGACGGCGACGGCGGCTACTTCAACACCATCGACCCGGCCCTGCTTACCGACGACGACGGCCGCCGATACCTCTACTTCGGCGGATACAACGGCGGGGTCTGGGTGACCGAGGTGGACCAGAGCGGACTGAATGCAGTGGGCGAACCCGTCCAGGTGACGGTCGCAGATCGATACGAGGGCGCTTACGTGGTCAAACGTGGCGACTACTACTACCTCACCGCTTCCTCAGCGAACTGCTGCGCCGGTCCAGTGACCGGATACAGCGTCTACGCCGGACGCTCCACCTCACCCTGGGGACCGTTCCTCGACCACGAGGGAGTCTCCATGCTCGATCCACGCGTGGGCGGGACGCAGGTTCTCGCACAGAACGGCAACTCAATCGTCGGGGTGGGCCACCACGCATTCTTCTCCGACACCACCGGGCAGGACTGGATCCTCTACCACGGCATCGAACGAGAAGATGCGTGGCTGGATGACCCTGGCGGCGTCAACGAGCGGCCGACGTTCATCGACCGGCTCGACTGGATCGACGGCTGGCCCGTGGCGGCCGCTGGCGCTGGACCCACTGAAGGGTCGTTGACTGGGCCGATCACAGGTTCTGACCACGGCATCGTGATGTCGGACCCGGCGACGAGTCAGACGCTGCGTAGCGTCTCCGGCATCTGGGAGTCGGTGACCGAGGAGCTGAACGAGGCAGGGAACGTAGCCCTGCTGGCACCGACCGATGGACCAGCCAGGGTGGAGACCGATCGCCCGATCCCACGCGAGGCACGGATCGAGACAGATCTTCGCTTCCCCGCCGGCCGTGGCACGTTCACCGTGGATCTCAGCCGCTCCGATCGGCACCGGCTCGGCGTCGACATCGACACCGACGCCGGCGAGCTGCGCGCATGGGTGGAAAGTCCGCGACATGAGGAGCAAACCGTGGTCGACCTGCCGGAGACCTTCGTCCCGGAGGCTTTCACTGCCGTGATGATCGAGACCGGCGCGGACGGCCTGCAGGCACAGCTGACGGAGAGCCGGCTGGGTGACCCGCTGGCCCAGGTACAGGTGGACCTCCCCGACCCGCTACCACGACAGAACGTGGCCCTCTCTGCTGCCGCTGACGCCGTTCAGGTCGACAACCTCAGCGTGACGGCCGCCCACGAGCCGGTGGTCGAGGCTGTGCCCACCCCGCAGGCGGGTGAAGTTCTCTTCACCGAGGAGTTCGACGGCGGGCTTGCGCCGGGATGGCAGTGGGTACGCGAACAAGACGATGTCTCCATCAGCGACGGAACCCTGCACTGGCCACTGACAGATGCGGACGTCGTCGGCCCGCAGAACACCGGCGGTCTGCTGCTCCGAGAGGCCCCGGCCGGGGAGTGGCTCATGGATGTCGAGCTCACCCTGGACGTCGGTGAGGACGAGATCCGCAACTTCCAGCAGGCCGGTCTGATCGTGCACCGCGACGACGACAATCTCCTTCGACTGGGTTCGGTCGCCCTGCAGCAGACCCGACAGGTGGAGTTCGGCAAGGAGATGCGCACGGGCGAACGACTCGACTGGGGCGCACACCTGGGCGGACCGACCGCGACCACGATGTGGCTGCGCCTGCACCACACAGTGGATCCGGAGACCGGGGAGCTGCGCTACCGCAGCGCCTCCTCGACCGACGGGGAGACCTGGCGCTGGGGTGCGACCTGGACTCTCCCGGCGGACTCCGACCCCCGGGTCGGGCTCTATGCCGGCGGTGGCAGCGAACCGGCCACCGTGGCGCAGTTCGAGTCGGTGACCTTCTCCACTGTGAACGAGTAAAACCACACCCCACCCACCTCCTCCGGTGCCGGCACCAGCCCGCATCGGAGGTCCACGATGCACAAAGAGAGTGAGCTATGCCCGAAACATGTCCTCGTCCGGAGTATCCGCGTCCGCAGATGGTGCGGTCTGAGTGGTTGAACTTGAACGGCCGGTGGCAGTTTGAGATTGATCAGGGTGATTCTGGGTTGGAGCGTGGTCTGCTGGAGCGTGAGCTGACGGGGGAGATTCTGGTGCCGTTTGCTCCGGAGTCGCAGGCCTCGGGGGTGGAGAACACCGATTTCTTGCAGGCGGTGTGGTACCGGCGCGAGGTCGAAATACCCGCCGCCTGGGCGGGGCAGCGGGTGCTGGTGCACTTCGGGGCGGTGGACCACGATGCCACAGTGTGGGTCAACGGCATCGAGGTGGCTCGTCACCGGGGCGGGTTCTCCCCGTTCAGTGCTGATATCACCGATGCCTTGGATGGTGGGCGGGGCACGTTGGTGGTCCGGGCCCGGGACCTGCGCGAGGAGCTGCAGGCCCGCGGCAAGCAGGCCACCTGGTATGCCAACACCCACTGCAACTACACCCGCACCACCGGGATCTGGCAGACCGTCTGGCTCGAACCGGTGCCCGAGGTGCACTTGCACCGTCCCCGGATCACCCCGCACCTGGCCGCCGGAGCGTTCACCGTGACCGTGCCGGTCTCGGCGAACCGGCCCGGACACCAGCTTCGGGTGCGCCTCACCGACACCGCCGGTGAAGTCGCCACCGCTACCGCCCGGGCGGATCTGGACCTGTCCCCCACCGTGCAGCTGACCCTGCCACCGGACCGGGTCCGGGCCTGGTCTCCGACCGACCCGCACCTGTATGACCTGCACCTCGAACTACTCAAGGAGACAGGAGAGGTGATCGACGCCGTCGAGTCCTATGCGGGCCTACGCTCGGTGAGCATCGACGGCCACCGGTTGCTGATCAACGGACAACCGTTGTTCCAACGCCTGGTGCTGGACCAGGGCTACTGGCCCACCTCGCTGATGACCGCACCCAGCGAGGCGGCGCTGGTGCGGGACATCGAGCTGGGCATGGCCGCAGGATTCAACGGCGCCCGCATGCACCAAAAAGTCTTCGAAGAACGCTACCTCTACCACGCCGACCGGCTCGGGTACCTCCTCTGGGGCGAGTTCGGCGACTGGGGCATCTCCGGACAAGGCCGAGTGGGGCACAACCAGCAACCCACCGCCTCCTTCATCACCCAGTGGCTGGAGGTCCTCCACCGGGACTACTCCCACCCAGCGATCATCGGCTGGTGCCCACTGAACGAGACCCACCAGCTGCTGCACGACCGCATCACCGTCCTGGACGACGTCACCCGCGGCATGTTCCTAGCCACCAAGGCCGCCGACACCACCCGCCCAGTCATCGACGCAAGTGGGTACTCCCACCGGGTCGCCGAGACCGACATCTACGACGCCCACACCTACGAACAAGACCCCACCGCCTTCGCCGAACAGGTCGGCCACCTCGCCGAGGGCAACCCCTACATCAACCACAGCGCCCACGGACCCTGCTCCCTGCCCTATGCCGGCCAGCCCTACTTCATCAGCGAATACGGCGGCATCTGGTGGAACCCCACCCTGGCCGCCACCCACACCAACGACGAAGACCGCGACACCTCCTGGGGCTATGGCCAACGCGTCCGCACCGAAGAAGAGTTCCACCAACGATTCACCGGACTGACCACCGTGCTCCTAGACGACCCACACATGTTCGGCTACTGCTACACCCAGCTCACCGACACCTTCCAAGAACAAAACGGCATCTACACCTTCGACCGCACCCACAAGCTCGACGTAGCCCGCGTCCACGCCGTACAACAACGCCCAGCCGCCTACGAGCAACGCGGCTGACCTGATCGCGAGCCGCCCCACCACCAGCCGCATTCGAACACCCTTGGCGTATTCGAACCACCATGTACACGGGTTCGAATGCGCCAAGGGTGTTCGAACGTGTGAGCCACATAGTCGCCACCTGGTGAATTTCCAGCGCCCTCCCAGGAAACTCTCAGCCTCCGCGCGCAGACTAGAGGTATGACTTCCCCGGACACTGCCCAGAGGTCGCCTGAGGCCTACCTGCTGGTCGTCGACGACGAACCGAACATCCGCGAGCTGCTGTCGGCCTCGCTGCGGTTCGCCGGCTTCGAGGTGCAGGTGGCCGCCGACGGCAACGACGCCCTGCGGCAGGTCGCCGGCCGCACCCCAGACCTGATCGTGCTGGACGTGATGATGCCGGACATGGACGGGTTCACCGTGACCCGACGGTTGCGGGACAAGGGCATCCACGCACCGGTGCTGTTCCTCACCGCCAAGGACGAGACCTCGGACAAGATCGCCGGGCTGACCGTGGGCGGGGACGACTACGTGACCAAGCCGTTCAGCCTCGACGAGGTGATCGCCCGCATCCGGGCGATCCTGCGCCGGGCTGCGGCCACTGCGGCGATGACCGAGGACTCCCTGCTGCGAGTCGCAGACCTGGAGATGGACGAGGACGCCCACGAGGTACGCCGCGGCGGCGCCGAGATCGACCTCTCCCCCACCGAGTTCACCCTGCTGCGCTACCTGATGCTCAACGCCGGCCGGGTGCTGTCCAAGGCACAGATCCTGGATCACGTGTGGGCCTACAACTGGGGCGGTGACGGTGCGATCGTGGAGTCCTACATCTCCTACCTGCGCCGCAAGGTCGACAGCCCGTTCGCACCGGACTCCCCCCCGCTGATCCACACCAAGCGAGGCGTAGGGTACGTCCTCCGTGAACAGCAGTAGGCTCCGCTCCGTGCGGCACCCGCTGGACCGGATGCCGTTGCGGATCCGGCTGGTGCTCATCCTGTCCGTGCTGCTGGTGGCGGCGCTGACGGTCACCGCACTGACCACGCTGAGCCTGCTGAAGCGGTCCCTGATCAGCCAGGTGGACGAGAACCTGGACTCTGCCGTGCAGGTGCTCGAGGCCCGCGGCGCCTGGCCCTCGAATGCTCCGACCAACCGTCAGCCGAACACCTACTACATGCGGGTGATGGCCGCTGACGGGTCCACCTACCTGAACGTGCCTGCCACCACCGGCACCGACGCCGTCCCGGAGATCCCACCGATCACCTACGACCAGACGCTGCAGCAGGCCGGCACCGCGCGCACAGTGGGCTCTGTGGACAGCGGCACGCAGTGGCGGATGGTGCTGGTGCGCGGGGTGCAGGAGCAGACCGGCGAGCCGGTATCGGTGGCGATCGCGCTGCCGTTGAACTCGGTGAACGCCACGCTGCACCAGATGCAGCTGTTTATCCTGCTGGTCGGTCTCGGGGTGGTGCTGCTGGCCGGGATCACCGGGTACGCCGCCGTGCACCGCTCCCTGCGTGGGTTGCGCGCGATCGAGGACACCGCGGCCGCTGTGGTGGCTTCCGGGGACCTGACCCGCCGCGCCCCGGTGGCCCCGGACTCCACCGAAGTCGGCCGGTTGGGCGCCTCGTTCAATGCGATGGTGGCCAACCTGGAGGCTGCGTTCGCCGCCCAGGCCGCCTCGGAGGCGCGGATGCGCCGGTTCGTCTCCGACGCCTCGCACGAACTGCGCACCCCGCTGGCCTCGATCCGCGGTTACGGCGAGCTGTACCGGATGGGCGCGGTGCCCGAGACGGACCTGCCCGGGACGTTCTCCCGGATCGAGTCCGAGGCGATCCGGATGGGCACGCTGGTCAACGACCTGCTCGCTCTGGCCCGCCTGGACGAGGGGCAGGAGCTGCGCCTGACCCAGGTCGACCTCAGAGATGTCGCCACCGATGCGATCGGCGACCTGCACGCACTGGACCCGGAGCGACCCACCGAGCTGATCGGTGACGTCCCGGTGCCGGTGGTCGGGGATGCCGACCGGATCCGGCAGGTGGTCACCAACCTGATCGGCAACGTGGTGCAGCACACCCCTGCCGGCACGCCGGTGGAGATCGCCGTGGCCGCTGAGTCCGGCTGGGCACGTCTGGAGGTGCGCGACCACGGCCCGGGGGTACCGCCGGAAGCGGCCAGCCGGATCTTCGAACGGTTCTACCGGCCGGACACCTCCCGGGCGCGCACGTCCGGAGGGGCGGGGCTCGGCCTGGCGATCGTGGCGACGATCTTGGCCGCGCACCACGGCACCGTCGAGTACCGGCCCACACCGGGCGGCGGGAGCACGATCGTGATGCACCTGCCGCAGTCCCAGCCCGGGACGCCGGCGCAGGATCAGCCGGAGGCGACCGTCCCGTCCTGACCGGCGGCACCCGCACCGGCGGCACCAGGACCGGCGGCACCCGCACCGGCGGCGGGCTCCCCCGGGTCTGTATCGTCCATCACGCCGGCGCGCACGTCCTGCGGGTCCACCTGCAGCCACACCTCGGCCCCCGGCGTCAGCCACGCCGGGTGCACCTGGGTGGCCGGCACGTCCGCAACCAGCTCGGGCGGGCCGGCCAGCCGCAGCCGCACCCCGCCGTCAGCCGGTTCCACCCACCGCACCGTCGTGCGGGCCACGTTCGCCCCCTGGGGGCGCTCCCTGCCCAGCACGACGGCGGAGGGCCGGACCCGTAGGACCATCGCCTGACCAGGGCGCACCTGGGGCTGGCCGGGTGCGCCTGCGCCGTCGTGCGAGACCTGCCAGTCCCCCAGCGGGGTGCGCACCCTGCCTTCCTCGAGGCCGGTGCCGGTGATCAGGTTCACCCCGGCCAGGGTCGCTGCGAACGGGCTGCGCGGGGCGGCGAGCACCTCGGTCACGCTGCCGTGCTCGGCCACCTGTCCCTGGTGCAGCACTGCGATCCGGTCGGCGAGGACCACCGCGTCGAGCACGTCGTGGGAGACGATCACCGTGGTGGCCCCGCTCGCCCGTACCTGCTCGGCAAGGAGCTGGCGCACCTGCGGGGCGGTCTGCACATCCAGCGCCGCCAGCGGTTCGTCCAGCAGCAGCACCTCCGGCTCGGCTGCCAACGCGCGGGCGATCGCGACCCGCTGCTGCTGCCCGCCGGACAGCCGGCCGGGGCGGTGCCGGGCATGCTCGGCCATCCCGACCCGGTCCAGCCAGCGCAGCGCCAGCTGCCGGGCAGCGCGTGGTCGCATCCCCGTGCTGCGCGGGCCGAAGGCCACGTTCTCCACGGCGCTCAGGTGCGGGAACAGTGCCGGGTCCTGGGAGAGCAGCCCGACCTGCCGCTCCCGCGGGCGCACGAGCACCCCGCCGCCGGCGTCGGTGAGCAGCCGGTCACCGAGGTGCACAGTGCCCCGGGCCGGGCGGAGCAGACCGGCGAGCACGCGCAGCAGGGTGGACTTTCCAGACCCGTTCGGCCCGACCACGGCGAGCACCTGCCCGGCGGGCACCTGCAGCTGCGCGTCCAGGTGGAAGTCACCCAGGTGCAGCTCCACCGCGGCGTGCAGGTCGGCGGTCACCAGGCCACCCTCCGGCGCCAGTCCCGCAGGCCGATGAGGATCACCAGCGCCACCACCACCAGCAGCACGGCCAGCGCGAGCGCAGCGTCCCGGTCCACCCCGGCACCGTTGAACGCGGTGTAGATGGCCATCGGCACCGTCTGGGTGACCCCGGGCCGGTTACCGGCGACCATCGCCGTGGCCCCGAACTCCCCCACCGCCCGGGCGAAGGCGAGCACGGTGCCGGCGGCCAGACCGGGCAGCACCAACGGCAAGGTGATGCGGCGCAGCACGGTCCAGCTGCCGGCACCGAGGGTGGCCGCGACCTGCTCGTAGCGGGTGCCGGCGGCGCGCAGCGACCCTTCTAGGGAGAGCACCAGGAACGGCATCGCCACGAACGTCTGGGCGAGCACCACGGCAGCCGGGGTGAACGGCACACTGATGCCCACCACCTCGAGCACCTGACCGAGCCAGCCGTTCCGGCCGAACAGGTACAGCAGCGCCATCCCGCCCACCAGCGGCGGGAGCACCAGCGGCAGGGTGACCAGGGTGCGCAGCACGGCGGCCACCCCGGCCGGTGCGCGGGAGAGCACCAGCGCCATCGGCACCCCGAGCAGCAGGCAGCAGACCACCGCCACCGCACCGGTGCGCAACGACAGCCCGAGGGCGAACAGTGCCTCCGGGGAGGTGATCGCGGTCGGGAAGCGGGACCACTCCACCCGCGGGAAGAGGGCGAGGAGCGGCAGCACCAGGGTGGCCACAGCGACCACCGCGAGCGCGAGCACCCACACCGGCAGGCGCCCCCGCACCTGGGTGCGACGACCTGGACGGGTGAGCCCCGCCGTCGACGGCTCGTTGCTGCGCACACCAGTGGTCATCGTGCTGCCTTGGCCCACAGGGTCCCGGCGGTCATCGGGGTACCTGGGTGGTCATGGGACTCAGCCCGCCTCCGGAGTACCGAAGCCGTAACCGGCGAGCACGTGCATCCCGTCCTCGGAGAGCACCAGGTCCACCAGCTCCTGGCCGAGCTCGGAGTCCTCGAGGGCGAGGATCGGGTAGGAGTTCACCACCTCGGCGGCATCCGCCGGCACTACGGCCGCCAGCTCGTCAGACCGCGAGGCCACGTCGGTGGCGTAGACCAGGGCGGCATCCACCTCACCGGAGGCGACCCGTTCGGCGGCAGCGGTGACGTTCTGCTCCAGGCTGACCGGCTGGCCGTCGAACCCGGCGCGGTCGAACAGCTCGGTGGCGGCAGCACCGCAGGGCACCTCGGGGGCGCAGGTGACGATCGTAGCCTCGGTCAGGTCGGCCAGACCGGTGATGCCCAGCGGGTTGCCGGTGGGGACCGCGATCACCAGCGTGTTCGTGGCGAACAGCGTCGGCTGGTAGTCCTGGTCCGGGAAGGCGGCGACCAGATCGTCCATGGTGGCGGTGTTGGCGGTGGCCAGCACGTCGGCATGGGCGCCTTCGGTGAGCTGGGTGACCAGGGTGGAGGAGCCGTCGTAGACGGCGGGCTGGATGGTCACCTCGGGGTGGTCCTCGGCGAACATGTCCAGCAGGTCGCCCATCGGTTCGGCCAGGGAGGCGGCAGCGAACACGGTCAGGGTCTGGTCGGCGCCGCTGTCGCCCGCCGGGTCACCCGCCGGTTCGTTGGTGCCCGGGTCACCGGAGGCGCCTGCACCGCACGCTGTGGTCAGGGCGAGCGCAGCGGCGCCGAGAAGGACGGCGGTGCGGCGGCTGCTCATCGGGCCTCCACGATCACCGTGGTGGCCTTGACCACTGCGCTGGCACGGGCACCGACCTCGAGGCCCAGGTCGCGGACCGCTTCGGCGGACATCAGGGACACCACCCGGTAGGGCCCGCACTGCAGGTCCACCTGGGCCATCACCGCATCGGCGGTGATCGCGGTGACCAGCCCGGTGAACCGGTTCCGAGCGCTGGTGCCGGCGCCACCGTGCGGGGAGGCTGCGCGCTCCTGCGCCCACCGGGCCAGCGTCTCGCCGGGGATGACCAGCCGGCCGGCGTCGTCGTGGCTGGCAGCGAGCGCACCGGAGTCCACCTGGCGGCGCACCGTGTCGTTGCTGACACCGAGCAGCTCGGCAGCCTCGCTGATCCGATAGTGCGACATGATCAGAAGCATACAGGCGCATATGCGTCTTGCATGCTGACGCCTGTCCGCATCTGCGGCCCTGTTCTCGGCGCCAACTGCCAGTCCCGCAGGTACCCGTTGGCACGGCGGACGCCCGCAGATCCGTCGCCCACACCGGCACCACCGTGGCCGATCCCGCGCATGGCGCCACGCGCCCGCGTTAGCGTGGCCACCATGCAGATCACATCGGACACTGTGGCCCTGATCTCCGGCGGCGCCTCGGGCCTGGGCGAGGCCACGGCGAGAGGACATCTCCAGGCGGGAGGCGCCGTCGTGCTCCTGGACCTGCCCACCTCCCCCGGCGAGGAGCTGGCCACCGAGCTCGGCGAGCGGGCGGTGTTCGTGGCCGGTGACGTGCGCGACGAGGGGTCGGTGCGCGGAGCGGTGGAGGCTGCCACCGGGCTCGGCGAGCTGCGGGTCGCAGTCTCCTGCGCCGGTGTGGCCACCCCGGGGCGGATCTTCGGCAAACGCGGTGTGCTGGACCTGGAGGACTACCGACGGGTGGTGGAGGTCAACCTCGTGGGTACGTTCAACCTGCTCCGGCTGGCTGCCGAGGCGATGGCGAGCAACGACCCTGCACCGATCGCCGACGGCTCAGCGACGGATGAGAGCACCGGCGAGGGCGGTGACCGCGGTGTGGCGGTGCTGACCGCATCGGTGGCGGCATTCGAGGGGCAGGTCGGCCAGGCAGCCTACTCCTCCTCCAAGGGCGGGGTGGCCTCCCTCACGCTGACCGCGGCCCGCGACCTGGCCCAGTACGGGATCCGGGTGGCGGGTATCGCGCCGGGAGTGTTCGGCACCCCGATGATGGCCGGCCTGGGCGAGGAGGTGAAGGCCGGGCTGGAGGAACGTGTACCGCATCCGCACCGGCTCGGCCGGCCGGAGGAGTACGCGGCGCTGGTGCAGCACATCGTGGCCAACCCGTACCTGAACGGTGAGGTGATCCGCCTGGACGGCGGGTTGCGGATGCCGCCTCGCTGAGGCGGTCCCCAGTCGCGTGGATGAGCTGTCAGCCGATGAGCTGTCAGCCGATGAGGTCGTCGCGCGGCACGGACAGGCGCACCTCGTCTCCGTCCACCGAGGCGATCTCGTCACTGGCGACGTACCGGTCACCGGTGAAGATCCCG
>Ga0209487_1004008_pt1 | contig 11449 bp, 12 predicted proteins | sample Poulit2012_FD_187524 | JGI IMG/M metagenome (GOLD analysis project Ga0209487, IMG submission 187524) | Agricultural soil microbial communities from Georgia to study Nitrogen management - Poultry litter 2012 (SPAdes) (version 2) | ecosystem: Environmental > Terrestrial > Soil > Agricultural land... | reverse complement strand
ATCCGCTGCAAGTCTCCGGATGGTATCTTCTGCGTCCAGCTCCCCGACTGCATCTTTCACTGTGCGGTAGCTGCTTGCCGGCTGCATGACAGGGACCACCTGGTCGAAGTAGCTCAGTGCGAGCAGCATGACCATCGGAACAAGCATCGGTGTTTCCCGATACATGATGAAGATGATCAGGGCCAGGACGGTGATCTGGATGATGTTTGCTGCAAGGACCATCAGGCTGTCAAAGAGGTCCTGACGGTCTTCACTATGCCTGATGCGGGACAGATAGCCGTCCATCTTCGTTCTATGGCTTTGTATCCTTTTTGTCACGAACAGGTCGGTATAGCCATGGATATAGTGATAGAGTTTCATGTAAAACGTGCTGTCAACCTCCTCCCGACGCCGGGCTTCCTTATAGTCCAGCCTTTCAAAAAGCTTCGGAATTGCGACAAGGAGGAGGATTGAGGCTGCCGTCATCAGGAGCACGCTCTCAATATTGATATAGAATGCGAGCATGATGAGGATGAGTGTGAGCAGCGCTGCTGTGATGTACGGATAGATGATTCTGATATAGTAGTCCTCCACGCGGTCGAAATGCTGGTTCAGCCGCTGGATGAATCTGGCGCTGTGCGTATCCTCATCGAGTGCCAGTGATTTTCTGAAATAGTTCAGCCGGAGTCTGCCGATCATCTGGAATGTCGCTTCGTGTGACAAAAGCCTTTCGACATATCTGAAGGCCCCTTTCATCATGCCGAACAGCTTGATGACAGCAATGATCAGTATGATGACGAAAAACGGCGTCTCGAAGAAGCTCAGGCTGATCATATAGCCGCTCAGGCCGAACAGCGCCACACCGACGAGTCCGCCGGCGAGGCCGAGGAGGATGCTGTAGAAGATCTGTTTCCTTTCACCTGTAAGGTATTCCATCAGTCCCCTCCTTCCTGCGGCACGATTTGTCCGCCTTTTAACGTATAATGCCGGTCGGCTATCTTCAACAGCTTCCTGCGGTGGACGACGGCGATGATTGCAACGTCTTCCTTGAGTTTTTCAATGTGGTCCATGACGAGCTCTTCGGTTTTGGCATCAAGGAATTCGGTCGGTTCATCCATCAGGATGATCTGCGGCCGCCTGATCAGCACCCTCGCCATTTTAAGACGGACGATTTCACCGCCTGACAGCGGGATGTTGTGGTTCACAATCTCTGTATGGACGCCCCGTCCCAGGTTATTGATGCTCTCCGTCATGCTGAGGGCATCAAGTACGGCCGACACATCCTCCTCTTTATATTCACCCTCCGAGATGTAATCATATATGGTGGTATCCGAGAAATACACCTGGTCTGATATATAGCCGATATCATCACTTCTGACGCATACTTCGCCCTCTGCCGGCGGATGAAGCCCCAGGATCGTCCTGAGCAGTGTCGTCTTGCCCAGCCCTGAAGGTCCCGTGATTGCAGTAAAACCCGCAGACGGCACCGCCAGTCCCGCCTGCTCCAGGAGATTGGTGCCGCCGTGCCCGATGCTGATGCCTTTGAGTTCCACGGCATTGTCAATTTTACCGATTGTCCGGTAATCCGTTTTTGGATTCTCCTTTTCGAGCCATTCCTCAATCACTTCGAGGTGCCCCTGTGCGAGCTTGCCGTTGTGGAACTCTATGCCGAGCACTTTCAGCGCGTTATAAAATTCAGGGGCGAGCAGAAGTGTAAAGAATGCGGCATAGAAAGTGATGCTTTCGAATATGATGATCCCGAGCCCCACCTCAAGCGCAATCAAACCGATGCCGAGTATCGTGATGAACTCCAGCATCAGCGTGGACTGGAACGCATACTTCAAAATGTCCATCGTATCTTTGACATAGCGTTCATTGAATGCCTTGAGACGGTCCGCCACGGTCTGGCCCGACTGCGTATTCCTCACCGTGTTCTTCCCGCGGATCAGGTTGAGGAATAAAGTGCCGAGCGCATCGAACTGTGTGGCACGGTCCTTCGATTCGTCCGCAGTCCTGAGCCCGACCAGCACATAATACAGCGGTACAAAGGGTGCGGTGAAGAGCATGATGAAAGCTGCATTCCTGTGGATGAAGAACATCACAATGATGATGGCAGAAAGCCGCACCATGGTCTGGATGATTGTCGGGATGAACACTTTCTCGTACGGGCGGTATTTTTCAAGATGCATAAAAATGGCATTCATCATAGCTTCTGAATATTTTATGGTCCTGTCGTCGATTTTTCCAAGCACTTTCTGCCCGAGCCTTTCAATGCGCGCATTCGCCGTCCGTCTGCTCACAGTTCTGTATAGGAACGTAAGGAGAGCGGACAGCACGAAGAAAACGGCCATCCACATGACATCGGCCGCCCGGGGTGCGCCGCCCCCGATCACAATATCCGACAGCACCTCTGAGATATTATGGCCGAATAATATGAATGCACCGACAGCACCCAGGCATATCAGTACATACAGCACCAGTTGTCTTACCGGTATATTGAGTTTCATAAAATTCCTTTCCAGTTACAAAAAACGTGAAGTCCCCTCCACGTTTATCCCCCGATATAACTCATATTGATTTTTTTGCGTTGTCTGCGGCGTTCGGCGGTGATTTCCGTCCGCATATCGGAATAGCGGTCATCCCTTTTGTTCCATACATCTGTCAGCGTCTCTTTGAGCCGCGCATCGGATATCCCCTCCCTGAGCAGCGTCCGTATATCGAAACCGTCGGTTGCAAACAGGCAGCCGTAAAACTTACCGTCGGATGACAGCCTTGCCCGTGTACAGGTGGAGCAGAAGCTCTCTGAAACGCTTGTGATGAAGCCCAGTCGGGATTCTGCGTCCCTGTGGCGGTACACTTTCGCCACCTCTCCGTAATACGCCGGCTCAAGCGGTTCCAGGTCAAACTCGCCCTGCAGTGTTTCAAGTATCTCTTTTTTCGTCACCACTTTATCGAAGTTCCAGCCGTTGTCATTTCCGACATCCATGAATTCTATGAAACGGAGCGTGACCGGCATCTTTTTGAAGAATCGCGCCATCGGCAGTATTTCATGTTCGTTCAGCCCTTTTTGCACAACCATGTTTATCTTTATCCGGAAGCCGATTGATATTGCATATTCAATCTGTTCTATGATGCGTGACGTACCGATGCCCCGGTCGTTGATTTCACCAAACAGCTGGTCATCCATCGCATCCAGGCTGATGTTGAGCCGCCTCAACCCGGCATCATACAGTTTCTGTCCGTGCTTTTTCAACAGCATGCCGTTGGTCGTCATGCCGATATCTTCGATTCCCGGGATGCTGTCCAGTTTTGCAATCAGTTCATGGAGGTCTTTTCTGAGAAGCGGCTCACCGCCTGTAATCCTCAGCTTTTTCACACCGAGATCCGCATATATACGGGCGATACGTTCCAGTTCTTCGAATGACAGGAGCTCCTCTCTTTTCATGAACTCAAAATCATCACCGAAAATCTCTTTCGGCATGCAGTACCTGCACCTGAAATTACACCGGTCCGTAACCGATATGCGCAGATCCCTGATCGGTCTGCCGAATTTATCTGTAATTGATCCGACCATAGCTTCCCCTCCCTAGAGGATATCCATCCTCCGGTTTATATTTACCAGTGCGTCCCCATGTACACCGTACGCTGCCGCATCCAGTGCTGCCGTTTCCCTGTTTTCAGAAAATGCCCGCATGCTCAGCCTGTCTGTTTCAAGCTGTGCTTTCAATGCGCCGGCAAGATCCGTCCCCTGATAGATGCCGATCAGAGGGTGGAGCTGTCCGCCTTCTTCAGTGAGGATAAGTTTCTCTTCATAAGCCTGTGCCGCCCGGTGCAGTTTCAGAAGCCATTCGGCCGGCACATACGGCGTATCGCATGAGACCACCATGAGCCTGCAGCCTGGACGGTGTTTTGCGGCAGCATAGATCCCGCCGAGCGGGCCTTTATCCAGGAACCCGGGCACGTCCGTCACTGTTTCATAATTGAATGCCCCGGCAAGCCTCTGGTTGGTGCTCACTATGATTTCATCTGTCACGCCTGATATTTTCATCGCATCTGCAATATGTTCATACATCGGTGTCCCCTGGAGTTCATAAAGCGCCTTATCTTCACCGAACCTGGTGGAGTTGCCTCCGGCCAGGATCACTCCGACGGTTTTCATCATCCGCCGCTCACAGGCGGAACCAGTGCCACTTCATCAGCCGTTGAAATAAGATGGGTCTCTTTGACGAATGATTCATTGCAGGCAATCTGGAACACATCCCCTGCGACCTGCGGGAATTTTTCATATATAAGGTTTCTCAGCTCCCCTGCCGTAATCGTTTCTTCGACGGGCAGTGTGACGCGGTTGTTTCCGATCTTTTCCTTCAGGCCGGCAAAAAGCAGTACGTTCATCATTCATTCTCCTCCAGACTGGAATGATACTGGCGCGGATCCCCGATCCATTCTTCGCCGTCTTCCCATATTTCCTTTTTCCATATCGGTACGACTTCCTTGATGCGCTCGATTGCATATTCATTGGCCCGGTAGCTGTCCGCGCGGTGCGGAGCACTCGTGACAATCACAACTGCGATGTCGGATATTTCGAGCTTGCCTGTGCGATGGGCGATCGTTGTGATCACACCCGGCCATCTTTCACTGATTTCCTCACCTATCTCTGCCAGTTTCTTCTCGGCCATCGGCTTGTAGGCTTCATAATCCAGATGGACAGTGCGCGTACCTTTGGTCCATTCCCGGACGTGGCCGGTGAACATGCAGACTGCCCCCTGGCTCCCGTTGATTGTATATGAATGATATTTGGTAATATCCAGCGGTTCTTCTGTAATTTCATATTGTTTCATATGTCAGAACTCCATTCCTTGAACCATTCCATTATTCTTTCTCCATCATACCTTACATCAAAGGTCTTTAACACATTCTGAAGGCCGATATTATCAACATTTGTATGACCGTGCCGGAATGAATGGCTCAGGAAGATCTTCGGATAGAGAAGCGCTTTGTAGCCTTCGATCAGTACGCAATCGATACCCTCATCCTCAAGTTGGGCGAGCTGCTTTTTTAGATCGGGCGCCTCCCTTTTCACCTTCATCGACATCCCGGGGGTATTCAGTATGCTGTAGTCGGCCCCTGAACGGGTGAAGGATTCGCTGTCAGCCCTGTTGTCCATCACTACACTGTCCTCATGGTGGTGTTTGATGACCGCAACTGTACAGCCGTCTGCTTTGAGGCTTTCAAGCATACGGTTGATGACGGTCGTCTTCCCGGAATCCTTGTACCCTGTGATCTGCAGGATCTTCATATGTCAAAACGGTCCGTTCCCGTCGTCATATCGGTCATCATCACCTTCACTGCATCCCCTTTTTCAAAGCCGCGTGTACCGGCCGGCAGCACGATCACCCCGTTGCTTTTGGCGATCGAGGTCACGGCATTGGATTTATTGAAGCCGGATGGACGCGCCATGATCCGGCCGTCCAGATATTCGAGTTCCGCCCGGATGAAGCGGGTGAACGGGTTCGCTTTGCTGAAGTCCTCATCAAGGACTGCCTCCACCACCGGCGCATAGATTTTGTCGTGCCCCATCATTTTAAGGAGCGCCGGACGCGCGAACAGTTCAAACCCTGAATAGCAGGCTGAAGGGTTGCCGCTCAGACCAAACAGCGGCTTATCCCCGAGGACGCTTACCGTCGTCACGCTGCCGGGACGCATGCCGACCTTGTTGAACAGCTCGACGGCACCGAGTTTTTTGTATAATTCGGGCAGATGATCATAATCCCCGACGGACACACCGCCGGTCGTGATGACGGCGTCAACTTCCGAGAGCATCCCACGGACGCGCGATGTCAGTGTATCCAGATCATCCGCCTCCAGTTTGTACAGTATGCCGTCGATATTCATACGCTTCAGCTGGCTCTGGATCATCGGTCCGTTCGAATTGCGGATCTTCCCGCGCTCAGGCGGTGCATCGACATCGAGCAGTTCACTGCCCGTCGACATGATGCCCACCACCGGCTGACGGTATACTTCCACACTGCTGTAGCCGAAAGTGGCGAGTGTGGCGACGGTCCCCGGATTGATGAATGTCCCTTCAGACACGATTACATCACCGGTTTTGCACTCCTCGCCCTGCAGTGCAATATTCTCCTCCGGACTGAACGCTTTTCTGACGGTAAAACCGTCCGCTGTCTCTTTCGCCTGCTCGAACATGACGACCGCATCCGCGCTCTTTGGCACTTCCGCCCCAGTCATGATCCTGAACGCCTCATTCGGTGCGAGCACATAGTCGCTGCTCGCACCGGCCGGGATTTCCTCCACCACTTTGAAGCTGATCCGGCTGTCGCCCGATGCCCCCGCACTGTCCTCCGAACGGATGGCAAACCCATCCATCGCGGACTTGGTGAACAGCGGTACATCGTCTGTTGCTGTAAGATCAGCAGCCAGTATGCGTCCATAGCTCTCAGTATAGGGAACCGTCTCATGCGGCAGCCGCCCCACATTATCAATTACACGGCCGAGGGCTTCCCGGACGCTGATTGGTGTACGGTTGATCGTCATTCTATTCCTACTTTCATTACAGTTATTTTGTTATACTCATTATAATGGAAAGGGTGTCATAAATGTCAAAATTCAGTCATTTCAATCAGGAAGGCAGGGCCCGCATGGTCGATGTTTCGGATAAAGATATAACCGTGCGGACTGCCGTTGCAAAGAGCATACTCGAAGTCACTCCGGAAATTTACCGGGGGATTACTGAAGGTACTGTCAAAAAGGGGGATGTACTTGCGGTCGCACAGGTGTCTGCAGTCATGGCTGCGAAAAATACTGCGCAGATCATTCCGATGTGCCATCCTCTGCCACTGTCGGGCATCGATGTTTCATTTGCATGGGAGACGGGCGGGGCATATCTGCTGCACATTACGACAACAGTGAAGACCAAAGGCCAGACCGGTGTTGAAATGGAAGCACTGACATCCGCTTCGGCTGCCGCCCTCACCATCTATGATATGTGCAAGGCCCTCGATAAAGGCATGGTCATCAGGGAAACACAGCTGATGGAGAAAACCGGCGGAAAGTCGGGCGATTACAGACGGGGCTGAGTCATTTATGCAGCTCGTGCACACAATGGTTCAGTTCGGGGACGACGAGGCGCTCCATGGCGAGCGTCACCGCCCCGGTTGAACCGGGGAGTGTGAAGACGGCAGTGCTTCCGATTGCACCGGCAACCGCCCTTGATAATATGCTCCTCGAACCGATGTCTTCTGTAAAACTGAGCATGCGGAATATTTCACCGAACCCTTCGATCTCCTTGTCGAATAAAGGCCGTACCGCCTCTATCGTCACATCGCGCGCCGCAATGCCGGTGCCGCCTGTCGTGATGATGGCATCGAGGCCCCCGGCGGCAAGATTTTCCACCGTCCGGCTGATTTCCTCCCTGTCGTCCTTAACGATGATATAATCCGATGCATCAACTTCCACGTTCATCTCCTGCAAATATCCCAGCACTTTCCTGCCGCCTTTGTCCGTCTCTTTTGTCCGCGTATCACTGACGGTGACGACGGCCGTTTTGATGGTGCCCTCCACCCTGTCTAAAATACTCATATCTTCTCCTCCTTCTGCGTCTAGCCGAACAGCTGGTCAACCAGCGTCCGCGCCCGGTCGATACTGTCGGTATCATGAATCAGTATTCTGCCGTTGTTGAAGCAGACCAGCCGGGTGTCATCATAGTAGAACTCACTGAAGTACGGGGTCCGGTTCACTTTGATGCCCATTTTATACACCAGTTCATCCACGGACGCTTTGGTGATGCGCGAATCCATCACCTGGACCGTATCACGGCCGCACAGTTTCATCGTCTGATCGGATGGTTCACTGAGCGCAGGATACGAAGGGTCGCCCCCGCATGTCGGACAAGTTTCCTCTTTCATCCGGTCGATGCCGAAACGGCTGTGTTCACTTTCCCATATGTCGCCAATACGCATATAATGCGGCGCGGTGTGCTGCCCAGTCAGTATTTTGAGCGCCGTCGTCACCTGTTCCGATACTGCCATTTGAACCGCCGGAGCGATGATGCCGGCTGTATCACATGTCAGGGTCCGAGACGGCAGGACCGGCACCAGGCAGCGGTAGCATGGCGTTACACCCGGCACGAAGCCGCAGCTGCTGTATGATGCCTCGACACATGCTGCATACACCCACGGGCGGCCAAGCTTCCAGGCCACATCATTGATGAGGAGACGGGTATCGAAGTTGTCCGTCCCGTCCAGGATGATGTCTGCCTCTTCCGCCAGGGATTCGAGAAGCGGGCCGTCACAATGGCTTATGTGGACCTCGAGTTCGAGGTCCGGCCGGATCTCGAGGAGCCGCTCCTTGGCCCCCGCCGCTTTCGGCGTCTTTTCCCGGGCGTGGCGGCGGACAAAAAGCGTCTGCCTCTGCAGGTTCGAAGCTTCGACATAGTCCCTGTCCACGAGGATGATCTTCTTTACCCCGGCACGCGCCAGCATTTCTGAAGATACCGAACCGAGGGCCCCGGCACCAATGATGAGCACCGTCGCCTCCATGACTCTCTTCTGACCTTCACTGCCAATGTTTCTGTATAGGATCTGCCTTGAATACTGTTTCATTTCATCACACTCATTTTGTGTAGAATTATTGGTGCTTCATGCCTTCAGCATCCATTATAGACCATTATAAACGGAATCAAAAAGTTTAATATCCATCGGTTGCCCGGGCATCCTGCCCCTTTTAAGAGTATGTTACAGTACTGTAAAGATTTCGTATACTTCCGTTAAGCTATGATAAACTGAAACAGGTGAAGTACATAATAAAATGATTTCCTCAAAATGAAAGGAGCCATTGGCATGCGAAAGATACTGGTAGTTGATGATGAACCATCAATCGTAACACTTTTGAAGTTCAACCTGGAGCAGTCCGGCTATTCGGTGCTGACTGCAGAGGACGGCAACACAGGGCTCGATCTTGCACTTGATGAAAAGCCGGACCTCATCGTTCTCGATCTGATGCTTCCCGGTATGGACGGCATGGACGTCTGCAAAACCCTCAGGCAGGAGAAGATGAATACGCCCATCCTCATGCTTACGGCAAAAGATGAAGAGTTCGACAAGATTTTAGGGCTCGAACTCGGCGCCGACGACTACATGACAAAACCTTTCAGTCCGCGCGAAGTCGTTGCCCGCGTCAAAGCGATTTTGAGAAGGAGCCAGGCGGAGATGCTTGCCGAAAAAGCGGACGGGGAAGTGATCACCATCGGCGACCTTGAAATACATCTGGATAAATATGATGTTTATTATAAAGGGGAACTGCTCGTCCTCACACCGAAGGAATTCGAACTCCTGCTGTATCTGGCGAATCATAAAGGCAAGGTCCTGAGCCGTGACCAGCTTCTGAATGGTGTCTGGGACTTCCATTATGACGGGGATACGCGCATCGTGGATGTACATATCAGCCACCTCAGGGAAAAGATCGAAGAGGACTCGAAACGCCCCGACTACATCCGCACAATACGGGGGTTCGGCTATAAGCTCGAAGGACCCGCGGAATGAAGAGCCTCTGGCTGAAAATCTCCCTGGCATTTTTCGGACTCATACTCGCCCTTACACTGGTACTGTGGTTTCTTCTGGCATCAATCATGCAGAATGCCTATACGGAAACCACCAGAGAACATCTGATTGAAAATGCGGAGATGGTGTCACAGATCATCATTGCCACAGAGGCAATCGAAGACGGGGAGCGGCTGCAGGAGTGGGTGAGCAATTTTGACGCCCCAATAGAAATGCGGTTCACCGTCATTGACGATGCAGGTGAAGTGATTGCGGATTCGGAAAATGATCCCGCCGCGATGGACAACCACCGGAACCGCCCGGAATTCGAAGCTGTGCTTGAATCCGGTGATGAATACGGGGAGACCATCCGCTACAGTGAAACACAGGACTTGAGCATGATGTATATTGCAACGCCTTTAGTAAGGGACGGGGAGACAGTCGGGGCGATCCGCACTTCTCTCTCCCTGCAGATCATCGATCAGGCCATGAACAGGCTCTGGGTATCGCTCACCCTCATTCTCGGCATCATGCTCGTGCTGACGACCATAGCCGGCATCCTCATCGCAAGGAGCATTACGAAACCGATAGGCCGGGTCATGGATGTCACCAGACGGCTCAGTGAAAAAGACTACAGCAGCCGCGTGAACACGAAGGTCAGCGGCGAAATCGGTGAACTCGCTACAGCTGTCAACACACTCGCATCCAGTCTGCAGCGCCAGATGACGGAAATCCAGGAAAACGAACAGCAGCTCACCAGCATCATGTCGAACATGGTCAGCGGCGTCATGCTCGTCAATCAGAACGGCAGGGTCGAACTGATCAACTCCGCGATGGAAAAGTTCTTCTCACAGCATTCTGAAAATATCGTCGGACAGCCGTTCGACAAAGTCGGTGAAGGCATCGGCCTCGGCGAACTGATCCGGCGGGTATTGGAAGATAACAGGAAAGTGCATGATGAAGTCCATTCGTACTATCCGGAGGAACGCATCATGGATGCACACCTTGCCCCGTACTACGGCCAGGGCTGGCAGAAGAAGGGCGTCATCATCGTACTGCACGATATAACGGATATCCGCCGCCTTGAAAAAATGCGGAGCGATTTCGTAGCCAACGTATCGCATGAGCTCAAAACTCCGGTGACAAGCGTCAAAGGCTTCTCCGAAACCCTCCTGTCAGGAGAGGTCAAAGATGAAGCCACCGGAAGACAGTTCCTGAAAATCATCCATGATGAAAGCCAGCGGCTCGACCGCCTGATCAGGGACCTTCTCAACCTCTCCAAAATCGAGAGGAAGGAAATTCCGCTCAACATCGACCGGGTGGACATTGCAGAACTGATCCATGAAACAGCTGTCACCCTCGAGGGGCCGGCAGAACAGAAGCAGACACAGCTCGTGCTGCCCGGGGAAGACCGGCCGGTCATGCTCGAGGCAGACCGCGACCGGCTGCGCCAGATCATACTGAACCTCATCGCCAACGGCATCAACTATACACCGGAAGGCGGCACTGTCCGCGTAAGCCTCCGGGAGAATCTCTACGAAGTCAGGCTGATCATCGCCGACAATGGCATCGGTATCCCCGAAGAGAGCCTCGACCGTATTTTCGAGCGTTTCTACAGAGTGGATAAAGCACGCTCGCGCCATTCCGGCGGCACCGGACTCGGGCTCGCAATCGTAAAACATCTCATAGAATCACACAGGGGACAAATCGAAATCGAGAGCACCGAAGGAGAAGGCACAACCATCACCGTCATCCTGCCGAAAACGCAGGAGCAGACAAAATAGAATTCAAAACACGGCCTCTGCAGGGATGCACCTCAGGGCCGTGTTTATTTGCGGACATCGTTTTGGATGTGGACGGAGACCGGAATCCTTTCTGCCGGCCGCCGTTTCAGCGACGGAGACCGGAAATCCTTTCTG
>Ga0209487_1004007_pt1 | contig 11450 bp, 8 predicted proteins | sample Poulit2012_FD_187524 | JGI IMG/M metagenome (GOLD analysis project Ga0209487, IMG submission 187524) | Agricultural soil microbial communities from Georgia to study Nitrogen management - Poultry litter 2012 (SPAdes) (version 2) | ecosystem: Environmental > Terrestrial > Soil > Agricultural land... | reverse complement strand
CGGAGAAAATGATCACGGTCCCGAACGCGATCATCGCCGAAAGGGAGGTGATGATCACCGTCCGGGGGCCGAACCTGTCATCAGCCCGGCCCGCGAGCCACGTGCTCACCCCGGCGATGAAGTTGGCAGCGAGACCGAAATAGATCGTCTGCTCGGTATCGAAGCCGTAGGCACTCGCGGCGAGCACCCCCGCGAGGGCGAACACCGCCGAGAGCCCGTCGCGGTACACGGCGGCGGCAGCGAAGAAGTGCAGCAGCGTCCGCTCGTTGCGCCACAGGTGCGCGATCCTGCGGAACAGCTCCCGGTAGGCCATCGCGAGGTTGAACTTCTCGTCGTCCTCACGCGGTTCGTCCGCCGGTGCCAGGATGAGCAGCGGGAGACCGAAGACGAGGAACCAGCCCGCGCAGAGCAGGGCGATCCCGCGGAAATTCTCCCCGTTCTCGGTGGGGAGCCCGAGCAACCCGTCGCCCAAGACGAACCCGAACAGGGTGAGGACAAGGGCGATCACACCGCCGAGGTACCCCATTCCCCAGGCGAACCCGGAGATCCGGCCGTAGGTTTCCGGCGTGGAGATCTTCAACAAGATCGCGTTGTAGAAGACCCCCGCGAGCTCGACGAACAACCCGCCCACGGCAATGACAACCGCCCCGTAGAGCAGGTACCCATCTTCGGGCTTGGTGAACCATAGCAACGCGGTGCAGATGATCGCGCCCAGCGTGGTGATCGTGAGCATGAGCTTGGAGCTGCGCACCCGGTCACCCCACGAACCGAGCGCCGGAGCGAGCACCGCCATGACGATCCCCGCCCAGGTCTGCGCCGAGGAGAACACGGTCGCCCCATGGGTGGGGTCGGCGGCGACCGCGCTGGTGAGGTAGACCGAGAAGACGAAGGTGAGGATGACCGTGTGGAAGGCTTGTTCCCCGAAATCCCACAGCCCCCATGCCCGCACGACCCGAGCAGGCACGGGAGCATCGGGACGAGATGTCGCAGTGCTCATGGATACCCACCTTAAGGTTTCGCGGGAGGGAATGTGTGAGGAATGCCCGCCGAGCCTCCCGGGGACGCGGACCGGTAGGTGGCGCCCCTCGGTACAGTTAGCGGCATGAACGCACCCCTGCACCTGCCCAGTGACCCCGCAACACTCGCAGGTTTCGCCGAGGACCTCCTGGGCTTGACGGTCGACGGCGTCGCTCGGCGGATCGGGCAGGTGGCTGTTGCCGCACTCGAGCGCGAGGATCCTCTGCCCGCGGAGCTCGCGGCGGCGGGGCAGGACCCGTTGGCACTGCTCATCCGCCTCTTCCTCCTGGGCGCACAGCTCACCGACGCCGAGTTGCAGGCCGCGCTCCCCAACAGCGCCGCCGAGGCCCGCTCCTGGGGCGTCGTCACCGGCGCCGGGGCGGGCTGCGTGCGCGCTGGAGTCGACCTCCGCCCGACGACGATCGGGACTAAGGACGTCTGGCTCGCCGCGGACCTCAGCGAGATCGCCACCGGCCGCCCCCTGCCCGCCGACCACGTCCTCGGCCTCGGCGGGGCATCGGCCACGCTCGTCGACCTCACGGTGCGGACCCCGGTCGAACGGGCCCTCGACCTCGGCACGGGCTCCGGCATCCAGACCCTCGGCCTGGCCACCCACGCCGAGCGCGTCCTCGCCACCGACATCTCCCCGCGCGCACTGCAGTTCGCGGCGTTCAACACCGCGCTCAACGACGCGATGTCTCGCGTCCTTGGCCGGCGCGCCCAGGGCGAGCGCACCGGTGGGATCGAGTTCCGGCAGGGCTCGTTCTTCGAACCCGTCGACGGCGATTACGACCTCATCGTTTCCAACCCGCCCTTCGTGGTGAGCCCACGCACCTCCTCCCTCGAGCGGTACACCTACCGCGATGGCGGGTTCGTCGGGGACGGCGTGGTCCAGCACCTGATCGAGGAGCTGCCGGAGTTCCTGCGCCCCGGCGGGGTGGCGCAGCTGCTGGCGAACTGGGAGGTGCACGAGGGCCAGGAGTGGCACACCCGGATCGGGGAGTGGGTCCGGGCGCTGGGAATCGACGCGTGGGTGGTGCAACGAGAATTCCTCGACCCCGCGCACTACGCCGCCACCTGGATCCGGGACGGGGGCCTCACCCCCGACCGCGACCCGGAGGGCTACCGCAGCGCCTACACCGATTGGCTGGCCGACCTGACCTCCCGCGGGGTGCAGGGGATCGGGTTCGGCTACGTCACGTTGCGCAAACCCGCCCGCCCGCGCCCGCCCTGGGTCCGACTCGAGGAGATCACCGGCACGATCGGCGCGGGCCTGGGAGAAACGGTCGCCCGCACCCTCCAGGCGGTCGAGTCCCTCGCCGGGGCCCGCGAGGAGGACCTGCTCCCGTGGCATCTTGAGGTTGCTCCCGATGTCAGCGAGGAACGGTACTACCGGCCCGGAGCGAGTGACCCGAACGTCATCCTGCTGCGCCAAGGGGGCGGATTCGCCCGGTCCGTTCAGATCGACACGCTCGGCGCCGCCGTCGTCGGAGCGTGCGACGGCGATCTGAGCCTCGGCGAGATCTGCGCCGCCGTGGCGAGTCTCATCTCCGCGGAGGAGGGCGCCGTGATCGCGGGCGTTCTGCCCACGATCCGCGGGCTACTCACCGATGGTCTCCTCGTGCATCGACCCACCTGACGCGATACCTTGATCTCGTGACTTCGAAGTGGCGTGACGCCGTCCCTACCCGCCAGGCGTGGATAACCGCGCCTGTGCTGAGCCTTGCCGGACTGGTCGCGGGCCTGCTGGCGACCGGATGGTTCTTCCTCACCCGCCCCTCCGGGCAGGTCGTCGACCAGCTCGCGTTGCTCGGGGCCCGCGACTACCCCGAGCACGGGAGCGGGAAGTTCCGCGCGGCTGCCTACGATGCGCTCGTCGCCGTGACCATGCCGGTCCGGGAGCTCGCGGAAATGTGGGTGATCATCGTCGCCGCCGTGATCGTGCTCGCCGTCGCCGCGGCGCAACGAAAATGGCTGCTGGCGCTCGCCGCGATCGTCATGTTCGCCGGCGCCAACCTCACGACCCAGGCGATCAAGAAACTGTGGGATCAGCCCGCCCACGACCTATACGAGACCTACGGGAATTCGTGGCCCTCCGGTCACACAACGCTCGTGGCGACGGCGTGCCTCGCCCTCCTGCTCGTCGTCCCCGGGCGCTGGCGCTGGGTGGTGGCGCTCGTGGGGAGTCTGGCGACGACGCTCATGGCGTGGGCAACGATCCTCTCCGGCTGGCACCGACCTTCCGATACGGTTGCGGCTATTCTCGTCTCCGCGATTTGGTATGTTCTGGTAGAGATAGCACGTCGAAGCGTGGCCCCCGTGCCGCTGACCGCGGGAGTGCGCAGCCCGGTGGCGATCCGGATCCTCGACATAGTTTCCGGGATCTGCGCCGCACTAGGTATAGGTATTCTCGCGGCCACCCTCTTGACCCTCCCGGATTCCCCGGTGGCGGATATGGAGGTCGCGATTCAGCGGTTAGCATTCGTAGGGGCGTTCTTTGGAGTCGCGGCCATCGCGTTGGGAACCAACAGAGTTCTTCTCACGGTGGGGCCGCACGAGGATTAGATCCTCATTTTTGAGCTGGCCAGGCCAGCGGAAGGAAGGCAGCAGTGAGCGGACGCAAACTCGTCATCGTGGAGTCCCCGGCAAAAGCCCGCACGATTTCGAGCTACCTGGGCCCGGAATTTACCGTGGAGGCCTCGGTGGGCCACATCCGTGACCTTCCCCAACCTTCCGAACTGCCCGCGGAGCTCAAGAAGGGCCCGTACAAGAAGTTCGCCATCGACGTCGAATCCGGGTTCGAGCCGTACTACGTCGTCTCTCCGGACAAGAAGAAGAAGGTCGCCGAACTGCGCAAAGCGCTCAAGGACGCCGACGAACTCTATCTCGCAACGGATGAGGACCGCGAAGGGGAAGCGATCGCGTGGCACCTGCTCGAGGAGCTCAAACCCAAGGTCCCCGTCAAGCGGATGGTGTTCCACGAGATCACCCGCGAAGCGATCGAGCGCGCCCTGGAGAACACCCGCGAGGTGGACACGCGGCTCGTCGACGCCCAGGAGACCCGCCGGATCCTCGACCGCCTCTACGGTTACGAGATCTCGCCCGTGCTCTGGCGCAAGGTCCGCCAAGGCCTGTCGGCCGGGCGCGTGCAGTCCGTGGCCACCCGGCTCGTGGTCGACCGCGAGCGCGAGCGGATGGCGTTCATCGCCGCCGAGTACTGGGACCTGGCGGGGGAATTCGCCGCCGAGGGGCAGGCAATCACGGCGAAACTCTCCGCCGTCGACGGCGTCAAGGTCGCCAGCGGGCGGGACTTCTCCGACGCCGGGAAGCTGAAGAACACCAAGGTCGTCGCGCTCGACCAACCGGCAGCCGAGTCGCTCGCCGCGGGCCTGGACGGCGCGGATTTCGCCGTCCGTTCGGTCGAGACCAAGCCCTACACCCGCCGTCCGGCCGCCCCGTTCACTACCTCCACGTTGCAGCAGGAGGCGTCCCGGAAGTTGCGCCTGAGCGCGAACTCCACGATGCGCACCGCGCAGGCGTTGTACGAGAACGGGTACATCACCTACATGCGTACCGACTCCCCGGCGCTGTCGGGGCAGGCGATCTCCGCAGCTCGGCGCCAGGCCACGGAGCTCTACGGCGCGGACGCCATTCCGGAAAAGCCCCGCTTCTACGGCTCCCGGTCCAAGGGTGCCCAGGAGGCCCACGAAGCGATCCGCCCCGCGGGAGACTTCTTCCGCACCCCCGGGCAGGTCGCCAAGGAGCTATCCGGGGATCAGCTGAAACTGTATGACCTCATCTGGAAGCGCACGGTCGCCTCCCAGATGGCTGACGCGAAGGGCTCGACGGCGACCCTGCGCCTCGGCGCCGAGGCCGCCGACGGGCGCGTGGCCGAATTCTCGACCTCCGGCACCGTCATCACCTTCCGCGGCTTCCTCGCCGCCTACGAGGAGGGCCGCGATGCGGGTCGTTACGACGCGAAGTCGGATGGGGAGGCGCGCCTGCCGCAGGTGAAGGAGGGCGACGCGGTCCTCGCGCAGGGGATCGAGGCCGAGGGGCACGTGACCAACCCGCCGCCCCGATACACCGAAGCATCGCTGGTGAAATCGCTTGAGGACCTCGGAATCGGGCGCCCCTCGACGTACGCGGCGACGATCTCGGTGATCACCAACCGCGGATACGTCGAACGGCGGGGCCAGGCGCTCGTGCCCACGTGGCTCGCGTTCGCCGTCACTCGGCTGTTGGAAGAGAACTACGGATCGCTGATCGACTACGATTTCACCGCGCAGATGGAAGCCGACCTCGACGCGATCGCCAGCGGCGAGGCGCAGCGGGTCGAGTGGCTTACCGGCTTCTACTTCGGCCATGAAGACCACGAGGGCCTGAAGAAGCTCGTGGAGGATACCGGTGACATCGACGCCCGGGCGATCAACACGATCGACCTCGGCGGCGGGATCGCCCTGCGGGTGGGCCGGTACGGCCCCTACGTCGAGACCACCGGCGAGGATGGCGAACTCAAACGCGCCTCCGTGCCCGTGGATATCGCCCCCGACGAACTCACTGTCGAAAAGGCCGCCGAACTCATCGAGACGCAGGCCGATGGCGACCGATCGCTCGGCACCGACCCGGAGACGGGGCACGAGATCCTCGCCAAGGTGGGGCGGTTCGGGCCCTACGTCACCGAAGTGCTCCCCGAGCAGGACCCTGCGCCGAAGAAGAAACCGAAACCGCGCACCGCCTCGCTGTTCAAGCACATGAGCCCCGAGACGGTCGACCTGGAGACGGCGCTGCGCCTGCTATCGCTGCCCCGCGTCGTCGGTACGGTCACCGAGGGGGAGGGCGAGGATGCGAAGGAAGTGCAGATCACCGCCCAGAACGGCCGGTATGGACCGTACTTGAGGAAGGGCACGGATTCCCGTTCCCTCACCTCAGAGGATCAGATCTTCGAGATCACCCTGGAAGAGGCCCTCGAGATCTACGCGCAGCCCAAGCGCGGCCGCGGCGGGGCGGCGGCGAGACCACCTCTCGCGGAGTTCGGCAACGACCCGGAGACCGGCAAACCCGTCGTCGTCAAAGATGGCCGGTTCGGCCCCTACGTGACCGACGGCACGACGAACGCGTCGCTGCGGAAGGGCGATGAGGTGGCCACCCTCACCGAAGCGCGGGCATTCGAGCTCCTCGCGGATCGCCGCGCCGCGGCGCCCGCCAAGAAGAAGGCCCCCGCGAAGAAGGCCGCCGCCAAGAAGACCGCGGCGAAGAAGGCCCCGGCGAAGAAGAGCAGCAAGGAGTAACAGCGCCGGACAGGTGGGAATCCGGTGTTCGCGGCCGCGGGCTAACGGCGGCGTTCGCCAGGGAATACTACGCCCAGCTGATCGCGCACCGCGTCGAGGGTGCGCATCACATCCAGGGTGTCCTGCCAGGGCATCAGGGGTGACTCCTGCACGCGCGCGTACACGTTCCGCGCCACCTCTGCTGCCTGGAACTGGTAACCGCCCGCCACATCGCTCGCCAGCGTGTAGGGATCGGCATCGATCGGATGCACCGTGAGGCGGGTGCCCGGGTGGTAGAACGTGTCGCTCAACGTTATCCGCCCCTGGGTCCCGGAAACCTCTGCGATGTTGTTCGATCGGGAGAGCATGGTCGTCGCGACCGTCGCCACCGCGCGCGGGTAGGTCATCGTGATCCCGACCGTTTCGTCCACTCCCGCCGGGCTGCGGTGCCCGGCTGCCGTCACTGCGCTGGGCGCGCCGAGGAGATGATGCGCGAAGGAGACCGGGTACACCCCCAGATCGAGCAGCGCCCCGCCGGCGAGGTCGGGTTGGGCGAGCCGCGGCACGTGCGCGACCGCCTGGCCGTGGGCGGCATAGACATGGACGATTTCACCGATCGTCCCCCGCGCGAGGAGCGCGCGCAGCGTGTAGAACTGCGGCAAGAACCGCGTCCACATCGCTTCCATCACGAACACCCCCGCCGCCCGCGCGGCGCGGAACACCTCCTCAGCCTCGAACGCGTTGCGGGTGAAGGCCTTCTCCACGAGCACGTGCTTTCCTGCGCGGATAGCGGCGAGGGCGTGTTCGTGGTGGAGGGAATGCGGGGAGGCGACGTAGACGGCGTCCACCGCCTCGTCGTCCACCAGTTCCGCGTAGGAGCCGTACGCGCTCGGTATCTGGAACCGTTCGGCAAACGCACGCGCGCGATCAAGATCGCGGGAGCCGACGGCGGTAATCGTGCTGCGCGTATGGGCGATCACGTCCCGCGCGAAGAGCGCGGCGATAGCGCCGGGCGCGAGGACACCCCACCTCAGCACGGGGGCCGCGAGCGGGTTTGGCCCCGCCGGTTCCAGCGGCGTGGTGAGGATCTCCTGCATGTGCTCTCCTTCGCGCGATACGGATCCTTTCCAGGATAGGAGTACCTGTGGGCAGGGCGAACCGATGTCGCCCGCGGGCGCTAAGGTGAGCAGTGTGTTCATAACATTCGAAGGCGGCGACGGCGCGGGCAAATCCACCCAGGTCCGGATGCTCACCGATTGGCTCAATGCCCATGGCCAGCCTGCGGTGTCCACCGAGGAACCCGGAGGCACCGAGCTCGGCCGGGTGCTGCGGGAACTGATTCTGTACGGGGAAGACATGGACCCCCGCACCGAAGCGCTCCTGTACGCCGCCGACCGCGCCCACCACATCGACACGGTCGTGCGCCCGGCGCTTGCCGCCGGCAAGATCGTCGTCTCGGACCGCTATTTCGATTCCTCGGTCGCCTATCAGGGGGTGGGCCGAGGGCTGGGCGCGGAGTGGGTGGAGCGATTGAACCTTTGGGGGGCCCACGAATTGAAGCCGGGCCTGACGATCCTCCTCGACCTCGATCCGCAACGCCTTCCCGAGCGGATCACCCGTGATCTGGACCGCTTGGAGCGAGCCGGGCAGGAGTTCCACGCCCTCACGCGGCAAGCGTTCCTCGACCGCGCCGCCGCAGAGCCCGACCGGTTCGTGACGATCGATGCGGCACCCGGAATAGAGGAGGTCGCCGAGGCGGTTCGGCGCGTGGTGCGTGAGCGACTGGGCATCAGCGAATGAGCGTGTGGGACGTCCTCATCGGCCAGGAGCACGCCGCCCAGGTGCTTCAGCACGCGGCGGCCACTCCCGAGGCGATGACGCACGCGTGGCTCATCACGGGCCCACCGGGCTCGGGCCGTTCGATCGCGGCCCGCGCCTTCGCTGCGGCGTTGCAAGCCCCGACGGACGCGGAGGGAACCTCACCCGCCGCGCGCAGCGCGTATAACGGCACGCACGCGGACGTGCGAATCCACGCGACGGACAAGGTGCTCATCACCATCGATGAGGCGAAGGAATTGATCGAGGAGGCGCACCGGGCACCTGCGGTCGGGCCCTGGCGGGTGATCATCATCGAAGACGCCGATCGCATCGCTGAACGCACGTCCAACGTGCTGCTGAAAGCGATCGAAGAGCCGCCGGAACGCACCGTGTGGGTCCTGTGCGCTCCCAGTGCCCACGACATGCTTCCCACCATCCGCTCCCGGTGCCGGCAGGTGAACCTGCGAATGCCCCCCGCCCGGGCGGTGGCCGACCTGCTCGTGAGCGACGGCGTCTCCCCGGAACTCGCGCTCGAGGTCGCCCACGCCTCCCAAAGTCACATCGGAGTTGCCCGGCACCTCGCGACGGATGAGGAAGCCCGCGAGTACCGCAACCTCGTGCTGGGAATCCCCCAGCGACTGCGTTCGGTGGGAGACGCCGTCCACCTCGCCGGCGAACTTGATGCGGCGGCCAAGGAACGCAGCAAATCGGCTACGGAAGAACGTGACGCCGAGGAACGGGCGAAGCTGTTGCGTGAGAGCGGCCTCGAGCCCGGAAGGCCGGTCCCGGCGGCGTTGCGTTCGCAGGTGCGGGCGCTAGAAGAGGAGCAGAAGCGGCGCGCTCGGCGCGCCACTCTCGACACGATCGACCGCGCCCTCGTCGACCTCCTTTCGTTCTACCGGGACGTGCTGACCGTGCAGTTGGGCAGCGACGTCGACCTCATCAACACCACGCGGGCGGAGGCCGTCAGGGAGATCGCCGCCGCGACGACGCAGGAGGCCTCGCTGCGGGCGATGGAAGCGATCACCCATTCCCGGGAACGGTTCGCAGAATTCACCTCGATCGCGCCGCTACTGGCACTGGAGGCGCTCTTCATCCGGCTCCGGCACGTAGGATGACTCCCGTGTCCAAACGTCGCTCAACCCCCTCGCGCCCGGCCCTTGCCGTGATCCTCGCCGGTGTGCTCCTCGCGCTGACCGCCTGCTCCCTTCCCGCACCGATGCTTCAACAGACGGACGGGGCCGGCGGCCCAGCCCCCGTGGCGGGTCTCGAGGAATACTACGAACAGACGGTCCAATGGGACTCCTGCGGGCAAGACTTCGAGTGCGGCGCGGTCACCGTGCCCATCGACTATGACGACCCGGGCGCGGGGACGATCGACATCCAGCTCAAGAAGTACGGACTTTCCTCCGCCGAGGGGATGATCCTCATCAACCCGGGCGGTCCGGGCGCCTCCGGAATCGAAACCGTGGAAGTCGCCCCGCACATATTCACCTCCGAGCTTCGCGAACAGCGCGAGATCGTCGGATTCGACCCCCGCGGGGTGGGGGAGTCGGCGCCCATCTCGTGCTTCGACGACGAACAGCTCGACGAGTGGTATACGACCCTGTACGACGTCGAGACGGAAGCGGGCTGGCAGGACTACCTGGACGCCGTCACCGAATATGTCACCGCCTGCGAAACGAATAATCCCGAGACCATCGGCCACGTCGACACCGTGAGCGCTGCTCGAGACATGGATGTCATCCGCGCGGCACTGGATATCGACCTTCTCGACTATCTCGGGTTCTCCTACGGAACTAAACTCGGCGCGACCTACGCCGACCTGTTCGGCGCGAATGTGGGCAGATTCGTTCTCGACGGCGCCGTCGACCTCACCCTGACGAACGAAGAGCTCGGATTCGGGCAGGCCGAAGGCTTCGAGCGCGCGTACCGAGTATTTCTCGATGACTGCTTGACGGGACCGGACTGCCCCTTCGTCGGCACGGTTGATGAGGCATACGAGGACACCCTGCAGCTCGTTGACGAGCTCAGCGAACGCCCGATGGATTCGGGCGATCCGGATCGGCCGGTTACGGACGGCGACCTGCTGAACGCCATCATCCTCACCATGTACTCCACCGACAACTGGCCGCTGCTGAGCGGAGCACTTTCGGCGCTGCGTAGCGGGGACGGATCGCAGGTGAAGTTCCTTTCCGATTACGCGCTCGAACGCGACGAGGATGGGCACTACGAGACCGGCGATGGCGCCCAGGTCGCGATCAACTGCCTCGACCATCCCAGCGACGACGAGATCGACTATGAGGAGGTGACGGCGGAAGCAGCCGAATTGGAAGAAATTTCGCCGCTGTTCGGCCCCGCGCTCGGCTACGGCGAGGTCGCGTGCGCGAAGTTCCCCATCAAGACGGATTTCGGGCCTCGCGCGATCGACGCGCCGGAGGCACCGACGATGGTCGTCATCGGAACCACCGGCGACCCGGCCACCCCGTACGAATGGTCCGAGGCGATGGCGAGCCAACTTGCGGACGCGGTGCTGCTCACCTGGGACGGCGAAGGCCACACCGCCTACGGCAACGGCTCCTGCATCGACGAAGCCGTGGACGAGTACTTCATCAACGGCATCCTGCCCGAGGACGGCTTGCGCTGCTGACGGTGGTTCATTGGGTCGTTGAGGGCGGAGCTTTGAGCACCTCTGCGCCGGTACGGGCGAGGAGGTCGGGCATGTCTACCCAGCGGAGAATGCTCGGAATCTCCACTACCGAGTCGTAACCATCGGGGGAGGAGGGGCAGTCCAGGCTGCGGGGCGGATCGTACAGCCGCAATGCGGGTCTGCCGCCATCAAGGATCGCTCCGATGAGTGCACTGACGCTCAGGTCTCCCTTCGCATGGACGGTGATCCGTGCATCCGGCATGAGTTCACGGGCCACGGAGATGAAGCATGCGACATCCCAGGCTCGCATCGCCGCGATGGAGGTCCCTAATAGGGCCGCGGCACGCCGAAGATGCCAGTTCTGGCTCGGGTGCCACGCGGTGTCGCCGGTGCCCCGAACGTGGCAGATTAGTCGCGCCACCAAGGGCGAGGTGGGCAGGGGAGTCTGCCAGAGGGGGCCATGCTCCTCCGGACCTCGCAAAATCAGATCGAACGCAGTGGGACTCGCGGCGGCAGGACGCACCTCGCATGCATCAAGCCCCCACCCATCCCCGTTGTCGATTCTCAGATCACGAATGGCGAGGTCGCGGCGGACATACTCTCGTGTCACTTCCCAACGACCGGAGGAGGGACGGGGCCTCCCTGCCGGGGCGCACACGCGCTGCAGGTGATCGTCCAGATCGCCATGCGCAGGG
>Ga0209487_1004006_pt1 | contig 11451 bp, 10 predicted proteins | sample Poulit2012_FD_187524 | JGI IMG/M metagenome (GOLD analysis project Ga0209487, IMG submission 187524) | Agricultural soil microbial communities from Georgia to study Nitrogen management - Poultry litter 2012 (SPAdes) (version 2) | ecosystem: Environmental > Terrestrial > Soil > Agricultural land... | reverse complement strand
CAGCGCACCGGTGGCGATGACGCCGAGTCCGGCCGGACCACCATTGAGCCGGCCCAGGGCCAGCAGCGCGTGCTCGGGGACGTGCAGCACCCCGCCCGTGGTCAACTCGTCCAGCCACGGTTCGTCCTCGGCCGCTTGCTCGATCATCGTTCGCGCGGCGGTACCCAGCAGGACCGCCAGCGCGTAAAACACCCCGGCCAGCCCGACAACCCACACCGTCGTCATACGGGCGGCGGTGCCGGTGGGGCTGGTGAAGTAGCGGTTCATGATGTGCGGTAGCCCGGCCGTGCCCATGACGAGCGTCACGATGAGCGCGAACTGGCCGAGGTGGCCGTAGCGGCCGCCTGGCTCGCCGAAGATTATCGATCGGTCGCCGTCGAGTCGATTGGCCTCGCTGGTCTGCTGCCACTGACCCTCCTCGTAGGTGGGGTTGGTCAACGGCTCGGCGCTGAGGTCGGCCACCGCCTCCGGATAGTTGAACCCCGCGCTGAGCACGGCGATCGTCAGCCAGACGAACGCCGCGAGCAACAGCAGGAACTGCACGGCCTGTGTCCAGGTGGTGCCGCGCATGCCACCGAGCGTGAGGAGCGCCGTGATCAGCGCCGTCGACAGCAGCACCCCTGTGGCGTACGGGGACAGCCCGGCGATGCCCTCGCCGACGAGCAGCTCCCAGGTGATGCCGCTGCCCACCGCTTGCGGCACCAGATAGGACAGGATGATCAACTGCACGACGACCACCGCGGTGAGCCGTACACGTTCGGACTCCAGCCGCCTGGCCAGGAAGTCGGGGATGGAGAACTCACCGAACCGGCGTAGGGGAGCGGCGACGAACAACACCACCGGCACGAACCCGGCGGCGAATCCGGTCGCGTACCACACCCCGTCCAGCCCGGACACGTACACCGCGGCGGCCACACCCAGGAAGGACGCTGCGGAGAAGTAGTCGCCGCAAATGGCACAGGCGTTGGTCACCACCCCGACCCGCTGCCCGGCCAGGTAGAAGTCGAGCGTGGACACCCGACGTGGCCGAATGACCAGCCCGACGACGATCACCGCCAACAGCAGGCCGGCGAGCACGATGATGCTGACCGTGATCACGAGGTGTCGCCGTTTCGTGCGTCCGGATCCATGGTGTCCGGCAGATGCTCGTCGGTGTGCCCGAGCATCCGGGACTCGACGGCATTGGACAGCCGTGCAGCGGCGACGGAGATGATGAAGAAGAATGCGTAGAGCCCGGCCGCTGCCATGGCGAAGTTCGGGCTCATCCCGCCGACGAGCCGACCCTCGGACCACCAGTCGAGCGCCACCGTCAACAGCGGGACCAACAAGACGGTGCCGAGGAACAGGGCAAAGTGCCAGATCGAGACCCGACGCAGTGTGCGCACCGTGGCCTCGACCTCAGCAGGCGTGTCGTGTTCGTCCGGGGTGTCGAAGTGCCATCCGTGCTCGTCGGGTTTCGAGGTCGGCGTGACGCTTCTGCGGGAGCCGGACCAGGGCGCCCGCGAGAAGGTCACCCAGCGCCGTGCCACGCTCGCACTCTAGGGGCTCGGGGCCCGTTCAGGCAGCCCGGCGGATCCGGAGCGTGGCCCGGATCAGGATGACCGCGCCTCCGCCGGCCATGACCAGACCGATGCCCGGCAACAGCTTCCCCCAGCTGTCGGTGCTGGCGGAGAGTTGGACGAGCCGGGCCAGTTGCCAGGCCACGAGCGTCGCCGCGGCCAGCCCGGGCAGCGCAGCATGGACCAGCGCAACCCTCCGATGCGGAATCAGCGCTCCGGCGATGGCGATCACACCCGCGCAGAGCGTCCACAGGCCCGGTCCCGCAAGACCGGACAAACTCCCGAGCGGTGACTGGACCCAGGGAAGTACCGACCCCACAGCCAATAGCAGGCCGCCGAAGAGCATGGCGATGCTGCCGACATGCAGGATCCGAGCAGGGGGGCGAGTGGCGGTGGGTTGGCTTGTGACGGTCATGCACCCTCCCGAACCTCGACGGCCCCGTCGGCGGCCCCTTTCGGCGGCCCAGTTGCGCCTACCTCCTGCGCCTACCTCGTGCGACGGAGTCTAGGACGCAGCGGGCGATGATTGGCAGACCTAGTTGGTCGGTGGTCGCTGGTGCCGTGCGAGCGGCCGGTATGCGGGTCTGAGCGGCCACGGCGGGATCTCGGTGTGCGTGGATGCCGCAGTGCGGACCACTGGCGTGCCGGGAACAGCCGTTCGTCCGGCTAGGGCTTGTGTGCGGTGTCACAACTCCGATTCCTTGTTCTCAGCCCGCACGCCCATGGCCGCGGGTATGCACGATCGGCCCCCGCGCCGCGTCAGGAAGGGAGTTCGCCGGTGTCGCAACCCGACCAATCCCAGAACGCGGGTGCACCCCCGCCCTACGACCCGAACGGCTGGCGCCGGGAGTATTGGCGCAGCAACCTGCGGCTGATGGTGGTGCTGCTGGTCATCTGGTTCGCGGTGTCCTTCGGCGCCGGGATCCTCTTCGTCGAGCCGCTGAATGAGATCACCTTCTTCGGCTTCCCGCTGGGTTTCTGGTTCGCCCAGCAGGGATCCATCTACACCTTCGTCATCTTGATCCTCGTCTACGCCGTGAGCATGGACCGGCTGGACAAGAAGTTCGGCGTCGACGAGAAGGGCGACGACGACGCAGCGGACGTGGCCAAAGGGGGAGAGCAGTGAGCCAGATTCAACTGTGGACCACCGTTTTCATCGTCCTGTCGTTCGGCGTCTACATCGGCATTGCCTGGCGGAGCCGGGTGAAAGAGACCGCGGGTTTCTATGTCGCCGGTCACGGTATTCCCACTGTTGCCAACGGTGCGGCGATCGCCGCGGACTGGATGTCGGCGGCGTCGTTCATCTCCATGGCAGGAATCATCGCGTTCCTCGGCTCGGATGGGACCATCTTCCTGATGGGCTGGACCGGCGGCTACGTGCTGCTGGCCATGCTGCTGGCGCCGTACCTGCGCAAGTGGGGCAAGTTCACGGTGCCGGAGTTCGTCGGCGATAGGTACTCAGAAGGTGTCCGCTCCATCGCCGCAGCTGCCGCGATTCTCATCTCGTTCACCTACATCGTCGGGCAGATGAACGGCGGGGGAATCGTCTTCAGTCGGTTTCTCAACCTGGACATCGTGGGTGGGGTCATCGTATCGGCGGCGATCATCTTCTTCTACTCGGTGCTGGGCGGTATGAAGGGCATCACCTGGACCCAGGTGGCCCAGTACACGGTGTTGATCATCGCTTACTTGATTCCCGCGGTGGCGGTAGCGCAGCGGATCACCGGTGTACCGATCCCGCAGGTCTCGTTCAGTGAGATCCTGGGCGAACTCAATGCGCTGAGTGTCGAGTTGGGCCTGAACGAATACACCCAGGCGTTCACCGAGCGACCGCAGATCGACGTCTTCTTGGTGACGATGGCGCTGATGATCGGCACGGCCGGTTTGCCGCACGTGATCATCCGCTTCTACACCACCAAGACCGTGCGCGGCTCGCGCTACTCCGCCTTCTGGGCGCTGTTCTTCATCGCCCTGCTCTACACGACGGCCCCGGCGGTGGGCGCGTTCACCAAGTTCAACCTGCTAGAAGGCGTCCGCGGACAAGCAGTGTCCGAGCTCCCGCAGTGGGTGAACAACTGGATGGCCACCGGCCTGGTGTCGATCTCCGAGGGCGTCGACACCATCCAGTCCGTGGGCAACGACCCAGAATCCGGCGCGGACCTGATCGTGAACAACGACATCTTGGTGCTCGCGTCCCCGGAGATCGCTGGGCTGCCTGCCCCTATCGTTGGCTTGGTCGCGGCGGGTGGCATGGCCGCGGCACTGTCCACTGCTGCCGGGCTGTTGCTGGTGATCTCGTCGTCGGTGTCCCACGACCTCTACTTCCGCCGCATCCGGACGCACGCCGCCGATCGCGAGCGACTGCTCATCGGCCGTATCGCGATGACGGTCGCTGTCATTGTGGCCGTGTTCATGGGCATCAATCCGCCGGCCTTCGTCGCAGAGGTTGTCGCATTCGCGTTCGGGATGGCAGCCTCGAGCTTCTTCCCGGCACTGATCCTGGGCATCTTCTGGAAGCGGTGTAATGCGATCGGCGCCGCGTCGGGAATGGTGGCTGGTCTCGTGCTGACGGTGACCTACATGGTGTACACGCTCCCGGTCTTCGGCCTGCCGGAGAATGACCACATCCTCGACGTCAGTCCCGAAGGTATCGGCGCCATCGGCGCATTGGTCAACTTCGTGGTCGCCATCGTCGTGTCGAAGTTGACCCCACCGCCCTCGACCGAGTTGGCCGAGATGGTCGAACGGATCCGTTACCCGGCGAGCAAGCGTCGGGTCTCGGCCGACTCCGGGTCGGGGCCGGCGGCCGAGTGACGAACCGAGTCGGGCTCCCAGGCGGTAGCGATGGATAGTCTGACGCCATGGCCCGTCTGACCGAGAAGCTGCGTCTTGCCCGTGACCATGAGAACGTGACCGACGAGCCCGACTGGGTGGTGCTGGACCTGCGCGGGACTTACCCGGCGCACCGCTCGGATCCCATGCAGGCACTCCTGCAACGGGGTGAGTCCCTCGAAGGGCTGACCGCTCGGCTGGACAAGATCGGCAAGGCGTCGTGGGTCGCGGGCGTGTTGGTCCGGGTCAGCGACCTACATGCCGGTCTGGCGACGGCACATGCGATCGGCCAGGCACTCGCCCGGCTCGCCCGGCGCAAACGGGTGGTGGGCTACGTCCCGCAGGTGACGATGCGGACCCTGCTGGTCACGGCTTCGCTGACCGAGGTGGTGGCCCCGGAGTCGGCCGAGGTCCGGCTTCCCGGCTTTGCCGCCGAACAGGTCTTCTTCGGTGCATTCCTCGCTCGGCACGGGGTGAGTTTCGAGAACCTCCGCATCCGGGAGTACAAGTCCGCCCTCACCCAGTTCTCCCAGGACCACATGGACGAGTACGAGCGAGAACAGCTCAGCGCCTACCTCGACTCCGCGGAGCAGAACTGGCTCGCGGACATCGCCGCCGCCCGCGGCGTTGGCGATGCTCGTGCCCGGGAGTGGTTCGACGCCGAGTTCACCAGCGCCGCGCAGTTGCTCGAGGCGGGGCTGATCACCCGGGTCGCCTTCGACGACGAGATCGTCACGCCAATGGACCAGCACTGGGGTCGGACCCTCGAGTTGATGACACCGCGCTTGCCGACCAAGCGGATCGGCGGCAAGGCAGACGGCATCACCGTCGTCCCGGTCCACGGAGCGATCGTGTCCGGGCGCAGCCGCGGCACGCCGCCGGTGCCATTCATGACGGGGCCGCTTGCCGGCTCCGACACGGTGGTCGCCGCACTCCGGCGTGCCGACCGCGACGAGCACACCAAGGCGATCGTGCTGTACGTGGACTCCGGCGGCGGGTCGGCCCTGGCGTCGGACGTGATCTGTCGGGCGGTCGTCCAGGCCGACAAACCCGTCGTGGCCGTCATGGGTGAGGTCGCAGGCTCGGGTGGCTACTATGTGCTGGCACGTGCCGATCACGTCGTCGCCAGCCCGTACACGCTCACCGGCAGCATCGGCGTCGTCGTCGGAAAGCCGGTGCTGACCGAGTTCAACGAGAACCACGGGCTCAACCCGGAGACCGTCGGGCGCGAGAAGGCGCTGTTCAGCAGTCCCAACCGGGCCTTCTCCGAGTCGGACCGGGACTGGGCCGAGCGCATGATGAACGACGTCTACGACCGGTTCGTCGGTCACGTGGCCACGGGGCGCGGCCTGAGCACCGAGCAGGTGGACGAGATCGGGCGGGGCCGGATCTGGAGCGGCGCGGACGGCGAGCGGATCGGGCTGGTGGACGAGCTCGGTGACATCGACACGGGTGTCACGGTGGCTCGCCGGCTCGCCGGCCTGGACGAGGACGCGCCGGTACGCACCGCCTCGGGCGGTTTCACGCTGCCTGGTGCGCCGGCCCTCGGCAAGGGCGTGGCCGCCACGCTTGCCGGGCTGTGGCCGTTCGGGCAGGAGCAGGTGCTGACCTGGTTCGATCAGTCGGTGACGATCCGCTGAGCGACCCGAGGCGGGCTTCTACACTCAGCAGGATGTCGAGCGGTAGTGGACCAGCCCGGGAGCGTCGTGGCCGGCGTCCGGGTGGTCCGGACACGCGTAGTGGTGTCCTGGACGCCGCCCGGCATGAGTTCGGCGAGCGTGGTTACGACGGCGCCACCGTTCGCGCGATCGCTGCCCGCGCCGGGGTCGACGCTGCTCTCGTGCACCACTACTTCGGCACCAAGGAGCAGCTGTTCGTCGCCGTCATGGAGGTCCCGCTCGAGCCCAGTTGGATCGTGGAGCAGGTCGCCGAGGCGGACAGAGGCGAACTGGGGCAGCGGGTAGCGCGCACGTTCTTTCAGGTGTGGGGCGATCCGTTGCGACGCGGTCCGCTGTTCGCGATGCTCCGCTCGGCAATGACCAACGAGAAGGCGGCGGCGCTACTGCGCCAGTTCGTGACCCGGACCCTGCTCGCCCGGTTGTCACCCATGCTCAGCGATGCACCCGATCGCGAACTACGCACCGAGTTGATGGTGTCGCAGTTGATCGGCATCGGAATGCTGCGATACGTCGTGCAGGCCGAGCCGTTGGCCTCCGCCTCGGAAGAGGAGATCGTCGCCATGGTGGCTCCGGTCCTCCAGCGGTATGTCGATGCGACGGCGTCGGATCCGACCTGACCTGTTCCTGACAGAGCGAGACCACATGTCTTGACCAGGCGCCGCAAGGGTGCGATATTCATCGCGTGATGAATTCATCTCCCGCGATCTGGATCGAGGGTCTGCGTGTCGTTCGCGGTGGACACGCGGTCCTGGACGGGTTCGGGCTGCAGGTGCGGAGTGGAACCCTGACCGGGTTGCTCGGCCCCTCCGGTTCGGGGAAGTCGACGCTGATGCGCGTCATCGCGGGGGTGCAGCAAGTAGCCGCCGGCACTGTGGAGGTCCTGGGTCTGCCCGCCGGATCGGCTCCGCTGCGGCAACGTGTGGCCTACGTCACCCAGGCCGCAAGCGTGTACGACGACCTCACGGTGCGGCAGAACCTTCGATACTTCGGCCGGGTGCTCGGCGCGAATGAGTCGGACATGGACCGTGCTGTGGGGCTGGTCGACCTCGGCGCGCATGTCGACACGCTCGTCGGACGGCTCTCGGGTGGGGAACGTTCGCGAGTATCGCTGGCCGTCGCGCTGCTCGGCGAACCTGAGTTGCTGGTACTCGACGAGCCCACCGTCGGATTGGACCCGGTGCTTCGCCGCGATCTCTGGGCGCTGTTCAACCGGCTCGCCGACCAGGGCACGACGCTGTTGGTGTCGAGCCACGTCATGGACGAGGCCGAGCGCTGCCGGCGGCTGATCCTGCTGCGCCATGGACGCGTGCTGGCCGATGACACCCTGCCCGGTCTGCTGGAGCGCACCGGTGAGCGCGACGCTGGCGGGGCCTTTCTGGCCCTGGTCGACCAGGCGATCTCCTCATGAGCCCCCGCATTACGGTTGCCACGTCGCGGCGCGTGCTGACCCAACTGCGGCACGATCCGCGCACGATCGCCATGATGCTGATCGTGCCCGGTGTTCTGCTGAGCCTGTTGTGGTGGATCTACGACGGAGGGCCCGTCTTCGATCAGATCGGACCCGCACTGCTGGCGATCTTCCCGTTCGTCATCATGTTCCTGGTCACGTCCATTGCGACACTGCGAGAACGTACGTCGGGCACGCTGGAGCGGCTGCTGTCGATGCCGACCGGACGGCTGGACTTCCTGCTCGGATATGCCCTGGCTTTCGGGCTGGTCGCCATTGTCCAGGCGCTCATCGTCGTCGTGATCGCGGTGGCCGCGCTGGACATGCAGGTCGACGGACCGTTGGCCCTCCTGGTGTTGGTAGCAGTGCTCGACGCTCTGCTCGGTACTGCGCTCGGGCTCTTCGTCAGTGCCTTCGCGGCAACCGAGTTCCAGGTCGTGCAGTTCATGCCGGCCCTGGTCCTCCCGCAGTTCTTGCTGTGTGGTCTGCTCGTTCCCCGGGATGATCTGCCCGGCGTGCTCGAAGGGTTATCCGATGTGTTGCCGCTGTCCTACGCGGTGGATGCGATGACCGAGGTGCAGTTCAGTGCCGAACCCGCCGTCTGGGGATATGCGGCGATCATCGTCGGGTTCGCCATCGCGCTGCTGGCACTGGGGGCTGCGACGCTCCGCCGGCGCACGCCCTGAGTGATGGTCAGGACACCTGGCCCCTCGCTCTCACGAAAGGACGCTTTTGGTCCCTATCACGACCAAAAGCGTCCTTTCGTGAGAGAACGTCTGGTTCCGATCACTCGACGATCGAGGAAGTCATTGCTGAAGGTGCCCTGCGGGTCCAGTTCGCTCACCAGCTCCCGGAATGCCGGCAGTTTCGGGTACAGCGGTGCCAGATCGGCCGCAGCGGCGTGGAACAGCTTGGCCCAGTGTGGCCGGGCACTGAACGGTGCCAGCGTCTCTTCCAGCACGGGTAGCACCGGCTCGATCGCGGACTGGTCGTTCACCCAGGTGAAGTGGAAGCCGACGACGTCGGTGTCGAAACTCGGGCTCAACCAGAGCCCGTCGGCGGCGACGGTTCGGATCTCGCAAACCTGCAGCACAGGGCGGATCTGGTGTGCGATCGCACGCAGCGCCTCGATCGCCCGAACGGCGTCGTGACGTGGCACGAGGTACTCACTTTGCACCTCGTCACCGCCGCTGGGCGCGTACTCCATGCGGAAATGGGGCAGCCGGTCGCACCAGGCGCCAGGCACCCCCAGCTGCTCGGTGCAGTTGTGCCCGGTCATCCCGGGCAGCGGATGCCGGGGTGTTCTGGCCGGTACCGCGCCGAACAGCGCTTGTGGCAGGCCCTGCTCGGCGACCCGTTCGTCTCCCTCAGGCAACCGGGTCTTCAGCCACACCTGGTCGACGACGGGTGTGTCGGCCCAGCCGGTGAACACGCTCACGCTGTAGGCCCTGCCCATGATCTGCTCGAACGAGCTGAGCAGGTCCTCCCAGGGCAGGTCCACGTAGCAATCCTGCCGGACGCGGAAGCTCGGCTGGACGTCGAGGGTGAGCGCGGTGACGACGCCCAGGGCGCCCAGGCTGACCACCACCCCGGGGAAGATGTCCGGGTCCTTTTCCCGGCTCAGCCACCGGAGGTCACCGGAGCCCGTCACCAACTCCACGGCGGAGACCGACGCGCTGAGGTTCTGGTTGCCGTCCCCGGAGCCGTGCGTGGCCGTGGCGCACGCGCCCGCCACCGAGATGTGTGGCAGTGAGGCGAGGTTGTGCACGGCCAGAGCGCGTCGTTCGAGGGAGGTGGCCAGGCTCCCGAGTCCCGTGCCGCCACTGACGGTGACCGACCGGCGATCGTCGTCGACCTCGAGCCGCGCTGGCAGGGCAGCCAGGCTGATCAGGTCGCCGACGGTGTCACCGATGTCGTTGAACGAGTGCCGAGAGCCCAGGGCCCGTACCCGGTGGGCACGGGCCACGGTCTCAGCCAACTGCTCGACCGAACGCGGGTGACGCAGCCGCTTCGCGCGGTACCTGTGGTTCCCGGCCCAGTTGCGCTCCCCGTGTGTGGCCATCATGTGTCCCGCCTCACCGACTCGAGCCCCTGCAGAGGCTTAGTCTGATGCTAAGCGCGGCATATGCTCGACGGCTATGACCGACTACGGCCACGACCTGACCTTCGGCACCTTCCTGACACCGGTGGCCGCAGGCGCCTCCGAGGTGGTCGAGCTCGCCCGGCTGACCGACCAGGTCGGACTGGATCTGGTGACGGTGCAGGACCATCCCTACCAGCCCTCGTTCCTGGACACCTGGACATTGCTCTCGGTGATCGCCGCGCAGACGAGCAGCGCCCGAGTGGTCCCGAACGTCGCCAACCTCGCGTTACGTCCGCCGGCCGTGCTGGCCCGCAGCGCCGCGAGCCTGGACATTCTCAGCGGTGGACGAGTGGAGCTCGGCCTGGGAACCGGGGCCTTCTGGGACGGGATCGTGGCCATGGGCGGCACGGCGCTGAGCCCTGGCGAGCTGGTCGACGCACTGGAGGAGGCCATCGCGGTCATCCGCGGGCTGTGGGACACCAACCAGCGCTCCGTCCGGGTCGACGGCGACCACCACCGGGTTGTCGGCGCCCGTACCGGCCCGGCGCCCGTGCATCCGATCGGCCTGTGGATCGGCGCGTACAAGCAACGCATGCTCGAGCTCACCGGGCGACTTGCCGACGGGTGGGTACCCAGCCTCGGGTACGCCGACCCCGAGGCGCTCAACGCGATGAACGCCCGCATCGACGACGCGGCCCAACAGGCCGGCCGGAGCCCCGCCGACATCCGGCGGCTGTACAACATCAACGGTAGTTTCACCGGCGACCGCTCCGGCGGGGCACAGGGCTTTCTGCAGGGCCCGCCCCAGGCATGGGTCGAGCAACTGGCCGAGCTCACCCTCACCGAGGGCATCAGCGGCTACATCCTCGGCACTGACTCGGCTGACGACATCCGACGGTTCGCCGCGGAGGTGGTCCCCGCCGTCGTCGAACTGGTCACGGCTGAACGCAAGGGGGACGGCAGCGAGGAACGAGGGCAGCAGCGCCCGCCGAGCGAGCCGGCCCTCACGAGTGCGCCTGCCCCGTCGACGTCGACGTCGACGTTCACCGTGCACCCCACGCCCGACGATGGTGTCCGCTACAGCACCGAGCGGTTCTGGGACGAGTCCACCCGGCCGTCCGTACCGACCCCGGACACGCAGCGCACCTACACCCAGCACGAGCTCTCTGCCGGGCAGCACCTGGTCGACATTCACGACCAACTGCGTCAGGAGCTCAGCCAGGTCCGAGACCTCGTGGAACAGGTGGCAGCCGGCTCGACGAGTGCCGGAGCGGCCCGTTCGCAGATCAACGCGATGACCATGCGGCAGAACAACTGGACACTGGGAACCTACTGCGAGTCCTACTGCCGAGCGGTCACCACGCACCACACCATCGAGGACCAGAGCGTGTTCCCGCACCTGCAGCGCAACGAGCCCGCGCTGACCCCGGTGCTGGACCGGCTCCGCGATGAGCACCTGGTCATCCACGACGTGCTCGAACGGGTCGACCGCGCCCTGGTCTCGCTGGTGTCGGAGGAACCCGGCTCAGCAGATTCGACGGGGGTCACCGGCGGGCTGGCACAGGTGCGTGCCGCCGTCGACGTCCTGACCGACACGATGCTCTCGCACCTGTCCTACGAGGAGCGGGAGCTCGTCGAGCCGCTCGCGCGCCACGGCTACTACTGATCCGGTTTCTCGAGCCGAGCGGTGCACCACGCCACGGCCGAGTCGAGGTCGGTGAAGACTTTCGCCCGTCGTGGTCCCAGCGGGGCGGGGGGCAGTTCTCCGTCGGGATCGACGATCACTGCGCTCTTGCCGTCCTCGCGCAGGGCAGCCTGCAACTGCAGCAGCATGCTGCGGGCCACCTCGCC
>Ga0209487_1004005_pt1 | contig 11454 bp, 8 predicted proteins | sample Poulit2012_FD_187524 | JGI IMG/M metagenome (GOLD analysis project Ga0209487, IMG submission 187524) | Agricultural soil microbial communities from Georgia to study Nitrogen management - Poultry litter 2012 (SPAdes) (version 2) | ecosystem: Environmental > Terrestrial > Soil > Agricultural land... | reverse complement strand
GCATCGATAAGCTCTGGCGTAATGCCAGGGTCGAAGCAAATCGCTGTGGCGACATGCGTGCGGCCATCCATGAAGAAGTCTTGCACCTCGCCGAAATCGCTGGCAAGGGGATTGATCCGCAGGTTATCCAGCAGCACCGGCTCACCATCCATGTGGACCTCGTTGAGCAGGTGCGCCTGCTTGTATAGGAACTTACCGCCGTCGGGGGACCAGCCCGGGGTGATGATATCGCTAAGAAACAGCGAGGCCTGCGGGTGCATAGTGACCACGGTGCGCTGGCGGAAATCCGCGTCTCGGTACAAAATCAGCTGGTCGGGGACATACTTCAGCGCTGCCCCGGCGCCGAACAAAATCGCCAAGACCGCGCCTGTCGATGCCCCAGAGTTGATGCCCAACGTAAACGGATCCGCCAGCATATTGCGCACCACGGCCTGCAAAACCGCACCGGCGACCGCAAGCCCCGCACCGACCGCAACGCCCAAAAGCAGACGCGGCAGGCGGATATCCCACACGATGGCATCGGCGGTCTGAAGCTCAGCTGGCAAAGCGGAGCCGAAAAGATGATGCGAGGCAATCGCGCCCAAGTCGGCGATATTCAGCGGGGTCGGCCCGACAATGACGCCGAGAGCAAGGACTGCGATCAGGGCGCAAAAAATAATTCCTGACCAGGCTAGGGCTCGGCGGCGTTGCGCGCGAAACCCTAGAATGTCAGTACTCATGGAGCAAAGAGTGTCAATCGATCAATTGAATATCAAAGCGTGAAAAGAACATAAGAAAAACCGTGAGTGACCTGCACTCACGGTGTGTGTAAGAAGCTACGCAGTAGCCTTCTTGCGCGACATCCACTGCGCAACTGCGCGGCGGCCAAAGAGCAGCAGCGCCGACATAGTGATTGCCACGATGAGGAAGCTGTAGTGCGGCAGCGAGGAGTTCACCAGCGCCCAGAAAATCATGCCGAAGATAATTGCCGAGGCCCAGACCGTTAGACCCTGCAGCCAGATATTGCTGGTCTTAAACAGCCAAGTCAAAATCGCCCAGCCGAGAACCGCGCCGACAGCCCACGGCCAGAAGGCGTCGAAGATGCCGCCGAGGGTAACTGGTGGGTGCGCAAACCGCGCCAAGATGGCGAAGACGGCGATAGCGATGATGTCGTAGGTTAACTGTTTAGTCATGATGTTTCTTTCTCACCAGAAGTGGTGCTCAACGAGGACATTTTCAGGCCCTTGCGCGCGTAGTGCCAGAAGTACACTACCCAGCCGATGGCGGTCATCAGGGCAAAGGAAATCAGGCGGTAGATGACCGCGGTGCCGGTGGCCTCCACCGCGGTCATACCGGTTGCCACCAGCGTAGCGATGATTGCCGCTTCTACCGTGCCCAGTCCCGCCGGGGTGATTTGTGCGGAGCCAGCTAGCTTCGCGGTGATATAAGCCAGGGTTACACCGGCCAGGGTAGTTTCATTTTCGCCGGCATTAATCCATGGGATGGCCCCGCTGACAGCCCACACGCAGGCCCACAGGGCAACCATGTCAAAAAGTCGGTGACCGAAAGACAGCGCGGACACGGAGAGGAATTGATACCGCGACAGGTGCACTTCTTGTAAGTTACGGGCTTGCTCAACTAGGCCGTCGCGCACTTTGCCTTTGATAATCTTTTGGCGCTTTAACCAGCGCTCTACTGTGCGGGGATTGTTGGTGACCCAGAATAATCCGGCGAGTAGCAAGACCATCAGCGCCAGTGAAATTATCAGTGCGCCCAAGCCTATCGATGCGCGCAGCAACATCACCCCGGACAGTCCAATCAGCACCAGCCAGATGGTGGAAACCGCTGAAGAGACGACGAAGAACCAGGCGCACAAGGCGATGGTTGCGCCCCAGGCGCGTTGCACATGGAAGGTCAACAGCGCGGAAAACGCTGGGCCGGCGGGCAAAGTGGTTGACCAGGCATTGGAGGCGAGTGAAATCGCGGTTGCTTCTTTCACCGAAACGTTGACTCCGCCGGCCACCATGAGCTGTTGCATCACCCCGCTCATCGCGACTAGCGATGCAAGAGATGCGATGATGACAATCACGACAGCGAAGGCATTGGCGTGGCTGAGTCGTCGGAAGCCTTCCTCGAGGAAGCCCAACTCGTCCCGAAAGACCCAGATCAGCACGATGAGCACGAGGAGCGAGGCACCCCAGCGCAGCCAGCGCATGCCGGATTGCATAGTCATCTAGAAATCGTCGTCCTTGGCTTGTGGCAGTTCACGGCGCTGTGGGCCGCGGTTTAAGGAACGGCGCTCGCGCGCTAAACGCTCCATAAGCTCATTGAATGGAATCAGCGAAGCATCTTCCTCGATGGAGCGCCCCGAGCGTCCCGGGCCTTCGTCCGCGGCGTCTTCGTAGGAATCGTAGAACTCCTCGTCATAAGTTTCCGGCTCGGCAGCTGGAGCCGGTTCCACGGCAGGCTCAGCGGCTGGAGTAGTGCTTGAGGGATTGACTGTTTCTTTTTCTGCTGAAGAGCGAAGCGAGGAAGCAGCAGGCTCGGAGCCGTGGCCCATCTTTTCGTAGGCCTTGTGGATGAATTTCGGTGCCCACCAGTTGTCTTCGCGCAGCAGGTGCATCACGGCGGGAACTAGCAGCATGCGCACGATGGTGGCGTCGATAAACAGCGCGAAGATCATGCCGAAGGCGATGTACTTCATCATCACGATATCGGAGAAGCCAAAGGCAGCGGCGACCACAATCATAATCAGCGCTGCGGCAGTAATAATGCCGCCGGTGTGCGCGGTGCCGGAGTTGATGGCCTCATCGGTGGTTGCGCCTTGCTTGCGGGCTTCGACCATGCGCGAGACCAAAAAGACCTCATAGTCCGTGGACAGGCCATAGATAATGGCGATAATCAGCACCAGAATCGGGCTCATCAACGGGCCAGGGGAGAAGCTCAACAGGTTAGAGCCCACGCCGGAGACGAACATGGCGGTCAAAATACCCAAGGTTGCACCCAGAGTCAGCACTGTCATCAAAATGGCCTTCATTGGCAAGACCACAGAGCCAAAGACCAAGGCCATGAGGATGAAAGTTGCAACCAGGATGTAGACAACCATCCACGGCAGCTTGTCAAAGAGCGCGTCGAGGGATTCCACTTCCATCGCTGGAGTGCCGCCGACATAGAGGTTTACGCCTTCAGGGGCATTGAGATTTTCCAGTTCGTGGACAATATCGGCGTAGTCGTCGCGGTCTTCGATACCGGCAGAAAGCACGGTGGTGCCATCGACAGTCGCAGACGATGGTGCCATCGGGGAGGTTAGCCCGTCGAGTTCGCGGACCTGCATGATGACATCGACAAGCTGCTCATTCGACGCATTTTCCACCACCAGTTTCACTGGTTCCGTGCGGAAAGAAGGGAATTCTTCGTTGAATTTATCCTGCGCGACGCGAGTTTCCTGCGTCGGCGGCAGGTAGCTTTCGTTGATGCCGCCGAAAGAAATATTCAAAATAGGCAAGGTCAGCGCGATAAGCAGGCCGCAAATAGCCAGCGTCATGACCTTCGCGTGCTTCATGGCCCACTTCGGCAGGCGGTACCACCAGGTATCTTCAATTCGGCGCGCGGTGCGCTTGGTGCGGCGAATCGACCACTTATCGATGTTGTGCCCCAGCATGCCAAATAGTGCCGGCAGCAGGGTTACAGAAAGCAGCGCCGCTAAACCGACTGCGGAAATCGAGCCATAGGCCACCGATTTGAGGAAGGCCTGCGGGAAAATGAACAGGCCGGAAATCGCAACCGCAACCATGGCGGCGGAAAAGACCACGGTTTGCCCTGCTGTGGCGGTGGTAATCGCGACGGCGTCTTTAACGTTGCGGCCTTTATCCAATTCTTCGCGAAAGCGCGAGACCATGAACAGGCCATAGTCGATGGCCAGACCCAGGCCCAAAAGCGTGACAACGGCTTGGGCAAAGACATTGACCTGCAAAAAGCCGGCGAGGATGGCCAAAATGCCAATCGAGCCCAAAATGGATAAACCACCGACAATCAGCGGCATAAAGGCTGCGACGACGGAGCCAAAGACTACCAGCAGCAACAGCCCGACCAGCGGCAAGGCTGCGCGTTCGGCACGGGAGATATCTGCGGCCATGCCGGCATCGAGAGCATCTGCCACGGCGGTTGCGCCAGCGACCTCAACGTCGAGGGAGGTATCGGTCAATGCATCTTGGATGATGCGGAAGTCTTTGAGTGTTTGCTCTTCATCGCCGGCGAGCCCAATCGCGATGAAGGCGGTGTCGCCTGCTTCGTTTAAAAGATTGGGGTTTTGGGTATCGAAGTAGCTATTGACCTGGGCGATTTGCTCAGGGTAGGAGCTTTTGAGCTTGTCGACGTATGCGCGGCCTTCCTCCAGGTTTTCCTGCGGATTATTGACCATGACGATCACGTCGCCGGATTTATCGCGGCCGAAGACCTCGTTTTCGATCTCGGCGGCGCGCGTCGATGCCGCGTTCGGATCTTCCCAGCCTTCTTGGCTCATGCGATTTTCCAACTGCGTGCCAAAGACTCCGAAGAGCACCAGGATTAACCCAATGAGTACAAAGGGGATGAATTTACGGTAGGAGTAGGAAAAATGGCCCCATTTTAAAAACACGTCTTTACTGCTCCTAGTGCTCTAATAAAGCGGATAGGGAACGGAAAGGCTGCAGCCAAGCACCTTCTGGTGGCAAAGCATCCAGCGAAATGCGTGGCAGCGGGTCGCGGAAGACACCGGGGATGTCTTCGAGATCGACAAACTCTAACAAGTCAGACCCGATGGCCCAGGAGACGTGCTCGTGGAAACCGAGCACGGTCACGGGAATGCCTTCGCCGGCGAGTTCTTCCAACAAAGGCTGGAAATTCTGACCATCTGCAGAGGCGACGACAAGCCCTGCGAGCTCATCCCGGTTGTCCAGGATGTATTCGATCATGTCTGGGTCGACATCAGAGTCATCGTCTGTTTTCGGCTTAGCGAAGACGGAGAAGCCGACGTTGCGAATTGCCTCGACCCAGGGGCGAATTACATCGGCGCCGCCGGGGGTGACGTTAGTAAAGACGGAAGCCTGCGGTTCGGCACCGATTTCCATGGCGCGCAGAACAACCCAGCGGCCAATGGCATCAAAGCGCGGACGATAAGCAGCGGTGGGACGGCCGCCCAAAATGGCGCCGAGCCCCATATCCATATTCGGCGCATCCCAGATAAGTGCGTATGAGCGGCTCATTATTTCTTTTCCCACAGGTATTCAGTAATGACGTGGTCTTTATCTAGACCCTTGCCTTCGAACTTGGTGATGACCTGGCGGTTGGTCAGCTGCGGGCACTCATCCCACGGCCAGCCCTTGTAATCGAGGGTGGGCTCAACATCGACAAGCTCATCGATCCACTCGGCGTAGTCCGCGTGGTCGGTAGCGACGTGCAACACGCCGCCTTTCTTCAGGCGGGATGCGAACAGGTTCAGCGTGCCGGACTGGATGATACGGCGCTTATTGTGGCGTGCTTTCGGCCACGGATCCGGGAAGAAGACACGGATGCCGTCGAGGGATTCTGGCTCAAACATGCGCACCATGACCTCGACGCCGTCGCCGCGCACCATGCGGATATTGTCCAACCCACCCCGGACCACTTGGCCCATGAGCTTAGCCAGACCTGGCTTGTACAGCTCAACGGCGATGATGTTGGTGTCAGCTTCCAGTGGTGCCATTGCCGCAGTTGACGTGCCGGTGCCGGAGCCAATCTCGACGATGGTCCTGTGTCCTTGACGGTTGAACCAGGTATCAACGTCGATGATTTCATCGGCCAGGTCCTTGCCGATGGTGGGCCAGTTCTCATTGAACATAGCCTCTTGGTTGTCCGTTAAGGTGCCGCGACGGAAGGTGACATTGCCAAGACGTGGGTAGTCCAAATCGTTGTCAAAGACTGTGTTGAAATCAGTCTGCGGGGGACGGCCAGCGTGGGTTTCAGTATTATCCATGAATTTTTCTTTTAAAGGTTAGTAATTAATAAGAACAAGATGTGGTAAATGTGATTACTGTTATCTCACACTATTGTCCATGGACAAAGGGGTGTAGGCAAAGATTGGCACTCGAAAGTGCACAAAAACACGCCGTTTAGACCCAGTGGATATAACCAGTTGCGGTTCGGGGGTGGCTGACTGGAAGGGGCTACCCGGACAGATTTTCGTTGTCCTCCCCCGTTAAGGGGTGTAAAACCTGGTGTCTATCTGTGGTTTACGTCCTGTTCGCGCAGTAAATCTTGTGGTAGGTTCGGTGGATATAACCAGCGTGTGTCGAAAATAGTCCAATTTCTTCACTTCGACAGTTAGGCTGGTGCATGAGATTAACTCAGAGAAGATCCTTCCCAATTATCGCAGGAGACTTAGTAGATGACCGCCGCTATTCAAGGCCTCGTTGGTCAAGCGCCAACAAATAACGAAGAGCTCATTAAGTGGATTAATGAAAGCGTCGAGCTTTTCCAGCCAGACCAGGTGGTCTTTATCGATGGCTCGCAGGAAGAGGCGGATCGCCTAGCTGCGGAGCTAGTGGAAAAAGGCACTCTCATCAAGCTGAATGAGGAAAAGCGTCCTAATTCTTACTTAGCTCGTTCCAACCCTTCCGATGTCGCGCGCGTGGAGTCCCGCACCTTCATCTGTGCTGAAAACCAGGAAGATGCCGGCCCTACCAACAACTGGGTACCGCCAGCAGCAATGAAGGAAGAAATGACGGAGGAGTTCCGCGGTGCTATGCGCGGACGCACCATGTACGTCGTTCCTTTCTGCATGGGCCCAATCAGCGACCCGAACCCGAAGCTCGGTGTTCAGCTGACTGACTCGGCATACGTTGTTTTGTCCATGCGCATCATGACCCGCATGGGCCAGGAAGCACTGGACAAGATTGGTGAGCACGGCGATTTCGTACACGCTTTGCACTCTGTTGGTGCTCCTTTGGAGCCAGGTCAGGAAGATGTTCCATGGCCATGCAATGACACCAAGTACATCACGCATTTCCCAGACACCAAGGAAATTTGGTCCTACGGTTCGGGCTACGGCGGCAACGCTATCTTGGCGAAGAAGTGCTACGCACTGCGTATCGCATCGGTCATGGCGAAGGAAGAAGGCTGGATGGCTGAGCACATGCTCATCCTCAAGCTTATCTCTCCTGAGGGCAAGGCCTACCACATCGCCGGTGCTTTCCCATCTGCCTGTGGCAAGACCAACCTCGCGATGATCACCCCAACCCTCGAGGGCTGGACGGCTGAGGTTGTCGGCGACGATATCGCATGGCTGCACCTGCGCGAAGACGGCCTCTACGCTGTCAACCCAGAAAACGGCTTCTTCGGCGTTGCGCCAGGTACCAACTACGCGTCTAACCCAATCGCGATGAAGACCATGGAGCCAGGCAACACCATCTTCACCAACGTTGCGTTGACTGATGACGGCGACGTCTGGTGGGAAGGCATGGACGGTGAGAAGCCTGAGCACCTCATCGACTGGCTCGGTGAGGACTGGACTCCACAGTCCGCTACTCCTGCAGCACACCCGAACTCCCGCTACTGCACCCCGATTGCACAGTGCCCAACTGCTGCACCGGAATTTGATGACTGGCAGGGTGTAAAGCTTGACGCCATCTTGTTCGGCGGCCGCCGCGCAAGCACCGTCCCATTGGTTACCCAGTCCTTTGACTGGGAGCACGGCACAATGATCGGCTCCCTGCTGGCATCCGGTCAGACCGCAGCGTCTGCTGAAGCTAAGGTTGGCTCCCTGCGCCACGACCCAATGGCAATGCTGCCATTCATTGGTTACAACGCTGGTGACTACCTGCAGAACTGGATCGACATGGGTAACAAGGGCGGAGACCTCTTGCCAAAGATCTTCCTGGTCAACTGGTTCCGTCGTGGTGAAGACGGCCGCTTCCTGTGGCCTGGCTTCGGCGAGAACTCCCGTGTTCTCAAGTGGGTCATTGACCGCGTGGAAGGCAACGTTGGCGCTGAAGACACCGTTATCGGCAGCACCGCACGTGCAGAGGACCTGGACCTGACTGGTCTGGATACTCCACTGGAAGACATCAAGGAAGCACTAGGCGTTGACCCAGCTGAATGGGGCGGCGACTTGGAAGACAACCTTGAGTACCTGCGTTTCCTCGGCCCACGCGTGCCGCAGGAACTGCATGACCAGCTCGATGCACTCAAGACCCGCATCGAATCGGTCTAAGTCTTAAAGCATCCAAGCCCGCCAGCCTGTTGAAGGTTAGGCGGGCTTTTTGCGCAAGACCAGCACTAAGTTCGAGGTCAAGATTTCCCGCAATACCGGCATGCGCACAATCGCCCACGCCCAAGCAGGGTGATAGCGCGGAAACGCCGCTAGGAGTTCTTTGTCGCGCGCATAGTCCAAGCCTTCGCGCACAGAGACCGCAAATAAGGACTCGCCCCAGACATTCTTTGGCGGATGCCCATGGACTTTCTCATATCGCTGCCTGGCAAACTCGCCGCCGATATAGTGTTGCCACAGCCCGGTTTCATGTCCGCCAAAAGGTCCCAGCCACGCGGTATAGCTGATAACGGCAATGCCGCCAGGGCGGGTAACGCGCAGCATTTCATCGGCCATCGCCCAGGGCTTGTCGATGTGCTCTGCCACATTAGAGGAATACACCACCTCAAAGGTGCCATCGGCAAAGGGCAAAGCGGTGCCATCCCCGCGCACAGAATTACTCAGCGTGATTCCGGCTGCTGCCATCTCTCCGGCATCGGGCTCGACACCGAAATATAGTGCGCCGCGGTTTTCAAACTCGCTGGCGAAATAGCCGGGTCCACCGCCGACATCCAAGACCTTGGCCCCGGAAAGTGAGAGACCGGTGTCGCGACAGAGGGCATCGATAAGCGAAGCTGTGTCGCGCGCTAGCGCCCCGTAGAAGATATCGGGTCGGGATTGCTCAAAGCGAAAAGCCCGCAAGAGCTGCCAAGCGCGCGAAAAGGTTGCTAAAGCCCGGGTATGTTGCATGGACTTGCTAGGCTTATTACCCACGATGAAGATCCTCCTGTTGTGCTGGCGCGATTCCACCCACCCACAAGGCGGCGGTTCAGAACGCTACCTCGAACGCGTCGGGGAGTATCTGGTATCCCGTGGCCACGACGTCATTTTCCGAACCTCGCGGCACATGAATGCTGCGCGCAGTGAAGTCCGCAATGGCGTGAAATACTCCCGCGGTGGTGCTAAATACAGCGTATATCCCACCGCTTTGGCGATGATTGCTGCGGGTCGTTTAGGCATTGGCCCATTGCGCGGCGTGGATGTGGTGGTTGATACCCAAAATGGTATTCCTTTCTTCGCGCGGGTGGTTTCTGGCAAGCCGACGGTATTGCTGACGCACCATTGCCACCGCGAGGTGTGGCCGGTGGCGGGTCGAGTTATTGGCCGGTTGGGCTGGTTTTTAGAATCTCAAGTTGCGCCGTGGGTCTACCGGAATTCGGAGACGGTGACGGTCTCAGCTGCCTCGCGCGCGGACTTGGCGGAGCTGGGTGTGCATGGTGCGCACATCATTGAAAATGGCGTGGATCCTATCCCTGCGCACATTCCGATTATTGAACGCGAATCTCCCATTCACCTGGTCACGCTGTCGCGGCTGGTGCCGTATAAGCAAATTGAGCACGCGATTGACACGGTTGCATCGCTTTCCGATGCCACCCTGGATATCATCGGTTCCGGTTGGTGGGAAGCACAACTGCGCACCTACGCGCGCGAGCGCGGGGCGTTGGCGAAGGTGAATTTCCACGGGCAGGTCACCGAAGATTACAAGCACGCGCTTTTAGCGCGCGCCGATATTCACCTGATGCCTTCGCGCAAAGAAGGCTGGGGCCTGGCGGTGATGGAAGCTGCCCAACATGGTGTGCCCACTGTGGGTTATAGCTTCGGGCTGCGCGATAGCGTGCTGCACAATAAGACCGGCCTGCTGGTAAATGATGAGAAAGAATTCACCGAGGCAACACAAAGGCTTATCCGGGATAGCGCGCTGCGGGAGAAATTAGGGCAGGCGGCTAAAGATTTCGCTCTGGGCTTTTCGTGGGATTCGACTGGCGCTCGTTTCGAAGAATTGCTGCACGGGCTAGGGCAGCAATCAGCGGACTAAGCATCCATAGGCTGGTTAAAATCCACGGCACTTTCGGCGTGCTCGCGGCGGTTTCATAAACGATTTCTTCGCCTTCGACGACCACACCAATGCCGAGTTCCTCCACGACTTTTCGGTCATTATTCTGCCAGGCGGTCATTGCTGCTTGCCAGCGGGGGCTCGGGATATCGACGACCTCGCCGTCGACGGTCAGCTGGCCTGATTCGACCTTGTTGACCACCTTGGAATAAGGGTCGATGGCCAAGCGACCATCGGTAGTGACCAAGGTATCGCGGTCTACGAAAAGAACCTCGCGGGAGCCGATTTCGCGGACCAAATCAGGGTCAACTAGCTGCGCGTGGGTGCCGCGCAGTGCCGCAAGCGAGGATGAGGCATCGGGGGTTTGCAAGATGATAAATCCCAGCGCGCATGCTGCTGCGATAGTTTGTTTCGCGGGAATGCGCCCGATCGCCGCGACATAGGCGGGGAGAGCAAGTATTAGCAGTTTCTGACTATCGCGGAACAAGCCCGCACCAGGAATATGCTCAAGTGCCCACGCCATCGCCGCGGGGGCTAGCCAAGCGAAAATAGCGATGCCCATGCCAACAAGAGCCAAGACGATAAGCCGCTTGGGAACAAAACGGATACCGAGAAGCACGCAAGCAAAGACCCCGAGGCCAAAAAGCGCAAAGCCAAGGTGCCGCGAGGCGGGCACCGCGTCAGCATTCCAGATCCCTCCCAACCCCAGCAGCGCGCCGAGGGTGCCCACGGCTTCTTCAGCGCGCGGAGCAAAAGCTTTTGCTGCAGCCAGCGGGTTCATATCCTGTCCGCCGCGAAATGTCGCAATGATGCCAGGAATAGCCCACGGCAGGAGATACAGCACGCCCAGGCCAAGGGTTACTAGGCGATGCTTATTCATACACACTAAGGCCACAGTGATGCCGACGAGCGCGCCAGTGGGCGTTAGCGACGCTACAAATACCAAAAGCCACACCAGCAGTACGCGCCCGTTGAAAGCGGCGGCAGCAATCAGTGGCAGAAGCCAGGCGGCAATTACCACCGACCAATGGCCTTGCAAGAGCCTTTCGATGACAAAGGGGTTGGCGACTGCCAATGCGATCGCGGATAGTGTGGGAAGAAGTTCTTTATTGCTTAGCCACCACGCGCCCGTGGCGGCACCTACAGCGGAAGCAACCATCAGGGCTTTGACCACCCAGGTCGCAGGCATCACTACAGCGATAATGCTTAAGAAACCATCTTGTGGCGCATTGCGGGCAAAGAGATCACCACCGCCGAAATTCGACGCCGTCATCTGTGGGTAATCCAAGACGAGCATGTCGCGCCACGCTAATTGACC
>Ga0209487_1004004_pt1 | contig 11454 bp, 8 predicted proteins | sample Poulit2012_FD_187524 | JGI IMG/M metagenome (GOLD analysis project Ga0209487, IMG submission 187524) | Agricultural soil microbial communities from Georgia to study Nitrogen management - Poultry litter 2012 (SPAdes) (version 2) | ecosystem: Environmental > Terrestrial > Soil > Agricultural land... | reverse complement strand
AGAGCATTACAAATACGGACTGTCGGATTAAGAGAATGGGGAAATCAGACATCAATGTATAATCGCTATGAAGCGACTCCTTATACAGCACTAGAAAGATTTCATGAAATATATCGTTTTAGGGAAAGTGATCAATTAGTAGATTTTGGTTGTGGGCGAGGGAGGGTTACGTTTTATATTCATAATCGATTTAACATCCCCGTAACAGGTATCGAAGCAAACGATAAAACTTTCGAGGAAGCACTTAAAAATAAACAAACTTACCGAAAAAAAAGAAAACATTTGAAAGCACCAATTACTTTACAATATGGACTTGCAGAGCAATATGATGTACATGAAAAAGACAATCGTTTTTATTTTTTTAATCCTTTTTCAGTCAAAATATTTAAAAAAGTAGTTATGAATATTTTAAAGTCTATGCAACAACATGAACGTGTAGTAGAATTAATCCTTTATTACCCGTTACCTGAATTCAAAGAATTTTTGCGTAGTCATACACCTTTTCAAATGATTAATAAAGTAAAAGTACCGAGTGAACATGGTAAGTATGGTAAGTTTGTTGTGTATCGTGCAAAAGGATCTTAAAAAAAGTTTAATTATAAAAAGCGGTTTTTCATTTCCGGTGTTGGTACCATACATTGGTCTTTTTTCCCAAACCATTTATAACGATTTTTGGCAATGAAATGATAAAAAAGGTTGCGAATTGGTCGGGGAATAATAATGAATAGGTAAAGGAATGGCCATACACCCGTTAAATTTTTGCATATTCGAAGGGCAGCAGTGGATTGAGTATAAATTTTATTATCCTCTATCAAAACAACTGTTGAATCATTTGGACGATTCCCAATAGACCTATCTAGCAGATCCTGGGCAATGTTACTTTGCAATGGGGCAAATTTAAACTTTGCCTTAGGGTCCCTTTTAATAATAAATTGAACATTCCATTCACAAAAATTGCACTCTCCATCAAATAAAATAATCCGCTCCATCCGTATTCCCTCACTTTTTGATGAAAAACCAAGCAACTCCAAAATTGAAATTGGGTTAAGTGTTTTAAATGTACTATCGATTTTACATTAAATTGTTTACTCTGAAAATCTTATATATACTGCACGCGGACCTTTCGTGTCATTGGATCTAAAAAGATTTCGCGATTGGTCATTTAATTATGCACCATTATCTGCAATGATAGAGATGTAAAGCAGTACTTTTCGTACTTCTATTTGAAAAAAGACGATCGTTTTCGATCGTCTTCAATAATTTTACGCTTTTTGTTTCAATTCTTCTTCTAGCTTTTTCAAACGTTGAGCTACTTCTTCCTCGGATAAATTATACTCTTTCACATATAAATTATGCTCACTTCTTCTACATTCATCCGTGCACCCACGTAAATATTTATGTTCATTTTCTTCAGAACAAATAATTTGTTTGTTACAGACCGGATTAGCACAATTTACATAGCGCTCGCACGGTTGTCCGTCAAAGTAATCAACACCGACAACGACATGTTCTGTACGATTAATTGGAACAGTTAATCGGTTATCAAATACGTAACAAAGTCCATCCCATAATTTCCCTTGTACTTCAGGATCTTTTCCATAAGTAACGATGCCGCCTTCAAGTTGTGCTACATCCTCAAAGCCTTCTTTTATAAGATAACCAGTAAACTTTTCGCAACGGATACCTCCAGTACAATACGTCAGGATGCGTTTGCCTTCAATTAAATGTTTATTTTCTTGTACCCATTTAGGTAAATCGCGAAACGTTTGAATATCTGGTCGAATGGCTCCACGGAAATGACCGACATCATATTCATAATCATTACGAGTATCTAGAATAACTGTATCCTCATCTTGCATCGCTTCATACCACTCTTTTGGACTTAAATAATCGCCTGTTAATTCAATTGGGTCAACAGGATCATCTAGCCGCAATGTAACTAGTTCTTTACGTGGTCTTACGTGCATTTTTTTAAAGGCATGTTCATGATGCGCGTCTATTTTAAAAAATATATCTTTAAAACGCGGATCACTATGCATCATTTCCATATACGTATTTGTTTGCTCAACTGTCCCTGAGACAGTTCCGTTTATTCCATTATGAGCGACTAAAATTCGACCCTTTAGACCAAGATCTTTACAATATTGTAAATGTTCCTCTGCGAATTGTTCGTGTTCTTCAATAGGAACAAATTTGTAATACAATAATACTTGATATTTCCCCATTTTCTTACCACCTACTATTTATATTTGCAAGATATAAATGTCCGGTGAGTGTTCCTCTTTTTACTACCTTGCAAGGAATTATTATACCATGATTTAAGCTTTTTATAAAATTAAAAAGGAATTGAAGTTGGTTATATTAGTTATAAATAATCAATTTTATATAGCAGTTTTTATCGTAGAAAAGAAAATTATAAGTGAGACTAAGATCAATAAGTGGGAACAGTTAATGAAAGAAAAAAATTCTTTCCGAACTTTATTAATAGTCTATTGTAAATCCAAAAGGAACAACCAAATAATTAGTTGTTCCATTATTGAAATAATTGAATTTTGTAAAATAAACTAATTATATGTGGACAATCCGCAACAACTAAAATTTAACTTTCACTAGTATCATTTATCTATATGCTGCAGAGAGTTTTCTAAGAAATTTGCTGCATAATCTAATGCTTCCTTATCAGAAAAAGTGCCAATAACTGCATTTTTTATAGCGATACCAAGTGCATGCTCAAAAGTTCTCTGATTTATAATTTCCCCTGATTTAGATAATACATTTTTGCTTTCCCCTAGCTTAATATTATCTGTAAAACTATGTAACCAAGGATATAAATCTATAATTTCTATGTTGCTATAAGTATTAGAACAAGGAGACATTCCGCCCATCATAGTAATTTCAGACGAAATAGACTCACTACAAGCCCAATTCAGAAAGGAATAAGCTTCATTTGGATATTTAGAATTTTTTGATATACCTAATACTCCTCCACCAAGCAAGGGCTTTTCCCCAGGAACTGTTGCATATCCTATTTTTCCAGCAACGGTCGAGTCTTGTGCATGGATAATATCCGCAGCGTGATTGGTATACACGATTGTCATAGCCGCTTTTCCAGAAGCGAAACTATTAACGGCAGATTCCCACCATTGACTTTCAGATATATTTGCATATTTTGAAGTTTCCATATAGTTATGAAGTGCTTCTAGAGCAGCTTTACTACGAAAGTCAACACGATTTTTATCGTTATATATGTTATTACTACTCAGAACTCTCGGTAGCCACTCACATGCTGTCGAACTTGGGTATCCAAGAGTTACAGTTGCGCCAAACTCGGTAGGCGAATATTCATTATAAGATTTAGTGAAAAAACGAGCGATTTTATTATATTGTTCAAAGGATTTGGGTATATCTAATTCATCTTTAGTTTGTTCATAAAAAGCTCGTCTATATTTTGCATTTTCAAACAAATCTTTTCGATAAAACATCATTTGTACGCTTGGGTCAAATGGTAATGCGTATACAGTATCATTTACGACTGAATAATTTTCTTTTAAATTCGGCAAAAATTGAGAAAAGACATTGTCGATATTTGCGTTAACCTTGTGTAATGGGAGTAGTGTTTTAGGTGCAAGCCATGGTAGCCAGGACATGTCCAGGCGAATGACATCATAAATACCAGTATCACCCATATTTTTAATAACATCATAGATTTCCGGCAAAGGGAATATATGGAAATTGACTTCAATACCTGTATGCTTTTTGAAAAAAGGCGTTAGTTTCATCAAAGCTTTTGATGAAGGACTGTCAAGAAAAAGTACATTTAATGTTTTTCCTCTATTCACGTTTAAAGGTGTAATAAACTGCTTTTTAAATCCATCAGAAGAAAGTAAAATTTCTTTTGGTGGACTACTTTTAGGATTTTCTAAATGTTTTACCAGTTTTTCACAAGTTTTTTTCCCTAACAATTTATAATTGAGTTGATAGTTTTCTACTTCCCTGTTCTGATAGGAACGGAGGGTCGATAGGCATATTAAATCAGGCCTTTTTGATAAAGATCCAAGTGAGTGTGCTGAAATGACTGCATCAATTAAAAAAGAACTAGAGGTAATAATCAGTTCTGGTTGATTGTTTTCAGCAAATAGATCAAAGGCTGTTTGGCTTATTTGATTTAAATGACTATCTATAACCCTATAATGAACATCTTTATGAATAACCGATTTTACACCATTTATAAAATCATTATTATTACTAAAAGAACGGTCTCCAGTAAAAATGGCTATATTTTTATAACCCTTTTTATTAGTATAATTACCGATGTCTACGCCAGAACTATAATAATCAAATCCCGCAAATTGATCCACATCTGTCTTTTTTCTTTCTAAGAAAATTGTATATGTGTCTTTCAATCCGGGTTGGTTATAATATTTATTTGTGTTTTTTAAGCAACTAACAGCTATAATTCCTTTGATTCGTAAGGCAATAATATCCATTAAGGCATCCTTTTCTATTGCAGGGATGTCATTAGTAATAAAGAGATTCGTCGTATATCCGTATTCTGCTGCTTGGGACTTAACATTCATGAAAATATCAATATACTCTGGGCTTTCAATATTAGGTAGAATTAGTGCAATAGTTTTACTGTCCCCCTGGCGTAAAACTTTGGCCTTAGCATTAATATTATATCCTAATTCTTTTGCAACTTTCTCAACAAGGAGAATCTTTTCTATGCTAACATTTCCTTTCTGATTTAATACATTCGATACAGTTCCTTGAGAAACACCGGCGGCCTTTGCGATGTCTTTAATTGTCACCAAGCAAATCACCTCATATTAATTAAACATATTTTCTTCTGATTTTTTGAAGCTTCTTTTGTGGTTGATATAACTGAATAAGTTCGTTAATTTTGTCAATGTTATCTTCATTAATTTGAATTATAATAAAATCTTTAGACATTCTATTATCTAAATACAATAGATAATAATTATGAAATAAATAATGCCCATGAATATTTTCAACCTTATAATGGGTAACTTCTGAAGATTGTCCCACTTTTATAGATATATTCGCTGAATCGAAATTAAAGTGTAAATTTTTATCGATTTGCTCGCTCAGTGAAGTGGTTATCTGTTCCCTCGTTTTGATTGTGTATCTTATAAGAAAAATCATAGATATAAAAGTAATAATACTAATAATTATAAGGATTAAATCTATGTTACTCGAAGTCTTCATGTAATTAATGGTCATATAAACGCCCATGATAATACTAGTTATACAAAGTGAAATAATGGAGGGTAATTTAAATATTTGTTTTATGATGTTGATACCAATTTCATAATCTGTTTTAGTAATTTTATTGGAAATTGATAATTTTTCCACTAAGTATTTACTCCTTCCTTGTGAACTTTAAAAGATTTAGGGAGTTTTATTGTGTTGTTTTAAAGAAGTCTATCAATTTAAATATAAAAAAGTATTTAACTTTACAGAACAAAGCGAACTTATTGTATTTAATAAAGTAGTAAGAGTAATTATTGTTATTTAGTTAACGTACATTATACAGGATTAGATTCGGAATTTCATTTTTAAAAAACAAATTGTAGGCCTCTAGAGAAGCGGGGTGTACAATTTATTATCGTTCATACATATTATATTATTTTAAGCTTACACAGTATAGTTGAATCGTGTCAATTAATTCGCTGAAAATGACAGAGTGAATTAAAATAAATAAAAATATTGACACGTTTCAATTACTGATATATAATTTTTATTAAATTCACAGATTCTACAAAAAATAAATAAAGGAGGGGCAATTATTGACACAAGTAACGTATGGGGAAAGTGTTTACCAAAAATTAAATGAAGATGGAAGCGTAAGACATTATCCTGGAAATAGCGTTGTTTTGATGGTGGAGAAAGATAATGATATATATACACATTTAAAATATGCGACTAGACGTTTGAAGGAAATGGGAGTTAGTGAAAAATTTATGATGCTACCTCCATCTAGTTACCACATGACCGTAATACAAGGTGTAAATGATCAAGTAAGAAAAAAAGAGTATTGGTCAAGTTTTAAGGATATAAATACGCCTTTAGCAACAATGAATCACTTTTTTCAACAAAAGATAAAGGAAGTTCAATCATTTAAACAAGTATCTATGTCATTTGATCATATCAAATTGGACAATAATGACTTACGAATTAATCTGAGACCTAAAAATGATAATGAAAATCAAAAATTAAGAAATTACAGAGACAGAGTGTCGGAAAAATTTGGTGTAAAATTACCTAACCATGATACTTACTCATTCCATATAACGCTAGGATATGTTTGGAAATTACCAGACAAGGAAGAATCTCATATATTAGAAAGATACATAAAAGAAATGAATGATTATTTACAAAGTATAAATAAGGAATTTGAGCTGACAAATCTAGTATTTGTTTGTTATAAGGACATGTTTGACTTTCCGGGTGATTGTCATAATAAGGAAGCCACCAGTTAGGTTATTTAATTAATCCACATAAAAGGGGTGGGAATATGGGAGAAAGATTAGTAAATGGTTTTTTTCTATTATGTTCGTTGATTTATTTAGCTTCAGCTAGTCAACTAACCTTCGGGACTTCTAGTTACCCTAGATCCGGTTTTGTACCTATAATTGTAGGGGTAATTGCAACCGTTTTCTCTATTATTTTATTTATTAATTCTATGAAAAAAAAGGACAACTCAGAAGAAGCAGTCCTTGTGGTGGACTTCAAAAAGCTTTTTAAGATAATTGGCGTCTTACTAACTTATGTCCTATTGATAAAGTATTTGGGATATGTTGTTTCTACATGTGTAGCATTGTTCATTATTTTAAAAATAGCTGAAGTGAGAGGGAAAATTATTCCTTTGATAATTGCTACAAGTAGTGGAGTTGGTTTGTTTTTATTATTTGATGTAGCACTTAAGATTCCACTTCCATAATGGCTTAGAAAGGAGAAAAAATGGATAACTTCTCATCTTTATTATTAGGGTTCGAGGTAATTTTTAATACCGAAATTATCATTGCGGCAATAATAGGGGTCTGTGTTGGTACGCTTATTGGTGTACTGCCTGGAATAGGGACAACCGGTGGAATGGCACTACTTTTACCGATTACGTTTACTTTGAATCCCACTGCAGCAATTGTTATGTTGGCTGCAATTTATTACGGTGCAATGTACGGTGGTTCAACTACCTCAATTCTCGTTAATGTTCCCGGAGAAGCTGCGTCAGTAATGACAACGCTTGATGGTCATCCAATGGCTAGAAAAGGAAGGGCGGGTGCAGCATTAGCGATTACAACGATTGCTTCATTTATCGCTGGAACATTTGGTGTAGTTGCCCTTTCATTTTTTGCACCAGTTTTATCTAGAGCTGCACTTGCATTTGGTCCACCAGAGTATTTTGCAATTGCTCTTCTAGGATTGATTATTTTATCAAATTTAGTCGGAAATCAACCGATGAAATCAATGCTCATGGTTTTATTTGGGGTAATGATTAGTACGATTGGTCTAGATCAAATCTCAGGAGTTGAGCGGCTTGACTTTGGTGTTGACCCTTTGTTAAGGGGGATCAGCTTTACTGTTATAGCAATGGGTGTATTTGGTATAAGCGAAATTTTATATACGCTTACCAAGAAGAAAAGTGAAGATGATTTTGAAATTCAAAAGATAAGGTTAAGAGATTTATACCCGACAAAACAAGAGTTGAAGCGTACTGTTATGCCAATTGCTAGGGGTGGAATTGTTGGCTTTTTAGTAGGACTCCTTCCGGGACCAGCTGCTACACTTGGAACTTTCTCCTCTTATGCACTTGAAAAAAAGGTTAGTAAACATCCAGAAGAGTTTGGTCACGGGGCAATTGAGGGGATTGCTGGCCCAGAGGCGGCAAATAATGCAGCAAGTTCTGCAACAATGGTTCCATTATTGTCATTAGGGCTCCCATTTTCACCACCAATGGCATTGTTACTAAGTGGTTTTATTATTCATGGTATTACCCCAGGGCCATCATTAATAACTCAGCATCCAGATATGTTTTGGGGATTAATTGCAAGTATGTATATAGGAAACGTATTTTTAGTTATTATCAATTTACCATTTGTAGGAGTTTTTGCTTCATTATTAAAAATTCCTATCAAAATATTAATGCCAATTATTATTATTATTAGTTTTACAGGAGCATTTGCTGTAAACTATAGCGTTTTCGACTTATTCCTATTATTGCTCTTTGGTGTGTTTGCATTTTTTGTACGAGACTTTGGATTTAGTATGGCTCCGTTAGCGGTTGGTGTCGTTCTTGGCCCTGTACTTGAAGAAGGATTAGTTCAAGGCTTAATCATTGGTAACGGAAATTTTATAGAAATGGTTTCCCGCCCTATAGCCGGACCGATTATAGGAATTGCAATTGCGGTACTTTTATTTAATTTCATTACACAAATAATTAAATATTTTAGAAAAGGGGTAGTTCAAAAATGAAAAGGATAATTTATAATGTTTTGTTTGTCGCTATATTAGCTATGCTACTCACTGCATGTTCTCAAGATTCGGAGGGAGCCGATTTTCCAAGTAAGCCAATCCGATTCCTTATTCCTTTTGATCCAGGCGGAAGCTCTGATTTAATGGTTCGATCAATGGAAACATTATCAGACAAATATTTAGGTGAGAATATGATCATTGAGAATAAAGGTGGAGCAGGTGGAACGATAGGTTGGAATGAACTTGCGACTAAGGAAGCAGATGGTTATACGATTGGAAGTGCAAATACAAGTATGATCCTCCAACCACTGTATGGAGAAACAAAGTATGATTATATGGAAGAGTTTGAAGCGATTGCGTTGGCAGCAACTATTCCAATTGTAATTGTAGTACAATCTGATTCACCATTTGAAACGATAGAAGATTTAATAGATTATACGAAATCAAATCCTTCGGATATTAAATTTGGACATGCAGGTCTTGGTTCAGTAACTCATGTAGCTGGGGAAAAGTTTGCTCTTGAAGCTGGAATTGAAATGGAACAAGTACCTTTTTCTGGTGGAGGACCAGCACTAACAGCGCTACTTGGAGGTCATGTTGATTTATTAGTTGCGAACACAGGAGAGGTTAAGTCTTTAGTGGAATCAGATGAAGTAAGAGTATTAGCTACGACTCAAGAAGACGCTATAGAAGATGAAGTTTTTGCGGATGTTCCAACCTTAATTGAAAAAGGGTTTGATGTAAATCTTCAAGTATGGCAAGGTATTGGTGCGCCGAAGGGTATCCCATCTGATATAAAGGAAGTATTAGAAAAAGGATTTGAAGAAATAATTAACGATCCTGAGTTTATTGAAGAAGCTGAAAAAATTGGTATTGATGTAAATTATATGGATGCAGATGAATTTGAAGAATTATGGGAATATCAACGTGGGGTATTTAGTGAGGTTGTAGAAGAAGCAGGTATTATTGATTTAATTAAGCAATAAAAGTTCAAGAACTTTTTAAAGGAAGTAGTCCAAAGACAGAACTTTAACCTAGTCTCTTGGTGAAAAAAACCGAAACACAAGGTCGGGCTATTAATAACGTGGAAATTATCCCTGGTATTAGTAGCCGGACCGATTATAGGAATTGCAATTGCGGTACTTTTATTTAATTTCATTACACAAATAATTAAATATTTTAGAAAAGGGGTAGTTCAAAAATGAAAAGGATAATTTATAATGTTTTGTTTGTCGCTATATTAGCTATGCTACTCACTGCATGTTCTCAAGATTCGGAGGGAGCCGATTTTCCAAGTAAGCCAATCCGATTCCTTATTCCTTTTGATCCAGGCGGAAGCTCTGATTTAATGGTTCGATCAATGGAAACATTATCAGACAAATATTTAGGTGAGAATATGATCATTGAGAATAAAGGTGGAGCAGGTGGAACGATAGGTTGGAATGAACTTGCGACTAAGGAAGCAGATGGTTATACGATTGGAAGTGCAAATACAAGTATGATCCTCCAACCACTGTATGGAGAAACAAAGTATGATTATATGGAAGAGTTTGAAGCGATTGCGTTGGCAGCAACTATTCCAATTGTAATTGTAGTACAATCTGATTCACCATTTGAAACGATAGAAGATTTAATAGATTATACGAAATCAAATCCTTCGGATATTAAATTTGGACATGCAGGTCTTGGTTCAGTAACTCATGTAGCTGGGGAAAAGTTTGCTCTTGAAGCTGGAATTGAAATGGAACAAGTACCTTTTTCTGGTGGAGGACCAGCACTAACAGCGCTACTTGGAGGTCATGTTGATTTATTAGTTGCGAACACAGGAGAGGTTAAGTCTTTAGTGGAATCAGATGAAGTAAGAGTATTAGCTACGACTCAAGAAGACGCTATAGAAGATGAAGTTTTTGCGGATGTTCCAACCTTAATTGAAAAAGGGTTTGATGTAAATCTTCAAGTATGGCAAGGTATTGGTGCGCCGAAGGGTATCCCATCTGATATAAAGGAAGTATTAGAAAAAGGATTTGAAGAAATAATTAACGATCCTGAGTTTATTGAAGAAGCTGAAAAAATTGGTATTGATGTAAATTATATGGATGCAGATGAATTTGAAGAATTATGGGAATATCAACGTGGAGTATTTAGTGAGGTTGTAGAAGAAGCAGGTATTATTGATTTAATTAAGCAATAAAAGTTTAAGCGTTTTGTCGTTTAGGAAAAAGGAGTTATTATGCGTATTATTGAACAGTATATAAAAGGAAAAAAAGATGGTAATTGTGAAGATGGATTATTAATAACAGAAGATTTTGTTTCTGTTATTGATGGTGTTACATCAAAATCTAATTATAGATTAGACGATATGACGACAGGCCAAATTGCGGTAAAAATAATAAAAGAATCTATTAAAAACTTTAATTCTAATATTACTTATAAGCAAGCAATCGATAAGCTTACTCAGTCAATTCGCCAATTTTACATTGAAGAAGATATGTTAGAGATTGCTAAAAAAAACACAACGAATAGACTAGCGGCATGTGCGATCATATTCAGCAAAAAAAAAGAAGAGATATGGATTATTGGAGATTGTCAGTATATGGTTGATGGTGAGCATTATGAAAATCCAAAAGTTGTAGATGAAATTATTTCAGAAGCTAGATCTCTTTTTGTAGCCTCAGAGCTAAAAATGGGAAAAACGTTGGATGAAATGATGGAATTCGACTCCAGTAGAGAATATATTCTACCATTAATAAAAAGGGGAGCAACGTATCAGAATGACCAATCAAATAATCAATATTCTTACGCAGTTATCGATGGTTTTGATGTAACAGAAAAAGATGTACAAGTAGTCAGTACACGCAATGCAGAAGAAATTGTTTTAGCAAGTGATGGATATCCAAAGCTTTTTCCTACATTATCGGAAACGGAAAAATATTTGCAGTATATATTAAAAGTAGATCCTCT
>Ga0209487_1004002_pt1 | contig 11457 bp, 7 predicted proteins | sample Poulit2012_FD_187524 | JGI IMG/M metagenome (GOLD analysis project Ga0209487, IMG submission 187524) | Agricultural soil microbial communities from Georgia to study Nitrogen management - Poultry litter 2012 (SPAdes) (version 2) | ecosystem: Environmental > Terrestrial > Soil > Agricultural land... | reverse complement strand
GGACCAAGTCCCGCCTTGGCGCATGTAGAAGGTGTAGACCGTCTCGTCCTCGGAGACCTCCCAATCCTCCGCCGCAGCCGGAACGGCGCCGGTGCTCTCCTCATCAGCGAAGACCAGCCCCTCCAACAGACCGGAGGGCACCACACGCATGGCATTGTTCACATAGTGCGGATCGAGAGAGTCGATCGCGCCGCTGAGCATCATCCGGATAGTGCCCGAGGGCCCACCATTCCCGCCGTCGTCGTCCCCGGCGTTGGAGTCGGCCGAGCCGGCCGAGTCACCGGAGAAACCGCACCCACTGACGACCAGCGCGGTCGCGCTGAGGCCTCCGCCGAGGAAGTACCGCCGTTTGACATTCAGCTCACTGCTATCCATTTTTGATTCTCTCCTTCGGGACCACATCGTCCCTGTCCAGCGGCATGAGAAAAGGCTCGGAAGCTCATTCCTCCTCGAGCCCGGTTCGTACGGGCAGTACTGCGGCCAGCAGGTTCTGGGTGTATTCGTCTTCGGGGTTGCGGAAGACTTCTTCGGTGACGTCGAACTCCATCACCTTGCCCGACTGCATCACCATGATTTCGTGGGCGAGCCGTTCGGCGACGGCAAGGTTGTGGGTAATCAACAACATCGCGAACCCGAGCTGTTCCTGCAGGCCGGAGAGCAGGTCCAGGACCTGCACCTGAACTGAGGCATCCAGAGCCGAGGTGGGTTCATCGGCCACTAGGAACTTCGGTTCCAGGGCCAGCGCGCGGGCGATCGCCACCCGCTGTTGCTGACCACCGGAGAGCTGGCGCGGGTACATGTCCAGGTAGGCAATATCCAGTTCCACCAGCCGCAGCAGTTCGACGGCCTTCTCGCGGCGCTCTTCCTTATCGCCGATCTTATTGATCCGCAGCGGTTCGCCGATATTCTCCGACACCGTCGATGACGGCAGCAGCGAACCGTACGGGGACTGGAACACCATCTGCATATCGCGGCGCTTGCGGCGCAGTTCCTTAGGATGCAACTCCCCCAGCACCTCACCGTCGAACCTCACCTGCCCGGAGGTCGGCTCCACCAGGTGCAGTGCCAGACGCGCCAGGGTGGACTTACCGGACCCGGACTCGCCCACCACGCCCAGAGTGCGTCCGGGTTTGAGGGTGAAGGAGACATCGTCCACAGCCACCACGTGTCCGCCGCGGCTGCTGAAAACCTTGGTCAGGTTCTCTGCGGCGACCAGCGGCTCAACATCCGGTTCGGATTGCTTTTCAGAGACATCCACCCCGACGTCGAGTGCGGAGTTGATCAGCATCCGGCTGTAGTCGTCGCTGGGATTCTGCAGCAGGCTGTTGATCGGCGCTTCCTCGATCAACCGGCCATCGCGAAGGACGACGGCGTCCTCGCAGACATAGCGCGCCACGCCCAGATCGTGGGTGATCATGATCATCGCCATGCCCATATCGCGCAGGTGCACCAGCAGATCCAGGATCTGCTTCTGCACGGTGACATCCAGGGCGGTGGTGGGCTCATCGGCGATGATCAGTTGCGGCCGGGCGATCATCGCCATCGCGATCATCGCCCGCTGGCGCATCCCGCCGGAGAGCTGGAACGGATACATCCTGATCCGTCGCTCAGGTTCCGGGATACCCACCTCGCCGAGGGCCTCCACGGCGCGCTTATAGGCCGTCGCCCGATCAGTGATCCCGTGCCAGAGCAGCGCCTCGGCCAGTTGGCGCCCGAGCGGCACCGAGGGGTTGAAGGCCTCCATGGCATTCTGGAAGACCATCCCGACCTGCGCCCCGCGGACCTTGCGCACCCGCGACTCGGGGATCTTCAGCAGATCCTGGGGTGTCTCACCCTGGGGTGCGAGCACCGCTGAGCCTTCCACCCGGGCATTCCCGGGCAGCAGTCCCAGAATCGAACGCATCGAGACACTCTTGCCACTGCCGGATTCCCCGACGATCGCCAGTGCTCCCTGGTGCGCCAGCGAGATATCCAGATCATGGACCACATCCTTGCGGCCGCTGGGCAGCTCGAACCCGACCCGCAGGCCGGAAATGTCCAGGAGCGGGGCCTTGGCTTGGGCTCCCTCGCTCGCGGCTTCAGCTTTCGTCGACGTCGAAGGCATCCCGAACTCCATCTCCTACCCAGGTGAACGCGAGCATGATCAGCGTGAATATGGCAACCGGCCAGCCGATCAGGTGCGGATTGCTCTGCACGAATGTGTACCCGTCGATGATCATCGTTCCGATACTCGGCAGCGGCGGTGCCACACCGAGACCCAGTAGCGCCAAACCAGACTCAGCGAGCATGTTCCCCGGGATCCCGAAGCTGGTGCTGACCAGCACCGGCCCCATCGCTCCCGGCAGCATGTACCGCATCACTAACGTCCAGCCAGTGGCACCCATAGCACGGCCCGCCTCGACGAACTCCAGGCTCTTCATCCGCAGGATCTGCGCGCGCAGCAACCTGGACAGCCCTACCCAACTGGCGATGGTCAGGGCCAGGATGACCGCCCAGGTGCTGCGACCCAGCACCGCCACCAGCAGCACCGCGAACAGGTACCCGGGAAAGGCGAACATCACGTCGGTGCCGGCCATCAGCCACTGGTCGATTCGCCCGCCCTTGTAGCCCGCAAGCAGCCCGACCGCGAAGGAGATGATCAGCGAGAGCAGCTCAGCCACGATCGCGATGAACAGTGCGGTGCGCAGACTGAAGATCACCCGGGAGAGGATGTCTCGGCCCAGGATGTCGGTGCCCAGCAGGTGCCCGGGCGAGCCCGTCGGCAGGAACTCATCACCCGGGTGCAGGGTCGCGTAGTGATACGGCGCGAGCCACGGTGAGAACACTGCCACCAAGCACGCCACGATCACGATGAACAGCCCGAGAACCCCGAGCTTATTGCGCCGGAACCGGGCGATTCGACGGGACCACTCACTGCGCGGTTTACCCGGATGGGCGGCATCAGCGGTGATATCGGCCGCGGTCATAGTGCACCTCCGCCTTGACTGGTCCGTTGGGTCGAGCTCGCCGCTGCCGGTTTGACCCCGCCCTTCTTCACGATGTCTTCCCCGGTCTTGGTCAGGTTCAGACTGGCTCGCACTCGTGGGTCGAGCATGGCGTAGATCAGATCCACCACCAGGTTCATCACCATCAGCAACGCGGCGAAGAACAACGTCGACCCCATCAGCAGCGGCATATCACGCTGCACCGCCGCCTCGGTGAAGTACCGACCCAGCCCGGGGACCCCGAACAGTGACTCCACGAAGATGGTGCCGGTGGCCAGCGCGGCGAACATCGGTCCCAAAATGGTCACCAGCGGCATCATCGAGTTGCGCAACACATGGCGCATCATCACAGTGCGGAACCGCCCGCCCTTGGCCTTGGCAGCCACCACATACTCTTCGCGCAGGTTCTCCAGCACCGAATTGCGCACATACCGGGACAGAACCGCCAGTGGGGAGGCGCCGAGGGCGATGATCGGCAGGATCGCGTTCTCCACACCCCGCCAACCGAATGGTGGCAACACACCCAGCCAGGCCGAGAAGATCAGCACCAGTACCAATCCGGCCAGGTAGTTGGGGATGCCGTGTCCCAAAGTGGCCAGGAACATCGTGCCCGAGTCCCAGATCGTCTTACGACGCACCGCCGCCAAAATACCGAGCGGCACAGCGGTGAAGATGGCGAACAACACGGCCCCCACGGCCAAACCAGCCGAGATCGGGAAGGCTCGGATGATGATGTCCTCGACCGTCATGTGCGGATAACGATAGGTCGGGCCCATCTCCCCGGTGACCACACCACCCATAAACTGCAGGTACTGCTGCCACACCGGCACATCCTCGCCGTAGCGAGCCTCCAGGCTGTCGGTGTGCTGAGTGGTGGCCTCCTGAGCCAAACCCACTGTGCCACCACCAATCGCCTGGATGCTGGCGAAGTCACCCGGTGCGAACTGCAGCAGACTCCACGTCAGCAGCGACACCGCCACCAGACACAAGATGACGCGAACAAACCGTCGCGCAATGAATGCGGCTACCTTCACGTGTTCCCTCCTTCGCTGCTCACGTTGACTGAATTCTGGCTGTGGCTGTGTCGCGACCCGACCCGGGCCGCCGAGCACTCACGCATCGAGGGTGAGGTACTTGTAGTAGATGAACTCCGGGGATGGGCGCAGTTGGAACCCGCCGATGTCCTCGGACACCACGAAGGACCAGGCGTCCCAGGTCAGCGGATAGACCCAGGCCGACTGCTCGCGGATCTGAGCGGCTTCGAGGAACTTGGCCAGGCGGGTATCAGCATCCAGTTCCGCGGCGGCTTCGGCGGCCAGGTCGCTGAAGGCGACGGTGTCGGGGTCGGCATGTTCGCGCATGAAGGCACCGAGGGCTTCTGCCTTCTCGGCTCCGTCCATGGAGTCATCGGCCTCGATGTCCTGATAGGCCATGAAGTCATCGGCGGACAGGCTGGCCTGCATCATGAAGTCCGGGCCGAAGATGTTGTTGATCCAGTTGTTCATCGTGGAGATCCCGCCGAAGCTGCCCGGGCGCACGTGAATGAGCGAGTCATCCTCCACCGGCTGGGTCAGGCTCTCCGAGTGCACGCCCGCTTCCAGGACGTCGATATTCACCTCGACGCCGAAGACCTCGGCCCACTGGTCGGCCAGTAACACCGTGGTCTCCCCTTCGGAGGAGGACTGGATGCGGATATTGGGCAGGTCATCGCCGTAGCCCGCCTCATCCAGCAGATCCCGGGCGGCGTCCGGGTCATAGCTGACCGCGATCGACTCATCCCACCCGGGCACGGTGTTGCCCGGAATCAACGAGGTGCCGGGCTCGAATGTCGTCGATGCGGCGGCAGCCAGCGCCTCTCTGTCGATGGCCATCGACAGGGCCTGGCGCACCCGCTGGTCCCGGGCTGCCTCGTGCCCGCCGTACATGTACCGGAGGTAGCTGACGGCGTAGCCGGGCACCTGGACCAGTTGTTCCTGCAGGTCCTCACGCTGTTCGACCACGGTGGCCTCGGCGACTGCGGCGTCGATCTCCCCGCTGGTGAAGGAGGCCAGGGCAGCGGTGTTGTCCATGCCCAGGAGCATCTCGATGGACCGCAGGCCCACGTTTTCGTAGTCCCAGTACGTCTCGTTCGCCTCCATCTGCAGGGACGACGTCGGATCCCACCTGGTGGGTACGAAGGCACCGTTGCCGACCCAGTTCTCCGGCTCCATCCAGGCTTGCGCGTCTTCTTCAACGCTCGCCGGGTGCACCAGCACCATCGAATAGTGCGACATCATGATCAGGAAGTCGGCATTCGGGGCTTCCAGCTCAACCTCGAGGGTGGACTCATCCAGGGCCCGCACACCCACCTCGTCCCAGTCATCGATGGCGCCGGTCATGTGATCCACTGCGCCCTTGATGCCGATCCCGGTCAGGTAACTGGAGGCACCGGTGGTGTAGGTCGAACCCGCGCCGGTCGGGGTCAGCAGCCGCCGGAAGGACCATTCTGCGTCATCGGCGGTGACCGGGTCGCCGTTGGACCAGGTGGCCCCCTCACGCATGGTGAAGGTGTAGAGAGTCTCGTCCTCGGAGACCTCCCACGACTCCGCTGCCGCTGGGAGGACATCGGTGACGTCCTCATTGGAGAAGACCAACCCCTCCAGCAGACCGGCCGGAACCACGATCATGGCGTTGTTGACGTAGTGCGGGTCCAGGGAGTCGATCGTGGCCGGCGTCAGCCGTAATGTGGCAGAACCCGAGGGGCCACTGCCGTTGCCGTCCTCGGTATCGCTGTCCGCCGATGAGCCCCCCTCATCGAAACTACATCCCGCAAGGGCCAACGCTGTGGCGCTGACCCCGCCCCCCAGGAACAACCGACGCTTCAATCGGACGTCGCTGTGATCCATGACTGCTCCTTTGGGACCGACTCTGGCCCGGGCTCTGGGACCAGCTCTGGTCCCAAGTACTTGATACAGAAAGCGATATCTTGCAATCGCTTGCACGTCAGACTAACGGGGGTTGCTGGCATGGTCAAGGCGCGCCGGAGCGATGTTCACAACTCGTTACATTCGCCCGACATTCGCGCGCCGATGCCGCCCCCACCCCTTCACCCCGACCGGACCTATTGACGTGCAATCGCTTGCATGGAAGCCTGGCTGGCAACTGCAGCAGTGTCTGCCGCCACGTTCCCGCCGGCACCGCCGCGTGGCTGGGCCGTGGGGGTAGGTGCTGCATCGTCTGCGACGAGACAAGGATGTCGATGAATCCGCTTCGAACCGCTGCCGCAACTACTGGCGCACTCGCATTGGGTCTGACCCTGATGGCGGGTACAGATCTGGGCACGGTCGCCCATGCTGAACCGCCGCCCGAGCCCGAGGTCGCACCAACCCAAGAGGCCCCACCGGAGGTGACCGACCACGGCGTAGCCCTGGAGTCGATCAATTTCCAAGGCTCCGGCGCCATCGAGACCCTGGCCGACGGCAGGGAGGTGGCCTACATCTTCAACAGCGGCCAGCCGATCAGCCTGAACGTGTTGGATATGGGGACCCGAGAGGTCATCGACCGGCATGAGTTGGGCGATCACGCAACGTTCGCCTCGCGGGTGGTCGACGAAGAAGACGACACCCTCTACTTCTCGGTCCGTTCTCCCAATGACGGCTCGCTGTTCAGCTACGACCCCTACGCCCAGGAAGTCACCCAACTGGCCACCGGGGTAGCGGACGAAGATTTCCTGCGTTCGATGATCATCATGGACGGGGTCATTTACGGCTCCACTTACCCCAACGCCAAGGTCTTCTCCTATGACTTGGAGACCGGCGAAATCCACGACTACGGCACCGTCGAGGAGGACTCGGCCTACGCCTGGGGCTTCGAGGAGGTCAACGGCAACCTGTGGGTCGGTACCGGCACCACCCCGCGGCTCCGTGAAGTAAACCCAGAAACCGGGCAGATCACCGATATCGAGCTACCCGAGCACATGACCGGTGATGACAAGGACTTCATCCACGACATCATCCGCCGCGATGATCTGGTCTTCATCCGCTCATCCCCGTCCGGTAGCCAGAACCTGGCGATCTATGACCTCGAAGCCGATGACTGGTGCTGCCAGAACGTGGAACTGATGGGCACGTGGACCTTGGACTCCTACGACGACAAGTTCTATTACATCGTGGGCACCGAGGTCCGGGGCTATGACCTACAGACCCGCGAGGACTTCTCGATCGGCTGGAACGAGTCCAACATGGCCGGCGAACAGTCCGGCAGCGGAGGCATGCAACTGGTCGAGCTGGACCGGGAGGACTACCCGGGCGAGACACTGATGGGTTTCCGGGATGGCGTGATCTGGTACTACAACCTGGAGAACCAGAGCGGTGAGGTCATCGAACTGCCCGTCGAGGGCGCGCCGGCCACGATCCAGTCCGCTGGGATGGGTCCGGACGGGCAGCCCTACATCGGGGCCTACCTGAGTTCGGGGATCATGTCCCGCGTCGATCACGACAACGGCGAGGTCGAAACGCTCGAGGGCCCTGACCAGGGTGATGCCGTGCAGGCGGTGGGCGATCACCTCGTCATCGGTACCTACTCCGGTGCGGGTTTCTATGCCGGTCAGATGGATCAGGAGTGGGAGTGGGAGACCAACCCCGAGCACCTGTTCTCCATCGGCCGCGAGGCCGGTCAGGACCGGGTCTCCGACATCGTCGACGCCGATGGTCTGGCCGCGGCGGCCACCATCCCCAACTACGGAGAACTGGGCGGGGCCCTGGTGCTCTTCGACCCTGCCGGCGGCGACCCGCAGATTCACCGCCACGTGGTCGAAGACCACAGTGTGGTCTCCCTGGCCTACCAGGACGGGGTGATCTACGGCGGTACCTCGATCCACGGCGGTATCGATTCCACCCCGGCCGATGGGCCTGCCGAGTTGTTCATCTGGGACGTGCAGGCGCAGGAGCGCATCGACTCCGTCGTCGCTGATGAGTCCGCAGACATCATCCACACCCTCACCTTCGACGACCAGGGCCGGCTGTGGGGGATGACCGATAGCGGCACCATGTTCGAATTCGACACCGAGACCCGCGAGGTCCAGAACAGCGTGAGCACCGGACTGGCCAACTCCAACATCTGGGGGCGGACCAGTGAGATGGCGCCGAACCCGATCGACGGGCTCATCTACGGCAACGCCGCATCGCGGATCTTTACCTTCGACCCGGAGTCTCACGACTTCACCATCCTGGACTCGGAATCCGTCCGGTACTCCACGGTCCACGAGGACGGCACGTTCTATTTCACCGACCGCACTAACGTCTACAGCTTCTTCCCCGAAGCAGGGGCGGCCTGTGATGAGACGATCACCGGCAGCCACAATGCAGGCCTGGTGATCGATACCGGCACCGTGTGCATCGAAGACGCCGACGTGCGCGGCGGTATCGACGTCGGTGCCCAGGCCTCGGTAGTGATGACCGACTCCGCAGTCCGGGGCCCGGTCACTGCCACCGGCGCCGAGCGGGTGCAGATCTCCGGGAATGACCTACGCGGACCGGTACGCCTCGAAGGCACGGCCACCGCTGTGCAGGTGGACGCCAACGAGATCCGCGGACCACTCGCCGTCAACGACTCCCCCACCCAAACCGCGGCCGTGATCAGCGACAACCTCATCCGCGGTCCGCTGCAGTGCACGGGTAACCTCATCGACCCGGTGAACGAGGAGGCGTCCAACACCATCCACGGCCGGGCCGGGGGCCAATGCGCAGGACTCTGAGCTAGCTGACCAGCCCAGGGCTCACACCCTCGCCGAACCCGGGTTGCTGCGGCCTAGCCACAGTATTAGCCGCAGCATCCCGGGTTATTAGCCGCAGCATCCCCGGGTCGGTCGCGGCGGGCCGGCGCTCGAGAAGTCCGGAGCCGCCCAGTTCGGCAAGCCGGGGGCGGGCCGGCCTTGACTGACCGCCAGACCAACACATACCGTTGAAGAAAGGGTTTTCTCGCGATCGATGCCCGACGATGAGATTCACCTACGCACCGCGCTGCGTGACGCACCGAACCTCGTTCGACCGACCACCAACCACCAACCACCGACCACGAAGGAACATCAGTGACCACCGCTGTACCCACGGGCCCGCCAGAACCGCTGGCCTACCCCGCCACCGAAGCCGCACTTGATGAGGCTCTGTCCATTCCCGCCCCCGGCGTCGGCAAGGCGCTGGCCGCAGTCAACGGCGACATCGTTCTCCTCGGCGCCGGCGGAAAGATCGGCCCGACGATGGCCCTGATGGCTCGCCGAGCCCTGGATGAGGTCGGCTCCAATGCCAAGGTGATCGCGGTCTCCCGGTTCTCCGACCCCGCGGTGCGCGATCTGCTCACCGACGCCGGTGTCGAGGTGCAGCGCGCCGACCTGTCTGTCTCGGAGAACTACGCCGACCTGCCCGACGCCGGGGCGATGTTCTTCCTGGCCGCGATGAAGTTCGGCACCACCGGTGCCGAACACGCCACCTGGTGGTCCAACGCCGCGATCCCGGCGATGGTTGCCGATCGCTACCGGGGCGTGCCCTCGCTGGTCTACTCCACCGGCAACATCTACCCGCTGAGCCCGCTGGCCCAGGGTGGTTCGCTGGAGAGCGATCAGCCCGAGCCGCTGGGTGAGTACGCCCAGTCCTGCTTGGCCCGCGAGCGAATCTTCACCAACGCCGCCCACACCTGGGACACCCCCGTCTCGATCTTCCGACTGAACTACGCCTGCGAGCTGCGCTACGGCGTGATCGCCGACATTGCCGTGAAGATCGCCGACGGCGAGCCGATCGATGTGTCCATGCCTGCGGTCAATGTGGTCTGGCAGGGCGATGTCACCTCCTGGGCACTGCGGTCGATCGAACTGGCCGGTGTGCCCCCGCACATCCTGAACGCCACCGGCCCGGAAACTGTGTCGGTGCGCCGGCTGGCGACCTGGCTAGCCGAGGACATGAACATGTCGGTGGAGTTCACCGGCACCGAGTCCGCCGACGCCCTGCTGGCCGACGCCAGCCAGTGCCACGAGCGGTTCGGCTACCCCAGTGTCCCGCTGCGCCGCCTCGTGCGCTGGGTGGGCCAGTGGGTCGGTGAAGGCGGCCGCCAATTGGGCAAGGCCACGAAATTCCAGCAGCGAGAGGGCAAGTACTGATGAGTGCCGACTTGGCCGCGACCCTGAACAGCGGTGTCGTGATCCCCGCCCACCCCCTGGCCCTGGATGCGGCCGGCCGTCCGGATCTGGGCGCGCAGCGGGCCCTGACCCGTTACTACCTCGACGCCGGGGCGGACGGGCTGGCGGTGGCGGTGCACACCACCCAGTTCGAACTACATAACGACCGTCAGATGCTCACCGACATCTGGCGCCTGGCCGCCGAGACTGCGGCTGAGCGCACCGAGAAACCGCTGCTGGTGGCCGGGCTGACCGGTGACACCGACACTGCCGTTGCTGAGGCGCAGCTCGCCGTCGACCTGGGCTACCAAGCTGCACTGCTCAGCCCGTGGGGGATGTCCGATCGCAGTGAGCAGGCGCTGCTGCAGCGCGCCGCGGCGGTGGCCGAGGTCATCCCGGTGATCGGGTTCTACCTGCAGGACAGCGTCGGTGGGGCACCGCTGAGCCGGGACTACTGGCGCCGCCTGTTCGATATCGAGCAGGTGGTGGCGGTCAAGACCGCGCCCTTCGACCGGTACCGCACCAATGACGTCATCCAGACGCTGTTGGAGCACGACCGTTGGTCGGAGGTAGCGGTGCTGACCGGTAACGACGACACCATCGTCTACGACCTGCTCACCCCGTATCAGCGCACAGTGGGCGGGCAACTGCGTCAGGTCCGAGCCACCGGCGGGCTGCTCGGGCAGTGGGCCGTGGGCACCCGGGCCACGGTGGACCTGCTGGGCCGGGTCAAGGCTGCCGTCGAGGCCGGTACGGTGCCGGTGGATCTGCTCATCGATGCCGCCGCGCTGATCGACATCAACGCTGCCGTGTTCGACGTCGAGCACAACTTCGCCGGTTGCGTTCCGGGGGTGAACGAGGTGCTGCGCCAGCAGGGCCTGGTGACCACCGCAGATACCCTCGGCACCGATCAGCTCTCCGATGGGCAGAGCGAATTGATCGCCACAGTTCGCGAGCGCTACCCGATGCTGCTCGATGAGGACTTCATTGCCGAGAACGCTCAGGTCTGGCTGAGCTGAGCCGAGCCCGCCGAGTCGCGGGTGCACGGCCTGGTCGCAGGCTCCGCACCCGCGGCCGGGCCCCGCACCCGCGGCTGGGCCGCGCACCCGCCGCTGGGCTATCCGACCGCGATCAGGCCGGGCCCCGTCATCAGGCAGCGCATCCACCATTGACCTGCCTAGTCACCCTTGCTAAGTTCCGATAACTACAATCGGTTGCACTCATACTCCCAATGGCGTGGAGGAGCGGGAATGAAGGCAGTGTCCATTGTGTCCGTACTCGGAGTCCTGGGCCTGGCCGCCGCAGGCACGAGCGCAGGAGTTGCCG